>Ga0272443_10006442_pt1 | contig 11622 bp, 11 predicted proteins | sample SSMAcet12_FD_193581 | JGI IMG/M metagenome (GOLD analysis project Ga0272443, IMG submission 193581) | Marine sediment archaeal communities from Little Sippewissett salt marsh, Falmouth, MA, United States - SSM-Acet-12 | ecosystem: Environmental > Aquatic > Marine > Wetlands > Sediment ... | reverse complement strand
TAACCATGGGAGTACATCCGGACATTAGAGATCCCTGAGCAGCTAACGCGAACTCCATAAAGCGCCAAATGAGAGATTCATAGCGATCTCGAATTCGAACGGCCATAGCACTTTCTTGTGCGTCGAGACCACAAGATGCTTTGGACCACTCATCATAGAGCCAACTTGCGAGACCTGTGTAGTTTTGAAAAGCGTCTCTCGCATCGACTCCTCTTTCTGTCCAAAGATCGTTGAATGGAACTGATGTCAATGAGGCTAAGCGTGATGCGATTCCAGGCACTACCAATGGCTTAAGTACACTGTATGCACTAAGATATCTATCACCAAAAGGTCTTGGATATTCAGTAAAAAATCCTTCTTTTTCTATAGGCGAAAGATCTACTGATTCCTGATAGAACCCCCCAGTGTTTAGGTATATTTTATCGAAAAGCACTAATTTCGGTATGATATCATTAGAATCGGCGAATTGAGCGAATTGACGTTGTATGTAAAATGATGCCGACTGATCATTTTGGATATCAAGAATGTTCTGCTCACCTAACCATTCAAGTAGTCGAGCAGTGCTTATGAAATCAAAAGCACACGAGCTATCAGGAGTAAGATCAGCCCATGCTTTTTCACGTTCCTTCCTATCAAAATCAAACGTGCTGCTACCCATTCCCCGTGGATTGAAGGTTTTTGTGCTTTCATCTGCCATCGTTCCATTGTTCCTTATTTAGGCTAACGTTGCTTTTCAGCGGGAGCGGCTTTTTGCGATCCGCTGCAAAAGCCTGGTTATGCCACTATTCTTCATCAAGAATATCAAAATCGCTATCACTGTATCCGATCTTTTTTCTTAATCTTTCAATTATTTTTTCTCCCCGCTCTTTAATGAATGTTCTATAACGCCTATAGTCCAATCCCTCTCTGTTAATCAAAGCCTTTTCTAATTCCTTGTCAGAAACATCCTCAAAATATTTTTTCGGGTGCTTATTCGTTTTGTTTATATTTTTGCCCTTACTCATTATCCAGAAATTGGCAAAATTATTTACCTTTGATTCATCCAAACCTTTTTCTCTCAATTTAGACCGGGGAAAGATATGATCCATTTCTCTTTTATTTAACTTATATTGCGTCTTGCTGCCGGCATCTTGCTGAATGATATATAATGAAAGGCGTGGGTTCCTCTGTATTAACTCTTCATTCCAACCATAGATACCTTCCCAATAATTCGACCACCAGACTGCTGAATCAAAGGGGAATATTTTTAGTTCGTCTTTTGACCTACCTTTGAGTTCCTCACGAATAAACTTACCTAATCTACTATCGGCATACCGCGAAAATGGTCTCGCAAAACAAAATATAAAAAACGACTTACGGAAGTGATCTATTTGATTGTTTGGTATTTCATAATTGGGCAAATGGAATAAATAGTATACGAATGGCACAAAATTAAGTATACCCCCCATGGCCTTATTGCTTGAAATCCAACAATATTTCTGAACATTGTCGATTGTTGATTCGATAGCTGAACAACATTTTTCAAAATTCTTTTGAAGTTTATCCATGTTGCTTTTTTTACGTAGCATATCGATATCAAACTTTGTTCCAAGATCAGAAACCGCAAACAAACAACGAATTATAAAATCAATATCTATTTCAAAAGAGTTTCCATCATTTATTTTATCTACAAATTCAGGTAATGCTGTTGCAGATTCCTTCCAATTTAATTTTAGCATGCTAAAAATTAAATCCGATCTACTCAAAGGTGTACCTTGTCTGTTTATACGTACAAATATTTCTAAGACATCTGATTCAGTTTGTCGCGACAAGCTATCTGTTGGCTTGTTTTCATCAATTATAGACGCTTTAAGAATATTTTGTTCCTTTGTTAATACTTCATCAATCTTTGAAAGATTAGTTTCCAATCGCAATTCATCATCGTCCATCAGCCCTATTTTTTTGGTAACTTGTTTTCTATATTTTTGTTTAGCCGAGACATCCATTTTGAAAAGGTCAGATACCTTAATATAATATTCGACGTCATCATCGTCGTCTGTATCTGAAGACCCAGTAACTTCAGCTTCTTTGTTCCACTTCTCAACCTGCTCTGGAGACGCAAAATTGAAATAATATTTCTCTTCCTCAAAGTCGTCAGATGTTCTTCCGCTCAAAACGTCAAAATACAGATATTTACCTTTGTAACTTCCATATAATGCAAGATACAGGGCTTGTAATCGTTGCTGTCCATCTAATACGAGTTTTAGTTTTTTGTTGGAACTATTATCAAGAAACGCTGGTCTTGTGCCATTCAAGTATATTTTCTCGAATTGGCGAAATTGAATATCCTTATAAGTTTCCCAGATTAGGACTATTCCAACAGGATAACCCCTCATTATGGAATCCATTAGCTTCTCAATTTTGTCTTCACTCCAAACAAAGTCCCTTTGAATTGCAGGAAGAACAATATCGTTTGAGTCAATTTGATTCAGCAATGTCACTATATTCATCATTCCTCCTTATTGTTTTTGGCATAACGCCCAGCCTGAGCAGCGGCCCATGAAAAATTCAACCTTGTACAACCTTAACGTAAAACCACTATTTTCCCGCCGTCTGCTCCAGGCGGATGTTATGTGGCATATATTCCTTCAATATTCTTTTAAATAGTTCATCTACTTGGATTCGATATTTTTTGTTGTAGGTGTATTTAAAACATTCGTCACTATTTTTATTTTTAGAATATGGAATTTCACTTTCTTCTAATAAGCTTTCAAATCTTTCTTTCCATGGGCCTATACATACAATTTTGTAGGTAGTTGGAATATATTTTGGTATTATTCTGTTGTATATTTTTTCATAAGTATCGTTGTCATTTTCAAAAAGAGCTATGCCATTATCTTTTGTAATTTTGTGAGGTACATTTCGCTTCGTTAACTCCTGTGAAATTTCTTGTATGATCTTTTCGCTATTTTTATTTGCTATGTAATAAATAGTCTCAAATTTTGGTCTCATCGTCCAAAAACCTGATACAATTAACGCTACAACAATCAATCCAATAAAAAACAGAGGGATAAATTTCATAAATTTCTTTCACATAACGGCGCTTTTCAGCGGGCGCGCGCCTTTTGCGCTCCGCTGCAAAAGCATGGTTAGATTTTAATCTTGTGCTGTGAGAGCCTTCCATATAGCTTCTCCAGATAGCCATATTACCGCAAGGCCGCCAAGAAATACATAAAGCCGTTCGCTGTCGCCCATACCAGTGACTTGTTTATCAAAAGATAAAAGGCAAACTTTAACGCCAGCAGAAATAGCTGCACATGTTAGAAAAACCACTAATCCTTCTGCCAACCTAGGCCTCGGGCGATTAAATTTCCAAGTCGAAATAAATAAGGCAATAATTCCAAGAAGGCCAAGACCTATTCCAACAATTGAGTATATATCAGTCATCATTGGCCTCCCTTTTTCTCTTTCTCGCAATTAAAAAGGAAAGCACACCTGCCGTTAAACTCACCACTATCCCTAATAATCCCAGAGCAATCTTTATCAATTCTCCATTCTCGGAAAGTGAATTATATAGGAACGGAAAAATAGTTATAATTCCAGCGATGGCTGTAATTAGCACGGGAATTAACCAGTTGAATTTAGTCATATCTAATATCCTTCTGAAAGTTCAGCTAAATACACCTTTTAAATGCGCCGTTCATGGTGTTCGAGCGAACGTAGTGAGCTTACTTAAACACCACTTGGCTCATATTTCTTCAACCATTTCACCATTTATAAACCACCGCTGTTTTGGTTCTGGCAAGAATGATATTTTTAGGCCGAATTGATATTGAAATAGTCTTTCATCATTTGGAGGTGATGTGAAATCTATAAGTTTTCCTTCATCACCATCGTTTCCTTCTTCCATTTTTATTTCAATTACTAGTAGATTGCTTTCTATATCTATTCGGCCTCTATTATGGATGATAATATCGGGCCTTTTGTATTTACCATCAGAACCGTGTTTGGTTTTATATTCGGGTCCCATTTTGATATATTCACAATCTACATTCCATCCTGGAAAATTATTTTCGAGATACACACCTAAACGATGAGATATCGCCCACTCCATCTCATTTTGTATTAGTTCTAAGTCATTTACAAAACATTTATCGTAACCGTTCACGGGGTTGCCGATGACAACTGACTTTGAGATTGGCAACGAAAAGCTGTTGAAAAAATCATGGTAGCAACTGCACAAAAATATTCAAAAAAGTCTAGACTTCCGGATTTGGGTATGGTAGCCATTTTTCATGGAGCCAAAAAGACCCTTCACAGCCCTGGAATGGAGCCTTACCCCGGAAGCCGTTCGACATTACATCCTGTATCTGGAACAAATGCTGAAGGACTTACAGCAGCAGGTCCAGGAGTACGGCAAACGCATTGAAAAACTGGAAGTTCGAACCCGGCAAAATTCTCAAAATTCCAGCAAGCCTCCTTCGTCAGACAGCCCTTATGACAGGGATGGCCGGAAAAAGAAGAAAAAAAGCAAGCGAGCAAAGGGCGGCCAAAAGGGCCATAAGGCGCACAAACAGCACATGCTTGAACCGACCCGCCAGCATCACTTGATGCCTGAGCGCTGCAATTGCGGCAATACCGGTTTTGGGGATTGTCGGATGGAGCCATTTTACACCCATCAGCATATCGAGCTTCCTAAAATCGATATGCAAATTGAGCACTGGATACTGCACCGCTGCCGTTGTCCCCAATGCGGCAAAATTGCCAAAGCCGGTTTGCCGCAGAAGGTGCGCTCCGGATACGGTCCGCGGATGAGCGCCTTTGTCGCCGAGTTGAGCGGTATCAAGGCCATGAGCCGAAAAGACGTCAGCCAACTTTGCCAATCGGTTCTGGGCGTCCCGATTGCCACTGGCACCATCCAGAAAATCGTCGACAGAACCTCCGAGGCAATTTTGCCTGTCTATGAACACATAGGCCAAGCTGCCCGCAGCGCATCATGCAACTACATCGATGAAACATCATGGTTCAAAGAAAACACGCTTCAATGGCTTTGGGCCATGGTAAACGAGAAGGTGGCGTTTTACCGGATCGACCCTCACCGATCCAAGGAGGCCTTCCATCAGCTGGTTAAAGACTGGGAGGGCATCTTGGTCAGCGACAGCTACGGGCTTTATCGAAGCTGGGTCCACGGCCGCCAATCGTGCATTGCTCATTTAATCCGCAAAGCCGAGGCGCTGGCCGAAAGGAAAAAGCCGGATCTTCGGCGCTTCGGCCAAATCGTAGCCGGTCATCTTCGTGAGCTAACCCACTTTTCCAAAGATCCACCATCGTCCCGTCAGTGGTCGGAATTTTATTCGACCCTGCTGTTTACTCTTTCACTATGGGAAGAGGACAAAACCGACGCCGGCCGGTTGGCCCGGCAGATTATACGCGAAATCGATTCGCTGTGGTTTTTCCTCGACCATGAAGGGGTGGATCCCACAAACAACCGGGCTGAGCGAGCGCTTCGATTTGGGGTATTGTGGCGTAAACGCAGTCTGGGCACCCAAAGCGAAAAAGGAAACCGCTGGGTGGAACGCATCCTCTCATTGAAGGAGACTTGCCGACTAAGGGCGATATCGACCTTCCGAATGCTGGAACAATGCATCGAATCCTACTTTGGCGGCACCCAGCCTGATTTGTCCTGGATATGATCCGGTAAACTACTCAACTACCCCGTGAACGCTTACAATATCTTGATATCCCTTGTGTACCGACTTTAGATGAAGATTTCGATTCATATTTATACAGTCAGCGACAAGAAGGTCAGGATGGATATGGCCGGCAGGAATGGGAGGTTTTTGATTTTGAGCCTGACGAGTTCGACCAGGAAATTCTGGCACCTAGCTCCGATGAAGTTGATACTGATATAGATGTATCGGTAGAGGATAGGGCTCGCCAAATGGCTATGCAAATTGCAGAGGATTATGGGTGGAGCAATGAACAGACAGAACTGTTGGCGGATGTGTTTAACAATTATGGGTGGTCATTCACGAGAAATTCCATCATTAATGAGCTTAAACTGGGAATGAAATTCTATGAATTTCAATTCGCAGTTGAACTAAGGAAGATTTGGCAATCACACTCCGAATATTCGATTGGTTATGTTACAAGCGGAAGTTTCGGGGATAATAGTCTGAAATATAGATCCATATACAAAAACCCTGATTGGGCCTTCTGCTTAAAAATTATTCGCAGGTTTGACTCCATCCCAGATCCTGAAGAACTGGAGCAGCATCTTAATTCATTATATGGTATCTGGAGAAATAGCCCGCTCATTCAAAGCCGACATTCTACCTTTTATGGATTTATACGTGATGCTGTTGATGCTGGTGATGATTTTGAAGAAATGCAGATCTGGCAATTTTTTCACTGAGAAGAAGCAGATCACGTATATCGTGGTGCAAACAATATGACGATTCTGGTTTAAAATTGAGGTATGCGAAAAAAATGCTGTTGCCGAATAAAGGGACCTGGGTAAGAAAGAACAAAGGAGATGGGCCGGGTGTCGTTGAAGAAATTAGGCGCGATGATGGGCACAGCCGCGTTTGTATTCGCTGGTTGAAAAGCAAAAATTCAGAGTGGGTAAATCCGGAAGAGCTTCGCAGTGGCTTTATTATCGGAATGCACGTGCAGGATATCCCGCACTCAAGAACAAGGAAATCATTAGGCGAAGGGGTTGTCGTTGAACTTCGAAATTTAGGAAAGAGAGACCAGGTGCTGGTAGACTTCCTTGAATCCGGGCAAAAACACTGGCTGCCTTTTGAGAATCTGAAGCAGATAAAAGGTGTTGAGCATCGTTTTAAACTTTCTCAGACCGGTAAAGACGGCAATGCAGAGCGTTTCAGATTGCGGAGCCTTGCCTATGCAATTGATATCTGGAATGAAAACACCGGTTCATTGTCAAATTTGGCCATTGATCCGCTGCCGCACCAGATTCACCTTGTTCACCATATTTTAGCCTCCGGGAATTTAAACTGGCTGATTGCCGATGACGTAGGGCTTGGAAAAACAATTGAAGTTGGCATGCTTATTTCCGCCTTGCTTAGAAAGAAAACATTCAGGCGTATCCTGATTGTGACCCCCGCCGGGCTTGTCCAACAGTGGAAAGATGAGCTTCATTATAAATTTGGATTAAGCGATTTTCAGATATACGGAGAGGACTTTCAGATACATGCCAACCGGCACTGGCGATTGTATGACCACGTCATCGGTTCTGTCGACAGGTTCAAAACCGACATCAATAAGCCAGTCCTGCTGGAAGCCGGGTACTGGGATCTGGTAATTTTCGACGAAGCGCACAATTTAAGCCGCAGCCAGTATGGCCTGAAATACAACAGCACTGAACGTTTTCGCCTTGCTGCGGCATTACGAAACAGGACCGATTCCATTTTACTGCTGTCTGCAACACCGCATCAGGGGAAGCAGGATAAATTCCAAGCCCTTCTCGAAATTCTAAGACCAGAATTAAAAAAAGATATCCTGTACTTGTCCTTGAACCCTGAAATCCTTTTACAAATGGTCATCAGGAATAACAAATCTGATGTGACGGATGCCGAGGGTAACTTTATCTTTCAGGGAAAGATTACCCGTAACATAAGCCTATCTTTAACAGAAAATGAAATAGCATTCGAAAAAAGCCTAGAGAAATACCTCAGGGAGGGGTTCTCGGCAGGCTTGAACAAGGGCGGCACGGTAGGCAGGGCCATTGGATTTGTAATGACTATTTATCGAAAACTTGCTGCCTCGAGCATTGCTGCAATAGAAAGGGCCCTGAATCGCAGACTCAAAAGGCTTATTGAAGGTGAGGCAGATGGCACGCAAGAAACGACTGTCCCGGAAGGGGTCGATTTAAGATATATTGGGGAATGGGAGGAAAATTTCAAAAGCCAGAGCAATGAATTTTTCTACGGTGAAATGAACGCTTTAAAAGATTTGATTAAAAATGCGGGGAAACTGTTAAATAAGGACAGCAAGAGCCATGCTTTTATAAAAGATATAGTAGACGAGATCCTCAGGAATAACCCGAATGAAAAAATTCTTATATTTACGGAGTATCGGGCGACACAAAGCTACTTGTTTGAGATTTTGGAAGAGCGTTATGGTGCCCAAAAAGCGTCCTTGATAAATGGAGGGCAAAAGCATTACGACAGGCAAAAAGCAATATCGCAGTTCGAGGAAAACGGCCAGTTCCTTATATCTACTGAAGCCGGCGGCGAAGGAATAAACCTTCAGCGGGAGTGTAACATTATGATAAATTTCGACCTCCCCTGGAATCCTATGCGCCTGGTTCAGAGAATTGGCCGGTTGTATCGATACGGACAGAAAAAGAAGGTGGTTGTCTTCAATATCCATGCGCCTCAAACAATAGACGGCAACATCATAGACCTTCTTTACCGGAGGATAGACCAGGTCGTCCAGGATATGGCAACCTTGGGAGGGGAGTTTCAGCCTGGGCTTGAGGCGGAGATACTTGGGGAAATTGCTGAGGCTGTAGATGTCGCCGATATCCTTGCAGATAGTCTAAACCATAGCGAAGAACACACTGAAGAAAGCATAGAACAGGCGCTGAAGCGGGCTCAGGATGCTGTAGAAAAGCAAAGGGATCTGCTGAAATATGCTGCAGGTTACAACGCGGATGAAGCGAAAAATGAAATAAGGATTACCAGGGACCACATCCAGGCGTTCATTTCAGGAATGATACCTATCCTGAATATTGAAATTCTCGAGCAAACGCATAAGGGCGCTGTGATGAACTTGAGACTGCCCGTTGAAATTCGTGGTGCGCTCTCTATGGCAGGCAGGAATATAAAAATCACCTTGGACAGGGATATTGCGGCACGCAGGCCAGACATCAGCATGATGGACCTGTCCAATCCATTATTCAATTACTTTTTGACCTGTGCCAAGCAATACAGTTTCGATGGCAGGGTATGTAAAATCGGGAATCTTTTCGGCGACGCCCTGATCACCGCAATGCTGAGATGGCAAAATGATCAAGGTCTGCGTATGCGCCAGGAGTTTTGGGCTGTTCTTACCGACAAAAACGGGAAAGCAGAGTCGAATACTGAGGAAATTGTTGACTGGCTACTGAATCCAGCAATTGATGGCGACTTTGCTGGCAATCGTCAACTTGCGGACAAATTGTTCAGGTATTCTAATGAATTAATGGAAGGCCGCTTATCACAAAAAAGCAACAGGGATCTTCATCCTGAAAATTGTCAGGTTGTAAGTGCCGGGTGGTGCTCAAATGCGAGACCATAGGGCCACATTTTAATTATTAAATTTTTGTGCTGTATAAAATCGGATAGGGCATGGAAAAAAAATGATTTTATACGTTTCTATTTCCAAGTTGCTCGATATATCTGAGTTTAGATATTGTGTGATATCAAAGCATTAAGTGTTTCTAAAGAAGCAGTTTCTAACACCCAAACTTCAGTCAGGATTGCCCCCTTTTGGCCTGTATAGATACAGAAGTTCGATTGGCTGCGTTTGACTGGCTGTAGAAAATATTGGCAGAGTATGAAGATGTTATCCCGCGAGAAATCCTTGCCCAAGGCCTTGAATATCGAAACCAAAGAGTGTTTCTAATTGACCTCCAAGGCATTTTCAAACCAAAAATTTTCGATGAAATTTCAAGGTATAGGACTAAAAATGACACTCCAACTTGATCCCAAGGTAAGAGAAGAATTGATTTCAGTCCAGAAGGAACTTTTTAGTCGAGGTGAATTACATTCTCAAAAAAGTTTGGAGAAATATCACGAAACATTTCGAATGAGATTCGGTCCTGAACGATTAGCAGAGCTGGATGGCGAAGAATTGTTAGAAACCATGCATGCGCACGGCAACAGAGAAAGTCTCGTATATTGGCTTGAATTTAAGGATGACGAGGAATTGCCTGTACTGAGAAACATGGGGACGGGGATGATTTTATGCGTTTCTATTTCTGAGATGCTCAATATTGATAAGAATCGATATTGTATGATATCAAAGAATTAAGTGTTTCTAAATGAGCAGCTTCTAATAGGTAAATTTTCAGCAGGTTTGCACCCTTTTAGCTAGTATAGACACAGATGTTCGATTGGCCGCATTTGACCGGCTGTCGAAAAAATCGGCAGAGTATGAAGGTGTCATCCCGCTGCCGGTTCTTTCCCAGGGCTTCGACAACAAGCGGTTGTTCATCCCCAGAAATGGGTCATAACATGGGGACGGGGATGATTTTATGCGTTTCTATGCGCAATAGAAGGCATGATCTCGCCAGAGAGCTAAGATTACCCTTGTTTGTTTCAGGCCTCCGTCAGTGGATAGCCGGTGCGTCTCTGCCCGCTGGTCGGACCACAACAACGACCTAGAAATATTTCACAGTGATTCAAAAATGCCCCAGATTATAGCCTTAGAACGCTCTTTTCAGGCCACAAAAAGGGCTTTTAAGCCTAGTGGCAGGCAAATTGGACAAACCCGGCCGGCTACCTGAAACCCCAACAATTGAAGCAAAATTACAGATTAAAGAATTCTGCGTGGTAGGTGACCTTAATTCAATGCATTTTGGGAAGGATTATCGTTGTTTCATCGCTACGTTGGCATCGACTACTCAGGAGCGGAGACGCCCACCTCGAGTCTGAAGGGACTGAGGGTGTACATGGCGGAGCCGGATTCGGAGCCTATTGAAATCCCGCCGGCGCCGAGCCCGCGAAAGTATTGGACCCGGAAAGAAATCGCTGCGTGGCTGGTGGAGCGGTTTTCCGAAAATATCCGGACGATTGCCGGCATCGACCACGCATTTTCGTTTCCCCTCCGCTACTTCGAGGTTCATCATCTGCCGCCCAACTGGCATGAGTTCCTGGACGATTTTCAGCGGCACTGGCCCACCGACGGCGATCACATTTACGTCGACTTCATCCGGGACGGCATTCGCGGAAATGGACTCGACCGCACGGGAAGCTCTCGGTGGAGGCGTCTGACCGAGGAGCGGGCTGGAGCCAAGTCGGTTTTTCATTTCGATGTGCCCGGGTCGGTGGCGAAGTCGTCCCATGCAGGGATTCCATGGCTCCGATACATCCGCAACCAATTGGGGGACAGGGTACATTTCTGGCCGTTTGACGGATGGGAAATTTCTGGCAACCGCCCGGTGATCGCAGAGGTGTATCCCTCGCTGTGGAACCGGGGCTTTCCAACGGAAGGACGCACTTCCGACCAGCACGATGCCTTTTCGGTTGCGGAATGGCTGAGAAGGGCGGACCTTGATGGGAGTCTCGATGGGTTTTTCAGCCCGAAGCTTTCTTTTGAGGAGCGGATGGTGGCCGGCGTTGAGGGATGGATTCTGGGGGTCATGTGACCCGTCTGAATTCATCACTTTCCCGGCTATTTACAATATTATGGCAATGAAGACGCGGATCTGAACCGGGCCTACTGGAGAGAGCTCAGCCTGTCCGGATTTCCAATGAGATATAAATCCGATCGGAATTTTTATCCTTTCCTTTGACCCCATATGACAACCACCAAGCTTATCATCATGATACGCCAACCCGATTTCCCTTAAAATCGAATACAGAGTGAGGGACCGCTCATGAAAAGCGGGGTCAGTGAAATTATCGGCAAAACCAT
>Ga0272443_10006441_pt1 | contig 11624 bp, 5 predicted proteins | sample SSMAcet12_FD_193581 | JGI IMG/M metagenome (GOLD analysis project Ga0272443, IMG submission 193581) | Marine sediment archaeal communities from Little Sippewissett salt marsh, Falmouth, MA, United States - SSM-Acet-12 | ecosystem: Environmental > Aquatic > Marine > Wetlands > Sediment ... | reverse complement strand
CCGTACTCTTCACGATGTGCGAGGTCTGCGGGGAGGAGACCCCGCACAGGGTCCTCAAGGGGAGGATAGGGGATGACTCGAGCGAGGGGTTCAGCGGAACCGTGGTCTGCACTGCATGCCAGCATACCCATCACGCAAGCATTCCCCTGGAAAAACCTGCAAGGATACCCCTTGTCATATCGGATGGAAAGAGGTCCGAACGCAGCCGCATAGAGTTCGGCTCTATGGAGGATGTGACGGTGGATGAGGAGCTCATCTGGCAGGGGCACAATATAAAAATAACCGCCCTAGATACGAAAAAAGGCAGGGTCAAGGAGGGCCGCGCCTCGGATATCGAGACGATATGGGCCAAGATGTTCGATAGTCTTCCGGTCAAGGTGGCAGTAGTCAAGGGTGCCAATACGGTGTCGGAGACCATGGATGCAGCTCCAGACGAGGAGTTCGCTGTGGGGGACCTGCTTGAGTTTGGAAGGGAGAAGGTTATCATAGAGAAGATAAAGGTGAAGGACAGAATGGTGTACGGTCAGGGGCGTTCCGTGCAGGCAAGGGATATCAGGCGTATCTATTCAAAGAAGGTTCGACAGAGATACCACTGACATAACATGCCTGGTCCAAATCATTGGTGGGGTGGGAGGGCCTGCAGCTGACCGGAATGGACCTGGGGTCCAAGACCGGTGTTACCTCCCCAGGGTGGCGCCTGTTGTAGGGGCCCCTGGGAGCCGGGTGGCATGTACATACCCCCCATGGGCATGGGAGGTACCGCGGTCCTTGACAGCTGCTGTCCCCTCTTGATCTCCCTCACGAACAGGAACCCGAAGATAAGAAATATCACCAGGAAAACTATGATCAGAATGAGCGGGAGCAGGGGGAATTCCTCCTTTTCCAATCCCATTCCCGGATAGGAGGAGCCCAGTGTCGGGTCCGTTCCGGCGTAGTACTCCCTCAGGTTGGAGAACCCGTCACCGTCCTTGTCCTCCTGGGCGTCATCCCTCTCTGGATCGAGCCCGTAGAGCTCCTCGTAGCTGTCGTTCATACCATCCCCGTCGGTGTCCCTCATGCTCGGGAGTAGCAACCTGTAGGATTTTACCAGAAGGGCGAAGGTCTTCCTCACGATGTGAACGTCGTCGTTCACCTCCAGGGTTATCATGTGTTCCCCCTCGGAAAGGGTGAATTCGGATGTCCTGCTCGTTCCGATCGTCGCGTCTATGTCCGATATCCATTTCACCCTGATGTCATCGTTGCCGTCCCTGTCGAATATGTCGCACGAGAAGGTCACTGTCTGGTTGTCGTAGAACTCCCTGTCCATCCTGGGTTGGGTGATCTCCACCTCTGGGGTCGTATCGATCCTGATCCTGAAGCTGTGATTGTTGTATCTGCCCACCCTATCGTATGCCTCCACCAGAAGGATGTTCCTGTCACCCTCGGGCCAGTCCTTTCTTATCACCACATCAGCCTGCTCGTACCCAAGTGAGCTGTTGTAGAGTAGGACCTCGATGGGTATCTCCGCCGAGAATGTAGTGCCTCCATCCAGGGAGTATTTGTAGGTCACCCTGCCCGGATCTATCCCGGAACCCAGCCAGTCATGCATGCTCAGATCGAGGGACGTATCCTCCTCCTCCAGCCAGACCGTTGTCACACCAGTCTCGTTCACCTCGGGTTCGACCATCTCTATATGTGGGGGCCTGGCATCGACCCAGATGGGAAACTTCTCCGAGAAGGAGTAGGGGGAATGCGCCTGGTCCTGACCCCTCAGCTGGATCAGGTTCTTTTTTCCCTCGGAGAACTGGGGCCTTATCGTGACCTCGACCTTGTAACCGATATCATAAAATTGGCATTCCTTCCAATCCCCGAACGTGAGCCCGTCATCGGTGGACTCCCTGAACTCCAACGTTGTCCCGTCCACTCCGGTCAGCTCATCGGAGGCCTCGAAGGTTATTTCTGGCCGGGTGCTGGTGGTCCACTCGTTATCCGCTGGAGAGATCAATCCGTATTCGGGTCCGGTGAAATCGATCCTGAACTCCGTCCATTCCGGATTGCCCATGTTGCCCACGAGGTCCTTTGCCCTCACTGTTATGTTGTGCACCCCCTCCACGAGCTCACTAAGCAGGGCGGAATGGGCATCGGGCAGGCCTGCTTCGTTTGCGGTTGCCGGCACCTCCTTGACCTGTACGTATCCCTCTGGCCCCCTGGATTCGATCACGTATCCCTCCGACGGATGGAGGCCAGATTCGCCGTCGATGGCTTCCCCCCAGGTGACAAGCACCTCCTCGTCGTTATCGCGACCGGTCAGCTCCTCATCAACACTGTCCCCGTATACCTTCAGATAGATGGGTGCTCCCGGCCTGTCGGTGTCCACCTGCAGCTTGAACTGGAAGGGCAGGGGGTTCTCACCCTCCACTATTATGTTCTCGGCCGGCACCCTGGTGCCGTTTATCATGAACTCGAAATCCATTATGCCCGTCCTGTCTATGGCCTCCCAGAAGATAGACAGCTCGTCACCTACCGGGATCATGGCCTTCCGGTACCCCGTATAGGGTTCGGTTATGTCGAACCATGCCAGGGTGGTCGGTGGTTGGATATTGGAACCGAAATAGGTGATCCTCGGTCCCGTGAACTCGATCACCTCCTTACCCGCGACGTAATCGTTGTTGAACAGGGGCCTGTTCCGGGAATCCCTTATCACTAGCTCGTTCTCGTAGGTCAGGCGGTTCTCAACGAGATAGGCATCCTCGACCTCGTACAGGTACGGAATGGCCGATTTGCCAACCGCCAATACGGACAGGTTCCTTCTCTCCCCATCCATCCTCGGATATGTCAGGTCGAAATCCAGGTAGAACTTGATCAGGATCCTGTTGGCATCATATTGAGTGCTGCTGCTCATTTCGGTATCTATCCGGCACTTGTCAATGTCGTCCAGTTGGAAGAATGTATCGTTCACCGAGGAATACCTGAACCTCAGCCTGTCGGTATGCGGTCCAACGATCAACATCACGCTCAATAGGTCGTCGCTCGTCCTGGAATGGAATATGAGGGTGCTGAAGATGTAATACTGGGATGAGGAGTAGATCTTGACGGTGGATACCCCGTTCGAATCGGTGAGGTCGAGCGCTTCCACTTTCACCTCCTCCCTTGTAAAGTAGACTGCCAGTGGAACGTTCAAAGCCGTGGGGTCCTGATTGTACATATATTCCGTTCCCTTGTTTCCCCCGGAGTTCTCGATCCCCACGGAACCCTCGTACCACTGGGAGGACGGGAGGGACATGTACTCACATCTTATCATGCCGTGTTCGTAGAGTATGACCTCGAACTTGCCACCCTGCTGGGTGTTCCATTCGATTATCAATACCTCCTCGTCGCCTATCTTGGTAGATAGTGTATAGAGCCGGTCGCTGTTCCTCGTGTAGCAGTAATCATCTCCCCACCATGCAGCGATAAGTGCGTTTGGTGAGGAGGTCGAGGGAAAGCGGTGCCCATAATAGTTGTTCATGTACGTGGCGCTGGCACTGTCGAATGTCAAACCGCCGTGGGTGCTGATATAGATGGTATGCCCTTTCGGATATGTCGTTTCGTAGAATGGGAAGGAAAAAGGAAGGTCTACCGTGGGTGTGGAGGAATAGGAGGGGGTATCGTGGCCGACCGCTTCGGGGTCCATCTTTATCTCCACGTATTCCCTCTCGACCTTCGGGGCAGGGTTCTCGCTGTCCGTCCAGATGTAGCCTCCGCCGTCCGGGTTTTCCGCTTCGGCCCCTTCCGTCTCCACGTCGGTGATGATATTAATTGAGGTGAGAAGTATCAAAAGGGCTGCGATAAAGGGGGCCGGTGATCTCATTTTACTTCCTCCTTGTACTTGGGGCGACACTCCGATACGCCATTCGTATTATATTTCATTGTTTATCAAATCAGCGGATGGTTTGTCCATTGGCCTTAAACCTTTCCACCGATCAGGATCTCATTCCTCCCTGTAGAATCCCATCCTCTCTTTCTCCTCGATCCTCTTTCTCTGGACGGCGATATATGAGATTATCACGACCAGGAAAACGACCACCAGGAGGATCACCACGATCCAGAGCAGGTAGGAGATCATGCTCTCAAAGAGGGTCCTCTCGTCCTTTGGGTTCGTTCGGTCCATGAACTCCTCGAGGTTCGTCTTTCCGTCACCATCGGGGTCCTCTTCCGCATCGTAAGGGTCCTTCGGGTCGAGACCGTACTTCAGTTCCCATTCATCCTCCATGGCATCCCCGTCATCGTCCAGATCGGCGTTGTCGCCTATCCTGTCCCCGTCAAGGTCCTCCCATTCCGAGGGATCCTCATGGAACATGTCAAGGTCATCGGGTACGCCGTCTCCGTCGGTATCGGTCACCAGGTCGGCCTCGCCCGTTGTGAAGTTCCACACGACATGCGAACCCAGCTTCACCCCCTTGGCGGAACTGATGAGACCGCTTATCGTGACCCTGTATGTCGATGTCTCCTCGAGGGGGATGCGGCATTTGGCCATGATCTTGTATTCGGAAGGATCGTAATCCACATCGATCGTCATATCCCTTCCGGACCTGTCATGCAGCATCACGTGCTCCCTGTCGATGTTCGCAGGATCGAGGGGTATGTCGAACTCCACCTCCACCTGTGGTCTCAGACCCATTCCACCCGACTGGGGCGAAAAGGATACGACCTCGGGAACACCCTCGTCCGACCTGGTGGAGAAGACGAACCTGTAACTGCTTGCGGCCCCTACCCCCTGGCCGTCCAGGGGGTCGCCATCCATGTTAGTCACGCTCGGATTGATCACCAACGTGTAAATGGTTGAGAACCTCAAACGGGAATCGGGCACCCACTCCACGGACGAGGGGCCTATCTGAGAGATGGACCCGGGCACCTTGTTCTGGTCCACCAGCACGAAGAGGTTATCATCGTTCATGCTTCCGATTGACATGGTCGAATCGAAAGTTATCCTGACCGAGGAGTCCGTGAGTGCGGTGTATCTGCCTCCTCCGCTGACCGAGGTCCCAACGACCCTCGGATGGTCCACCACGCTCTGCGGGTGGTCGATTATGATTGCATAGGAGTAGACCGTCACCGGACGGTTGACCCTGTCCCTTATGGTGGCATTGAGGATATACCCTCCGGGCGATAGACCGGTGGTGTTCCACCTGAGGGAACCGTAACCACCGTTATCCTCCGAATTCCCCTCGTATAATAGGACCTGCCCGGAACTTCCCGTATCTGGTATGTAGTGGATCGTAACATTCGCGTTCTCCTCCGGGTCCGAGCAGGTCCAGATAATATCGAAGAACCGATCGGACTGATCGAGGTTGCCATCCGGCTCCAGGAACTGGAAGGACGGGGGAAGGTTCCTGTTGGTCGAGACGTTTATCACACCTGAGTAGGACCTCTGAAGATCGTCGTCCATCACCATCAATCTGAAAGTGTATGTCGTCAGGGGCTCCAGTCCGGTAAACGTATGTTCTGTGACATATCTGTCGGATGAGGTGAAGTTGTTCCGGTATTGATCAAGAGGGTGCAAAGTACCCCTGCCACAGACCAGATAATAACCCTCGAACTCGATATCCCTGCAGATCTTCCAGGAGACGGTTATCCTGTCCCATCCTTTTGACTTGACGGAAAGTACCGGGGTCTCGGGAAAGGGAGGTATTGGGCCCTCCAGCGGCACCCTGGCGGTATAAGGGTCCCCGTCCTCGATAAGGTCATTCGAGGGGTTCGGGTCCGTCCTGTGGTCTATCCAGAATACCTGGGCCCTGTTATTGAAACCAAGGACACACACGGTCTCCTTGTGCATCTCGGCGATGAAGATATCGGGATCGTTTACGAACCTGCCCAGGGAGATGGTGTTATCAATAACGTGGTTCCCCTGTACCATACCACCGGCTCTGGATATGAAACCCGCACGTACGAGTATGAAATCCCTTATGTCGAGCTCGGTCCATGAGACAACGAAAGCACCATCCACGTATCCGACACTCGGTTTGAACTGGTCAAGCCTGGAGATGTTCTCCTCGACAGCTCTCCAGGTCTCATCGAAATCACCATTCCACTGTTCGGATGCGAGCCACCCGACGGTGTAGTGTACCCTCCATCCGTTCAGGGTCTGCTGTTCCCATACGACCATGATGTCACCGCCCTTCGAGAAGGCCAGGTCGGGGTTCTGCTGTTTGACCCGTTCGGTGTCTATCGACACCTGATGGTTGGGGGAAAAGGTCAGCCCTCCGTCGGTGGACGAAGAGAAATAGATATCGCTGTTGCTTCCGTTGAGGGAGTCGCCGTTCCTGTAATCCTCCCAGACCAGGCCGATGACCCCTCCGTCCGATATCGAAATGCGGGGATGTACCTGGTCCTCACCGGATGTATCGTCCACCACCCGCAAGGGTGCGGTGAAGTTCTTCCCCCTTTCTGCGGACCTTCTCATCATTATATCAACATGGCTCGAATTCCCCTCACCGGCCCTCTCCTCACCGTAGACGAGTATCAGAGTATCGTCCGGAGCGTACCTGATATAGGGTTCTTGGACCCCCTCGCCGATGTCCTGGACCTCCTCGCTCGGGGACCAGGTGTTCCCCGCTGTACCGGACCAGGATATCCTCAGGTGCCTGTAACCACCTCTCGTATCTATCCAGACGCATGTCAGATTGTATGAGGAATCGACGGCGATGGAGGGGTGGGCATCATCCGCAGGAGCACCCAGCAGATCGCTCACCACCTTGTCGTTGTTGTTGAACTGCCCGTCACCCCAGGAGGTCCCGTCCAGGGATTTGCTGAACCTGACCTCCGTCTGAAGCTCCCTCAGGTCCGCCCATACCGCGTAGTAACGACCCTGATCGTCCTGTACAACGTCCAGGTCCCACTGGTCCTCCAGAGAAGGTTCATTGTCCTGCATCTCGTAGTTTGCGGGGTATTCGGCCCTGGTCATCGCTCCTGTCTGCGGGGTGAACAGCACAAAGATCGGAACCGTAAGCAGTAATAGTGTACATGTCAATGTTCTGGGGTCCTTCATCCTATCACCGTTTTGTAACTGATCATTGTTGTTATGTCCCCTCACAATAAAATATTATTCCTCTTATGTGAATTGCCTTCTAGTCCACAATCCTTTCATTTTTCGTCTCAGGGATCAAAACGAAGTGACCCGGAATAGGGGTCGGTTTCCGGGGCGATCCGGCGCAGCAGCTCCCTGTCCAGGGGGGAGGCCCTCTTGATGGAAGCTGCCCTCTTCCTGCCCACCCCCGGAAGTGCGGTAAGCTCACCGAGGGACGCACGATTGACATGGAATGGGGTGATGAATCCGGTGACCGACCTTCTTCCCCTATCGGTTATGATCACATCCCTGAATTCGTCCAAGTCCGTGCCGTAGGGGATACCAACCAATATCGGATATGAACCGATCTGCCTCCCGAAGGTGGTATTTCCTGACCGTGCCTCCATGAAGACACCTTTGAGACAGGAGCCGTCAGGCAGGAGTCCCGAGAGCATCTCACGGTCCACGACCTCCCTCACATGGTCCCTGAACCTTCTGTACGCCCTCTTCACTCTCCCATCCTTCCATACGGTTCGAAGTCCACCGCCCCTTCTGAATAGCGCGGTGCGGATGTTTATCCTTCTGAGCAGCAGGCCCCTTTTGATGACCTCCTGCAGGAACGCCCTGTCATGATCGAAGGATGAGACCGTCTGGGACGGCAGGCCGCCAAGGAAATTGATACCGGGAAGGAGACGGGGCAGGCCGTTGCTCCCCCTTCTCTTACCGACCCTGTTCATCAGTTCGATCGCAGCAATGGTCTGTTCCGGGGTGGAGTTGAGGTTCTCCGCCTCGGTAACTGCCGGGTCCGCGGATTCCAATCCCAGGGCAAGGACGTTACCGGAAGTGGTGTGGGAAGCGATGGTCGTAAGTATACGCTCTGCTTCCTCCGGGTGCGTTGATATGATGGCCGGATTTGCATTATCGGTGTGAATGATCCCGCACTCCAGACCTGGTCTCCTTCCCAACCCTCTGGCTTTTTCCACGCCGGCCCCGGATAGAAGCTCGCGCTCAAGTCCATTGAAGAGGACCTCGACGACCTCCGGATCCGGTACGGGCGTCTCCGAAATCCCCGCCTCCGGCGTCCTGTACGAGATGATATCCGATTGGCCGCCCAGCCTTATGTTCTCCACTCCGTGTTCCGAGAGGGCCCGGACCTCCTCCAGGATATCATCCACCCCGCGGTATCTGATCCTCCCCCTGGCCGGTTCCATGCAGAAGGAGCATCCTCCCGTCATGTACCTCACACAGCCCCGGGAGGTCTCTATCTCCGCAATGAGGGGAGACGGGTGGTCCGGATGCTGCTCTATAACGAAGGCTCCCTCCCTGAGGTGCTGGTTCAGCTCCTCGTCAGTTGGATGACCATCTGCGATCCTGCCCTCCCGGGAAAAGCGGAGTCCAAGGACCCCCGGATCTCCCCTGCAGGAAAGGATGCCCATTTGCTCCGGTGGGGTGGTTTTCCCCCACAGGATCAGCGGGACCTCCCTCAGCGAGGAGGCGAGCTCTCCCACTTCCCTGATCGATATCGGCGTTCCCCTGAGATATTTCCCCGGCACGGTGCACCCCATAATGCAGAAGACCGCATCGAGCCTTTTGAGTTCGCCCATCCCCCAACCGCACCCCCTCAGTGCCCTCCATGAGTCGACCGTTAGATAACCTACAGATGAGGGGGGTGCACCGCCGGTCACGAGTCCTCCTGCGATCGCCCTTACATGGGGGGAGATATAAGGGGGAACCCCCAGGGCCGCTGGTTCATCGACATACCCGTCGACGATCAGGTATCTGATGTCCTTTTCGGGTGCAATGGGGGTGTGTACTGCCCTGGGCCTCGCCATGGCGGCCTATCTGTCATCGTGATAATATTCATTTCCATGGTGAACGATACGGAATGAGATCGAAATGCGGGAGAATGGAAAGAACGTTCAAAAGATCTGCGATGGACATCCTGGAACCGTGTTTTTGATCAGGACCTATACGCGGCTGCTTCATGAAAATGGGGACCCCGGCTGGTGGCCCGGGGACAGCGCTTTCGAGATAGCAGTGGGGGCGATACTGACACAGAACACCTCCTGGGAGAACGTGGAAGTGGCGATCGGAAGATTGAAGGGGGGGATCGGAATGGCCGCGTCCTCCATCATCGAGGCGGACAGGAGGGACCTGGAGGACGCGGTGAGATCCACCGGATACTACAGGCAGAAGGCCGATTATCTTCTCAACTTCTGCCGGTTCCTGGAGGGATCCCACGGGGGAAGCATGGATGTGATGAAGGGCTCGGATCCTGCCGTGTTGAGAGAGGAGCTGCTCTCGATCAGAGGCATAGGCGAGGAGACGGCCGATTCAATACTGTGCTACGGGCTTGACCTGCCCGTATTCGTGATCGATGCATACACCCGCCGACTGCTCTCCAGGCTTTGCGGGGACGGATTCAGGGCCCTGTTCGGCACCTGCCAGCCGGGGTATGTAAGGATGCAGAAGGTCCTTCACGACCTCCTCTGTGGTGATTCATCCTTCTACAAACGCTACCACGCGCTGATAGTCCTGCACTGCAAGGACACCTGCAGGAGAACCCCGAACTGCGGACGTTGCGCTATTTCCGATATATGCTCGACCGGTTCCGGCAATAATGGGATCGCTGGTCGCTCTGATGATCCCGCTCTTTAGTGGGATCCCTGGAGCTTCGAATCGATACGCATCTTTGCGCATCGGCCGGGAAAAAGGATATTACATGAGCGCATTTACCCGAAATGGAAGGATGACCTAAAAGGTGAGTCTATGCCGGTAACAAAGACGGAGATCCTCAATCTGGAGGCGAGAAGGGGTGGCACGGCTGGGAAGAAGATGAACCTGAGGATCGATAACAATTCCTCGATATCCATGATCTCGCTCGTCTCCCCCGAGGAGGCGAGGGTCGATTTCAGGTACAACGCCACCTATTCCGGGCTCGGGAACATAGCCATAGAGGGCAGGCTGTTCTTTTCCGGGGAGGCAAAGGAGCTGTACGAATCCTGGTCCGAGACGGGCAACATGCCCGAAAAGAGCGCTTCCGAGATCCATTCGGCCATTATGAGGTCATGCCTTCCCATCGCGGTACTGCTCAGCAGGGAGGTAAAACTTCCCCCGCCGCTTCCCATTCCGACCATCGAGGTGAAGAAAAAGGGCGGAAAGAAGAAATCGGAGCCCTCCGGGATAGAGGTTGCCTGAAAACCTAACAGTTCAGCAGGTAACCTTTTTAGATAGCCGGGACATTATTTCACGGGTAGTCGACCATGCAAGGAGCGGTAACGGCCGGTCTCACAACCTTCACCATCGTCTGTGTAGCCATGATGACATCCTTTCAGATGTCGGCGGGCGAGGGGGCTGAGCCGGACGTTTGGCCTGCAGTTTCTGCTATGATGGACCATGTAGCTGGCCTTGGATACGAGCGTGCGATCGACGGCACCAGGGTCCTGTCGAAGATATTGGAAGGGGAGATCGACGTTTCCTCAACGCGGGTGGACGACCCCCCCTCCTCCTGGGACCTGGTGAGGACCTGCACATACTGCGACATATATCTGGAGCAGGGACAGAGCCTACCCTCATCGGTCCTGGACTCCCTGGGAGATACATTCGACAGCCGTATATATCCAAACTCCACCACATGGTTCCATCCCACCGATCCGCCGGAGAGGATCAAGATCAGGATATACGATTTCGGGGACGGAAACGGCGGTGTCGGGGGTTTCTTCATAAGGTTCCCGACCTACAAGGACGATCTCTACCTGGACATCATGGACTCAGATATCTTCCATGAGATCCTCGCCCACGAGTTCCAGCACCTCCTTCATTACGACCTCGACCCCAACGAGTCCGTGTGGCTGGACGAGGGCATGGCCGACCTGTCGATCAGGGTCTCCCTGGGACCCAATACCCCTGCCCTCCAGGGCCATATCTACCAGTACGAACAGCTTCCGGAGAACGATCTTCTCTCGTGGGATGAGGGGACGGCCGGGGAGAACATTGCGGACTACGGCGCAGCGTATTCGTACATGGCCTACCTTGCAGACCATTACGGAGGCTCGACGGTCACCTCGGCCATCGTCGAGAACGGAGATAACTCCATCTCATCGGTGGACGATGTCCTCTCTGACCTTGGCCATTCTGTGACCGGATGGGAGGTCCACACCGCCCAGAAGGTCGCAAACCTGGTTGACGATCCAGTATACGGTGGGGGGATATATGACCAGGGGCTGCTCGATATCTCGATATCGACCATGGCAGGGACGTCCTCCACCTTCCCCTACAGCGATACCGAACCCGATACGGAGAGATATGCGGGTTATTACTACCGGTTCGACCAGGGAGGCCCGAACCACGTTGTGACGATTACCTCCGATGTGTATGTACACACCACGCTCGTCGGACTTATCTCAAACAGCATCGTTTTCAGCCAGAACATCACCTCCACGCAGGGATCCCCCGCCATCTTCCGCCTGAATAATATGGGTCTCGATTACGACATCCTATATGTGATACCCTCCACGGATACGAACATGGGTACCTTCACCATCGATGTTATCGTGGAGGATGTGGAACCGCCCGTCACGGAGGTCATGGTCGAACCGGC
>Ga0272443_10006440_pt1 | contig 11627 bp, 9 predicted proteins | sample SSMAcet12_FD_193581 | JGI IMG/M metagenome (GOLD analysis project Ga0272443, IMG submission 193581) | Marine sediment archaeal communities from Little Sippewissett salt marsh, Falmouth, MA, United States - SSM-Acet-12 | ecosystem: Environmental > Aquatic > Marine > Wetlands > Sediment ... | reverse complement strand
AGGTGTTTTCGCTCCGGTAGTGACGCTGTTCGAAAATGACCAGGTTGAACTTAATTTTCTGAGAGAAAATTTACAGAAGCTTGACGAATCCGACCTTGCCGGCTACCTCGCACTTGGCTCCAACGGCGAATTCAAGAGTCTAAGCGACAAAGAACAAATTCAAATATTGGAAGTATACGCGGAAACCAAAAGCGACAAAGTTGTTATGGTGGGAACCGGCTGCGAATCGACCTTTCATACTATTGAAAAATCAAAAATAGTAGCTGAAATGGGCTTCGAATATGTGAGCGTTCTTACACCTCATTATTTTGGCAAACGCCTCGACGGCTCTGTCCTGAAAGATTATTTCCTTCGTATTGCCGATTCCATTGATATTCCGGTATTGCTTTATAACGCTCCGGGTTTCGCTAATGGAGTAGTGATCCCCCCACAAATTGTTGTAGAGCTTTCAAAACATCCTAACATCGTCGGCATGAAAGATTCTGCTCCGACCGGGCCTGCTAAATTTTTAGCTGCTTTAGATCCCGATGAGGATTTCAGTATCCTCGCCGGTTCCGCGAATTTCTTTTATCCATCGCTGATTCTTGGTGCGACAGGCGGCACACTGTCTCTGGCGGATTCCATGCCGGATATATGCTGTGATTTATACAAATTATTTGTGCAGGGAAAATTTGATCAGGCGAAGGAATTGCATTTCAAGATTGCGCGCCTGAATCAGGTTATTTCAGGCTCATGGGGAGTTGCAGGCGTTAAAGCCGCTATGGATATCAGAGGTTACAAAGGCGGACCGCCAAGACATCCCCTGAAGAAGATTACAAAAGAGGGCATAGAAAAAATTAAACAAACAATGCTTGATGAAGGCTTTTAAGATGATATTGGCGGTAGATATTGGCACAACGAGTATGAAAATTGGCGCATTTCGTATCGTCGATGGTGCGCTCGAGCTTGTCCGGCAGTTCTCTCAGGAATATCAGGTAAATATTTACAATGACGGCCTGTTCGGTGACATCGAGCAGGAAAAATGGATTGAAGCTTTCATTGCCGGCTGTAGAACCATGCCTGACCTTCTGGAAGATGTTGATGTTATTTCATTGTCAGGCACTACCCCAGGATTTACAGCTATGGATAAAGAAGGAAAAGCGCTTTACCCCGCTATCCTAATGCTTGACCAGCGTTCCAATGAACAGGCCAAACGAATCATTGATACTATCGGCGAAGAAAAACTACTGCAATACACAGGTAATATGCCTGTCGCGGGAGGATGCTCACTTGCGAGCCTTCTGTGGCTAAAAGATAATATGCCTGATGTTTTTAAGAATACTTATATGTTCGGCCATTCCAACACATACTTTGCTCGCTGGCTCACTGGAAATTTCGCGATAGACCCATCGTCTGCATCACTAAGCGCACTATACAATACTGCCGCTAATGACCTTACATGGAATGAAGAAATTGCCACAACTTTCGGTATTTCAATGAATCAGCTCCCGAAAATAATTCATACTTACGATAGTCTCGGCACTGTAAAGACAGAGCTTGCTAAGAAATTGGGTTTAAAAAAAGAACCTCATGTTTTGATTGGTGGCAACGATGCGACTCTTGCTGCCTATTCCGTCGGTGTCCATGAGCCGGGTGACATAATAAATGTAAACGGCACCTGCGAAATAACTCTTATCTGTCTCGATAAATGTCTTGGCTCGGCTAACTATAATGTCCGCGCTCATGTAGTACCCGACAGGTGGGTGACGTTGCACGTATTGAACGCCGGGGGGACGGCTCTCGATTGGTTCCATAGCGTTTTTTGCAGTGAAATGAGTGCAGATGAATTTTTCAATAAATTCATGCCTGATTCGATTGAGCAGTGGCTGGAGCGTGAAAGCTCTGTTACATATGTACCCTATCTTATGGGTTCGCGTTACTCGCGTGAGCCTTTGAAAGCGGAATTTCTCGGCCTGACTCGTCAGACTACCCGCCTTGAAATCATGGCTGCTCTAATACGCGGGTTATGTGAATACCAGAAATCGCACATAAAAGAAATATCAGGATATTTACCTCTCAAGAAAAAGATTCACATCACAGGCGGCTCAGTAACTCCTGCTTTTATTAAAGCTAAACGAAAATGGATGTGGGAAGCCGAATATATTGAGCAAGAACAATCCTCTATGAAGGGTGCCGCAATGCTCGGACAAAAATTCCTTGAAAGCTGTTAATCAAACAGGGCTGAATATCATAATCAATATTACTATTATTTCCGGGCGATATTTATTATTGTGTCAATAGTTACGTGTACGTTAGGCGAGTCGCCAAGTTCGGGAATTATTAAATCAGCTCCTGCGAAATCTTCGTTTTCTGTATAACCATTTGTTGTGACAATACAATGCATCCCGGCGGCTTTGGCCGCGAGCAGGCCGTTACGGCTGTCTTCAATGACAACACACTCGTCAGGTTCCAATCCTAATCTTTCGAGGGCAAGATTGTAAATTTCCGGGTCGGGTTTTTTCTTCGATACTACATCACCGGCAAGAATAGCATTGAAATGTGATTTTCTTTTTTTACCGAGCATTGTTTCTGCTACGAGGTTGACAGCTCTTTCATTGGAAGTCGAGCAGACCGCTAACATTAAATTATTTTCAATAGCTTCATCGACAAGACGCGCCACGCCCGGCCGTAATGGCAATTCGCCCGATGCAATGATTTGCATGAATAAATCTGTTTTAAGTTTGTGCATCTCTTTTATAAAAGTGTCTTTGTCTTCGATATTTTCGGGCCAGCCATTTTCATCGAAATAGAATTTCATTCTTTCTTTTCCGCCCGCAACTTCCAAAAGACGACCGTATAAAGCAACATCCCATTCAACATCCAGCCCTATTGCCTGAAAAGCTCTGTTGAAGGCAACTCTATGCCCGTCCCGTTCGGTATCTACAATCACTCCATCACAATCAAAAATAAGCGCCTTAATTTTGTGCTCCATTGAAACTCCCATCTTATGCTTTTCCTGCACTGCCGAATAATTCAATATTCTCAATGATTCCTGCTTTAATCTGTTCGAATTGCGCATCAATAACTTTCAGCGGATTGTATTCCGTATCGTGTTTATTGTAATAATCAACAAAACCATCTATGAAAGCATACTTTAGCTGAGTTGAAATATTCACTTTAGCACAACCCAAGGAGATACACTTTTTGAAAACTTCATCACTAAGTCCCGTGCCGCCGTGAAGGGCTATGGGAATATCTGTTCTTTTAGTTATTTCTTCAAGCAAATCAAATGCTATTTTTGGCGTGCCCTTATATACTCCATGAGCAGTACCGATGGCCGGCGCAAAGCAATCCGGCTGAACAACTTCGCACATTTCTATCGCCTGTTCGAGATCCGCCAGATGCGCATCCTGCTCTTTTACATGAATATCATCCTCAACGCCCACAATCGCGCCAAGCTCAACCTCAACAGTGACGTCTTTCGGCTGCGCCATATCCATAACCTGTTTACTTAGGGCAATATTTTCCTCGAATGGCTTGGAGGATGCGTCAATCATAACCGAAGTCCAGCCTGCTTCAATACACTCTTCGATAAGTTTCAAATCCTTACAATGATCAAGATGCAAGGCGACAGGAACTTTCGAAGGGCCGGCCAGATCTGACACCCAATTCATTATAGTTTGCGCCCCCCAGAATATTACCGTCTTTGCCGAAGTCTGGATAATAACAGGAGCATTCAACTGCTCTGCGGCGGCTACTACTGCCTTGGTCGAAATGTAATCAAGCATATTAAAAGCCCCGACTGCGTATTTTCCAGCAGCGGCCTTGTTTAACATCGATTTCATATTTTCAAGCGGCATAATAGTTTTCCTGTAGTATAGGATTATTTTTAGTTCAATTCTTGTGATATGATTTTATCGTTATGATTAATTTTTTCAAGAACTCATCTGTCTTTTATGTAAATTGCTGGTTTTCATTCCTGCGAACCATCTCGCTCTTTATATTGTTGACCAGAATTTTCTTGTAAGTTAAGCCTCTATGATATAAAAATAATACTCTATTTTAACTGTAATTACTATCTTTTGATAATCAATTACCGGATATACTTTTTCGAGTATGAGAAGGTTAAGAAAGGAGCAGACATGCGACCAAAACAGATATTAACATGCGTTTTTTTCATTTTTTGTATATTTATATCTGCGGGCTGTCAAAGGCTTCCTGATTCTTATCAGAGTCCGGCCGTTGCAGATGACGGCTATGATTTGTGGCTCAAATACAACAAAATTGATAATGCGAAAAAATTGAAGGAATATAAAAAAGCAATTTCCGCTGTTGTTGTTTCCGGAGATTCTGATACATGCGAAGTTGTGCGGGATGAGCTGAAAAGAGCATTGCCCGGATTTTTGGGTAAGGATATTCCTTTCAATGAATCTGTAGAGAAAAATGGTACACTTCTAATCGGCATGCCTGAAAATTCGGACATCATTGCGCAACTGGATTTGGCCGATTCTCTCAAAGAGCTTGGGGATGAAGGATTTATTATAAAAACTGCTAAGGTTAATGGTAAGAATTGTATTGTCATATCTGCAAACAAGGATGTTGGTTTGCTGTATGGTACGTTTAACCTGTTGCGCATGATGCAGACACATAAATCTCTCAATAATATTAACATAGCTTCTAAACCGAAAATTCAACGCCGCGTTCTTAATCACTGGGACAATCGGAACGGCTCAATCGAAAGAGGCTACGCAGGAAAGTCGCTCTGGAAATGGAGCGAACTTCCCGATACGGTTGATCCCAGGTACACCGATTATGCGAGAGCGAATGCGTCACTTGGCATCAATGGAACTGTGCTGAACAACGTTAATTCCGACGCTGTTTTTTTCAGCACAGAATATCTGAAAAAAGCTGCTAAACTGGCAGACGTTTTCAGGCCTTATGGAATTAAAGTATATCTTTCAATAAGGTATACCTTACCCTCACAAATGAAAACTGAAAATGGAATAGGCCCGCTTCAAACCGCCGATCCTCTTGACCCGGAGGTTCAGGCATGGTGGAAAGATAAGGCCCGCGAAATATATAAATATATCCCGGATTTCGGAGGCTTTCTTGTAAAAGCTAATTCCGAGGGACAACCCGGACCACAGGATTATGATAAGACACACGCGGATGGAGCAAATCTGCTTGCGGATGCGATTGCACCATACGGCGGCATAGTAATGTATCGTGCTTTCGTTTATGATCCCGATGTCGATCCTGACAGGGCTAAGCGTGCCTATATGGAATTTGTGCCGCTCGATAAGCAATTTAAATCCAACGTTTTGGTTCAGGCTAAGAACGGTCCGGTTGATTTCCAGCCGCGCGAGCCTGTGCAGCCATTATTCGGTGCAATGAAGCAGACTCCGGTTATGGCCGAATTACAGGTTACACAGGAATATCTTGGATGGTCCACTCATTTAGTTTATCTTGCTCCTATGTGGAAAGAGTATTTAGAATTCGATACTCACGCCAAAGGAGAAGGTTCGACTATGGCTAAAGTTATTGACGGCACAGTGCACAATAACAAACTGACCGGTATCGCAGGCGTCTCCAATACAGGTAATGACAGAAACTGGTGCGGCCATTTCTTTGCTCAATCGAACTGGTTCGCCTACGGCCGGCTTGCGTGGGACCATGAACTTACTGCCGAAGATATTGCCGATGACTGGATTAAAATGTCACTAACCTGTGACAGTAAAACAGTCGAGACAATCAAATCAATGATGATGGGTTCATGGGAAGCCTGTATTAACTATATGACGCCGCTCGGGCTGCATCATATAATGGATGGTTCCCATTACGGCCCCGGACCGAATATTTCACGCTCCTCACGAATCGACTGGACTTCGGCATATTATCATAGAGCTGACGCCGAAGGACTCGGCTTCGATAGAAGCTCGACCGGAAGCAACCTGACAAGCCAGTATTTCTCACCATGGAAGGAAATATTCGATAATATTGAAACATGCCCCGACAAATATCTGCTCTGGTTCCATCATGTCCCCTGGGATTATAAAATGAAATCAGGAAGAACATTGTGGGATGAGCTTTGTGTGAAATATTATCAGGGAACTGATTATGTCGAGCAGATGGCGGAAACATGGCAATCACTCAAGGGAAAAGTTAATCCTGAAATTTTCGAGCATGTTACGACGAAACTGAATCAGCATATAATCGATTCGGCTAAGTGGCGTGACACATGTATTCAATATTTCCAGGGATTTAGCAAAATGCCTATACCGGAATCTCTTCAATAAAAAAAGGCAAATAAATGAACGAAAAGCAATGGTCAGTACTTGTTGACGTAATAAACGGCAAAACAATTGAACCTATGCCTATAGGTTTTATCATCGACAGTCCCTGGCTTCCCGGCTGGGCGGGCATTTCTATAATGGATTATTATTCCAGTGAGCAGTTGTGGCTCGACGCGAACTTCAAGGCTATCAATGAATTCCCCGATACAATATTTCTTCCCGGATTCTGGTCGGAATACGGCATGTGTACTGAGCCGTCTGCTTTTGGAGCCAGATGCGCATGGCAGGAGAACGAATTTCCATTTGCACATCCGATTATCAAGAGTACCGGTGACATAGATTCAATTGAAAAACCGGATCCTGTGAGCGATGGACTATTACCTTTCGTTATCAGCAGGCTCAAACATACACAAAAACAAATCGAACAAGAAGGCCATTCGATAAAGTTCGCGATAGCACGCGGACCTCTTAATATCGCTTCTTTTCTTATGGGTACGACCGAGTTCCTCATGGCTACTCAAATGGAACCTGAAAAGATTCTGAAGCTGCTCGATACTATCACATCTTTCCTTGTTGACTGGATTAAATTGCAGGCCGAAATATTTCCCACAATCGACGGCATCCTGATTCTCGATGATATAGTCGGTTTCATAGGCGAACCTGATTTTCTTAAGTTCGCAAAGCCTTACCTGCAGAAAGTGTTCAATTGTGTCGAGGCTAAAGTAAAATTTTTCCACAATGATGCGCCGGGTCTGGTTTGTGCGCCTCACCTTGCAGATATAGGAATTAATCTGTTCAATTTCAGCAGTGACCATAGCATTACACAAATGCGAGAGCTTGTTGGTGAAAAGGTTACTCTTCTGGGCAATATTCCACCCCGTGATGTTCTTGCCCAAGGCACACCTGAAGATGTGAGAAACGCCGTGCAGGCAATGCTTGAACCTTTGACTGACCGCAGCCGAATCATTGCTTCCTGTGGCGGCGGAATGCCTCAGGATGTCTCGACTGAAAACATCAATGCTTTCATAGAAGCAATACGGAAACAGCCTTTATAAATCCTCGACGATATCAACAGTTAAAAACTTTTGTCTTGTGTCTGTGGTCTGGAATCTTGTGTCTGAACAAATTGGCTTTGTTTTTAGCCGCGAAAATACACAAAACCGCTCAAAATCCCTCGTATTAACTTGTCATAAAAGAGCTTACGTCTATTTTACCCATTTTATAATTGGGTTTGTTTTTCAAATTAGTCCAAATCGCACTCGATTTGGGAGGTACAAAGGACCATAGGCACACAGGCACATAGATACTTTGTGGCTTTGTCACTTTGAACCTTTGTTACTTTCATTTTTCCTTTCTCGCTTCTTCCATCGTCCATTATGTATCCTCCATCATCCGCTATTCCCAAAATCCTATCTCATGTTTACTATCCGCTACACGCTCCACGCTTCACGCTAATAACATTATATGAATATCCCGGCGGATCGCTGGCTAATTCCGCATTTTTTTAAATTTTTCCTGCAATCAGAGCATATTTCTATGAAGTTTTGTTTAACTCATTTAGCGGTAGTCGGTTATAGTTGAGAATAGTTTTGATGCTAACATACCTTTTGACTTATTTCCCGAAATTATGTAACGTCTTCGTTGTAAAGCCGTCTATACATATAAAAAGAAATAGCTGATATTTTTGTGTGGGGAAAAATGAAAAAGAATAATTTGTATATCGCTTTGATAACTATTTTAACACTCTCTCTTCTTTCCGGTTGTCAATCCTTCGGCCCTAAAGTTACTTCTGCCCCCGAAGTTCTCGCTGAATTTGATTTTTCGAATACTGAGAATGGAATACTTCTGCCTGTAATGTTCCAAGATGAAAACTACAAATTTCTTCTCGATACGGGTACACATGAAACAATACTTGATGATTCACTCAAAAGTAAGCTTAGAAAACAGCTTCCCTTTCCATCAAAAGTTAGACTTTCTAATGGGAAAACAGCTAAAGTAGTTTTTTTTCATGCTCCTGATATTTATCTTGGTCCTTTCAATTTGAAATGTTCTCCGATAATGGGTGTTGTTGATCTTGATTCCGTACCCGGAGTAGAGCAAGAGAGCAGACAATTCCAAGGTATTATTGGAATGGACTTTTTACAAAAATATATCGTTCAGATAGATTTCGATCAGGGAAAGGTAACATTTTTCAAGAGTAAAAAAGAGTTTGATTTATTCTCCCTGTTTAAGTCGAAAGAGAACAAACACCCCGAATGGGGAGAGCCAATACCTTTAAAAACAAAACTGTTTTCCAGACTTAGATATATAAAAGGAAAGCTCACGGAAGATATTTCTGATGAATTTATGATAGACAGTGGCTTGATCGGTCATGATGAATTAAAAAGCAGTTTATTTGATAAAGTCCCTTATAAACTGGCTTTTGAATCAAAATCAGAGAATGCCCGAACAAATGCCGGTTTATCTTCAAATATAGATTCCAAAATGATAGAAAAATTTTCAGTGGGGTCGCTCGAATATGAAAATCGCATTTTTGAAACAAATAATAAGTCGGTATTGGGTCTGTGGTTTTTAGCCTGTCATAAAGTGACTTTCGATTTTCCCAATAATATGCTATATCTGAAAAAAGGCAAAATTTATAATAAACCTTATACCTATAATGTTTCCATTGAAAAAATAGGCTTCGTATTAGGTCTAAACGGCGAAAAACTTTGGGTATCAAAAACTGATCCGAATGGACTGGCACAAAGAAAAGGCATTAGACAAAATGATATTATAAAAAAAATTCAGATAAATGAAAAAGTTTTAACATCTTTTAATACGGTCGAATTTCTTGAATTTATTTCTAAATTGCCCAAGCTACAAGATAGTATATATATCCTTACTTTCAAACGCGGCGAAGAAATATTCACAGTTGAATTTACTAAACAGGATTTAGGTGAAGACGCAAATTAAAAGCAAGGATTGCTCAAAATTAAAGAATAACATATACTACGGCTATGGAACTGATTGATACACATTGTCATTTAACTTTTGAGCAGTTGGCCGGGGACATTGAAAATGTCCTGGAAAGAAGTAAATCTGCAGGTGTCGCCGGGTGGATAACAGTAGGAACCGATTCTGAGCATAACCGAAAAGTCCTTGAATTAGCGCAGAGATTCGAGAGCATGTACGCAGCAATTGGGATTCACCCGCACGATGCCAAAGATGTTATCAGCGAAACAATAACCGAATTAAAAACGCTTGCAGCAAATGAGAAAATAGTTGCTCTCGGTGAAATCGGCCTGGATTTTCATTATAACTTCTCGAAACAGCCTGACCAGAGGCGGGCCTTTGAAGCTCAATTGCAAATCGCCCACGAGTTGAACCTTCCTGTTATCATTCATTGCAGAAATGCATTCGATGAAACGATTGATATACTTGAACAGTTCATTCGACTCAATGGACAATTAAAAGGAGTGGTTTTCCATTGTTTTGGCGGCACAGCCGAACAAGCGAGAATTGTTTTGGATTACGGCTTCTATATTTCCTTTACCGGTGTAGTAACTTTCAAAAACGCTGATGTTGCCCGACAAGCCGCTAAGGCAGTACCAACTGATAGATTGATGCTGGAGACGGATTGTCCATATATGTCACCTGAGCCGATGCGAAAACAGAAGATAAACGAGCCTGCCTTGATGATTCATACGGCGAAATTTCTTGCAGAACTAAAAGGGATAGAGTTTGAAGAATTTGCTTTCGCTGTTACTGAGACGAGTAAATTCTTTTTCGGCCTGCCTTAGAAAGGGTAATATTAGAGATACGAAATGGATTTTGGAATAACACAGAAAAAACAGGATGAGCTTGAGAAAAGAATGGCTTCGCTTGGTATTCGGGAACAGGATATCGAGGAAAAATTCATTCGCTCCTCCGGGCCGGGGGGGCAGAAGGTAAACAAAACCGCAAGTTGTGTACATCTTAGACATATCCCGAGTTCTCTGGAAATAAAAATGCAGCGGCAGCGCACTCAGGGTCTTAATCGTTATTATGCCAGGAAAAGATTATGCGAGCTGCTCGAACAGGAAAAGTTGGGCAGTAAAAGTCCCGCCGCGATTAAAGCAGAAAAAATCAGAAAACAAAAACAAAGACGAAAAAGACGCAGCAGACAAAGAGGTTAAACAACTTAATAGCTGCTGTGTTTCACGGTTTGTTGTTGCTGTTGAGAGCTTGAATATGCAGATTGGCAAAGGTAAAGTTTCGGCCAACCTTTAGCATTGTTACTGAGATGACGATTGATGAATTCCTCAGTCTCCTGCTTTGCTCTGTGACCTAATTTTATTGCATCTTTTGTATCCATTTTCAAACCTTCACCATATATTGTTTAATAAAAAAAACTTTTCTCTTCTCTTTACTTATATAGACGCTCGACAAGTCATTTGGTTACAATTTTTTTATAAAAAAAAAGTAAAATTCATAAATGTTAATTTAGGTAGGTGCATAAAAGCATGGAAATCAAAACACAACAAGTCTGAATGTACCAGGTGTCCATGTGCTCAAGAATGGCGTTTTTTAGCATTAATAGCGTGTTTTTAAGGTCTAACTTGACTTTTTTAGGATTATGAGTATATTAATGTAGTTGGATAATTTTTTATTCAGTTATTTTTTTGGGGTGCCCGCCGTGGGCGGTCTTCTCGGAGGCGTATCTTATATCCACTATTTATAAAGGTGGAAATGGATTTAGTATGGCAGGGATGTTTGATAATCGGATAGTCCTGGAAGTTCAGCAGGCCAATGATATTGTTGACGTTATAAGTGAACACGTGAGCCTGAAGAGAAAGGGTCGTGAAATGGTTGGCCTGTGCCCGTTTCACGAAGATCATAAACCAAGTATGAACGTCAATAGTGTCAAGCAGATATTTAAATGCTTCGCCTGCGGTGCCGGCGGTGATGTCATTAAGTTTGTCCAGATGCGAGAGAACTTATCATTTCCGCAAGCGCTGGAAAGATTAGCCGAAAGAGCGGGCATAAAAATAAAGAAATTTAAAACTCAGGACTCAAAAGTCAAGACTCCTGATATAGATCCCAATCAGCTTGCAAGAGTCAATACCTGGGCCGCGAAGTACTTCCAAAAAAACTTACAGGATGGAAAAAAAGGTGCATACGCACGTGATTATTTAACCCAAAGACAGATAAAACCTGAAAGCGTGAAAAAATGGAAAATAGGCCTGTCCGTTAATTCACAGGACGATTTGACACAATCGGCGAAAAGCAGCAAAGTCCCGGTCAAATTGCTGGAGCAGGCTGGTCTAACCACTACAGGAAATCAGGACAAATTTGTAAACCGGCTGATGTTTACTATTACTGATGTAACGGGAA
>Ga0272443_10006438_pt1 | contig 11630 bp, 10 predicted proteins | sample SSMAcet12_FD_193581 | JGI IMG/M metagenome (GOLD analysis project Ga0272443, IMG submission 193581) | Marine sediment archaeal communities from Little Sippewissett salt marsh, Falmouth, MA, United States - SSM-Acet-12 | ecosystem: Environmental > Aquatic > Marine > Wetlands > Sediment ... | reverse complement strand
ACACAACCCGATTCTTCTTTTCCATCTTCGGCCCGGGGTTTGGTTTCACGACGGCCATCTGTTGGATGCCAACGACGTGAGATTCACCTACGATGCGATCATGAACCCCGAAAATCTCTCCCCCCGTACGGCCGATTACGAGCCGGTCAAACAGGTGGAGGTGATCGATCCGCTGACGGTCAAAATCGTCTACAAAAGGCTCTACTCTCCAGCCATAGGCACCTGGGCCATGGGCATCCTGCCCGAGCACCTGCTCAACGAGACCGCCTTGGCCGAGGAAGCAGACGCCCGGGGCCTCGATTCCAAAGATTTCGGACTTCGCCAGAGCCGGTTCAACCGAAATCCGATCGGCTGCGGCCCGTTTACATTCCGGCAGTGGAAGTCGGACCAATACATCGTCCTGGAACGCTTCGATGACTACTGGGAAGGCGCTCCCAACTACGAACAATACATCACCCGCGTGATTCCCGATTCGCTGACCCAGGAGATGGAGTTTTATGCCGGTACCATCGACAGCTACGGCGTGGAACCCCACCAGGTCCGGCGTTTGGCCGAAGATCCGCGGTTTCAGAGCTTTTCAGGCACCTCCTTCGGATACACATACATCGGATATAACGCCCGAAGGCCGCCTTTCGACGATCCCCGGGTGCGCCGAGCCCTGGGGATGGCCATCGACGTGGACAAGATCATCCGGTTCATCCTCTACGGTCAGGCGGAACGAATCACCGGTCCCTTCGTCAAGCAGACCGACTATTACGATCAGCGCATCGAACCGCTCACCTACGACCCGCAAGCCGCCCTCGCCCTGTTGGAAGAGGCCGGATGGCGAAAAAATACTCAGGGACGGCTCGAAAAAAACGGCCGTCCCCTGCAGTTCACCCTGATCAGCAACAGCGGAAACGACCTGAGAAAGGCGATCGTGGCCGTGGCCCAGGATGCCTGGCGGAGCATCGGGATCGAGGTCCGCACCGATCTGCTGGAATGGTCGGTTTTTTTGCAGGAGCGGATCAACAAGCTCGACTTCGATGCCGTGGTGCTGGGCTGGTCCATGGGGATCGAACCCGACCTTTATCAGATCTGGCACTCGAGCCAGGCAGGACCGAACCAACTCAACTTCGTCGGGTTTGAAAACGCAGAGGCCGACGAGTTGATCCTGCGCATCCGGCGCGAGTACGACCATGAAAAACAGGTGGCAGCCTGCCACCGTCTTCACGAAATCATCGCCGAGGAGCAGCCCTATACCTTTTTATACGTTGGAAAATGGACGGCGGTACTCGACAAGCGGATTGTCATCAAAGAGACCGACGAGCAGGGGCGCACGGTGTACAAAAAAATCACCCCGACGCCCACAGGCAACTACCGGTTTCATTTCAACAAGTGGATCAAGCTGCCCGAGGCGCCGGATTTTGCAGCCGAAGGCTAAGCGCCGGAGGGACTGAGGTCCCTCCGGCGCCGCTGGGAAGCTGGAAGGCTGGGAGGCTGGAAGGCCGGGACGAAAAACATGCTTCGCTGGAATATAATGAAAAAAGAAAAAGCGGACTACTGTGGGGAATGCCGGGAGATCATGGTCTCAAGAGCAAACTCATCAGGTATGAATTCGGGAATCCGTTTTTGTTTTGCATTCCAGCATCCCAGCTTTCCAGCATCCCAGCGATCCAACGAAACGCCTGAAGCCAGGAGCCAGCAGTCAGCCCAGCATCGAGAATCCAGCAACCAGGATCCAACACAATGATTTCCTTCATCGCCCGCAGCGCCATGCAGAAACTGGTCACCCTTTTTTTCGTCTCCGTGGTGTCGTTTCTGATCATTCACCTGGCGCCGGGCAGCCCCAGCCAGGTCGATCCGCTCAATCCGAAATTCACCCCGGAGATGGTGGAGCGGTTCAGGCAGGAATTCCACCTGGACAAGCCCCTGCACATCCAGTACCTGCTGTTTTACCGGAACCTGTTCACAGGCCGGACCGTCTCCTGGAAAGACAACCGATCCGTTCTGGGCAAGATCGGCGAACGGTTTGTAAACAGCCTCCCTCTGTTCATCGTGGGAACCCTGCTTACCTGGACGCTTTCATTTCCGGTGGGGATCCGGTCGGCCATCGAACGAGGCGGCATCTACGATCGCAGCGCCACCTTTCTTTCCTACCTGCTCATTTCGATCCCCGGCTTTTTCTTCGCCTACATCCTGATCATCTTCGTGGTCACCAAATTCCACGTGCCGGTCATCGGCATGCAGACCTTCGGATTAGGGGCCACCTCAACCATTCACGTGTTCATGGACCGGATCTGGCATCTTCTGCTTCCCTCGGTTCTCGGCGCCACCGGGGGCGTGGCGGTGCTGTCGCGCTACGTTCGAAGCCAGATGCTGGAAGTCGAAGGCCAGGACTACATTCGGACGGCGCGGGCCAAGGGACTTCCGGCCGAGCAGGTCCACTACCGACATGCCCTGAGAAATGCGCTTCTTCCCTTTGTCACCATGTTCGGGCTGATTCTGCCGGGGTTGATCGGCGGATCGGTCATCATCGAATCGATCTTCTCATGGCCGGGCATGGGACGGATGGCCTACGAGGCGATTCTCGCCCGGGACTACCCGGTGATTCTCACGGTCAATTTCATCTCGGCGGTGCTGGTGCTGGCCGGCACCTTCGTCTCCGACATCCTCTACATGGTTGTAGACCCGAGGATCCGGCTATGACAGTCGATCGAGACCAAATGCGGCCGGCCGAAGGCGGTCTGGACCGCCCCACCGCTGTGCATCGGACGCGAATGGAGCGATTCTGGCGGTTGTTTCAAAAAAACCGGATGGCCGTCATCGGCATGGCGATTTTCATCCTGTTCTTTCTGACGGCCCTGGCAGGGCTGGTGTTGACATCCGGGACCAACCCGCTCTTCGATCCGGCCCAGATCCGCCTTTCAGAAAAACTCCGGCCTCCGTTTTCCAGGATAAACCCGGAGGTGCTGACGCCTGCTGAAGTGCCGACGCTGCCACTTTACATTCTCGGCACAGACGACCTGGGACGGGACGTGTTCGCCCGGATGCTTCAAGGGGCATGGGTTTCGCTGACGGTCGGCTTCGTTGCCGTCGGCATCTCTGTGGTCATCGGCATCTTCATGGGAGGCATTGCCGGCTATTTTGGCCAGCGCAGCATCCGCCTGCACCAGTGTTTGGCGGCTGCAGCCGCCGCTGCGGCTGCAGCGGTCCTGGCCGCGGGGCTTGGATGGCTTGCCCTTGCTTTGGGCGGGGCCGCCGCGGCCCTGCTGCTCCTTGCAGCGTCAGACCGCCGGCGGCGCCGGCCTGCGGTCAAATCCCTGTCGGCCGGGGTGATCACCGTAGACACCCTGGTGATGCGAGTGGTGGACATCATGCTCTGCTTTCCGAGCTTTTTTCTGATTCTCACCGTGGTCGCCCTGCTGCCGGCAAGCCTATACAACATCATGATCGTCATCGGGCTGACGAGCTGGATGGGAACCACCCGATTTGTCCGCGCCGAATTTCTGTCCTTGCGAGAGCAGGATTTCGTATTGGCCGCCCGCGCACTGGGCGTCGGCAATCTTCGGATCATCTTCCGGCACATGATTCCCAACGCGGTGGCGCCCGTGCTGGTTTCAGCCACCATCGGCATTGCAACGGCCATTTTGACAGAGGCGGGACTGAGTTTCCTCGGCTTCGGCGTGCCGCCGCCGCATGCCACCTGGGGAAACATTCTCTCCGACGGCCGACGGTTCATTTTCGACGCGCCATGGCTGACATTCGTTCCGGGAGTGGCGATTCTCATCGTCGTGCTCTCTTTCAACCTCTTCGGCGAAGGGCTGAGGGATGCCTTGAATCCGAAGCTGCGCAGCCGGACATAGGGCTGGAGGCTGGGAAGCTAGGAGGCCAGATGCTTGATGATGGATGTATCGGGAAAGAGAAATAGAAAAATAGGGCCGTTTAACATTAGGTTATAGGGGTTATCTAAAGTTCCAATAAAATAGTCGTTGGGACCCGAAAATTTTGTTGTGGGGCTGATTGATTAGGGATTCTCCTACTTCCCAGCATCCCAGCATCCAAGCCTCCCAGCATTTATGAAACCAGGATCCAGAGTCATGGCATTAACAGAAGACAACGCCGGCGCCCCCCTTCTTTCCGTAGAAGACCTGCGGGTCTATTTCCACGGCGATGACACCGTATCTCAGGCCGTGGACGGCATCGATTTTACGGTGGGGCCGCGTGAAACCGTCTGCCTGGTGGGAGAATCCGGCTGCGGGAAAACCGTGTCCGCTCTGGCCGTTCTGGGCTTGGTTCCGACTCCCCCGGGGCGGATCGTCAGCGGGCGCATTGTCTTTTCCGGAGCCGATCTGGCCAAAATGAAAGAAGAAGAGCTCCGAAAAATCCGGGGAAACCGAATCGCCATGGTATTTCAGGAGCCGCTGACATCCTTGAACCCGGTCTTTACCGTCGAAGACCAGATCTCAGAAGCGATCCGAATCCACCACCCCATGTCCGAGGAAGCCCTTCGGCAGCGCTGCGTCGAACTACTCGCCGATGTCGGCATCTCTTCTCCCGAAGACCGCCTGAGCGACTACCCCCATCAGCTCAGCGGAGGGCAGCGGCAGCGGGTCATGATCGCCATGGCCCTGGCCTGTGATCCGGAACTGATCATCGCAGACGAGCCGACCACGGCATTGGACGTCACTGTCCAGTCCCAGATACTGATGCTGTTTTCTTCGATTCAGCTCCGCCGGAACATGTCCATCCTGTATATCACCCATGACTTGGGCGTGGTGGCCGGCGTCGCCGATCGGGTCTATGTCATGTATGCCGGAATCATCGTGGAACAGGCCGAAACGGTGCAGCTGTTCGGATCGGCCAAGCACCCGTACACCCGGGGGCTGCTTGCCTCTCTACCGTCCCGGTCAAGAAGAGGGCAGCGGCTGTACAGCATACCGGGAAGCGTGCCGAACCCGGCCCGCAAACCTTCAGGCTGTCCTTTTCACCCTCGATGCGGCCATGCGATCGCGTCGTGTAGAACCGAATATCCGCCGATGTGCGACTACGGTCAGGGGCATCTTGCCAGATGTCCGGTACTGTTTGAATCCGCCGGCCGAAAGGTTCGCCGATGAAAGACAGGCAAAACAACGAAACCCCGATACTTCAGATTTCCGGCCTGAAGAAATACTTCCCCGTCCGGCGGGGATTTTTCCAGCGCATATCGGGGTGGATACGAGCAGTGGACGGGGTCGATCTTTCGGTGCCGCCGGGAAAAACCCTTGGGCTGGTGGGAGAAAGCGGCTGCGGAAAATCGACGGTCGCCAGAACAGTGCTGAGGCTTCTCGATCCGGAAGCCGGCAGCATCCGCTTTGATGGAGAAGAGATCAGCCGGCTGACCGAAGCCGAGCTCAAGCCGGTTCGACGCAAAATGCAGATCGTTTTCCAGGATCCTTACGGCTCGTTGAACCCCCGAATGACCGTGGGCCAGTCCATTGCAGAAGGCCTTCGCGCCTTCGGAATCCGCAGCACCGTCAGGAGGCAGTCGCGCACCGCCGAGCTGCTGGAGCTGGTCGGCTTGTCGGCCGACTCCTCAGAACGCTTTCCCCACGAGTTTTCCGGGGGGCAGCGCCAGCGGGTCGGAATCGCCAGGGCGCTCAGCGTAGAGCCGGATCTGGTGATCTGCGACGAGCCGATATCCGCCCTGGACGTGTCGATCCAGGCCCAGATCATCAATCTCTTAAAGGATCTTCAGCAACGGCTCGGGCTCAGCTATCTGTTCATTTCCCATGACCTGAACGTCGTCGGATATCTGTGCGATCAAGTGGCTGTCATGTATGCCGGAAAGATCATGGAAGAAGCCCCGGCCATGGCGCTGTTCGAAGACCCCCGCCATCCTTACACACGAAAGCTGCTTTCGGCCATCCCCGAGCCGGATCCGTCAAGGAAGGGCCGCACCGCCGAGGCCTTCGAAGCCGAAACCGAAGCCGAACCTCGACCCGAGGCGGCACCGGAAGGATGTCCTTTTCTGTCGACATGCGAGGATCGGGATGCGCGCTGTGAACACCTCGAAGACGCCATGTACCCCGTGGCCGAGGGGCACCTGGTTCGCTGCCCCAAGGCGTCGGGCAACGTCGGCAGCGAAGGATTTCCAGACTGCATCTAATGGAGTACTTTGATGTTCCACACGGCAGCCAACACGCCTTTTGAAGAGATTCGCCCGCGAATCGAGCGGCTCCAGGCCGCCCTGGGCGAAAGCGGCATAGACGGCGCCTTGATTTTTCAGAAGACGGACCTTTACTATTTTTCCGGCACCATCCAGCAGGCAAACCTCTATGTTCCGGCCGAGGGGAATCCAGTGCTGATGGCCCGGAAAAATCCTGAACGCGCCCGGGCGGAATCTCCACTTGTAAGACAGGCTGCGGTGGACGGCCTGAAGCAGATGACCGAAGTCCTGGCCCGCCACGGGATCGCTCGGCCCCGACGCCTCGGTCTGGAGCTCGACGTGATCCCGGCGCAGCTGTATTTGTCTCTGGGAAAGATTTTTCCCGATGCCCGGTGCCTCGATATTTCCCCTGCCATCCGAAAGATCCGCGCAGTCAAATCCGAAGCCGAAATCGCGCTGATCCGAGAGGCAGCGCGAGGGGCGGACCGGGTGGCCGAATTCGCCGCCGGCGCGATCCGGGAGGGAATTTCCGAAGTGGCGCTGGCCGGTCAGGTGGAGGCCGAAGCCCGGCGCCTCGGCCACCAGGGATTGGTACGGATGCGCATGTGGGACATGGAACTGTTTTACGGCCACCTGATGGCGGGAGCCGCTGCGGCCGTACCCAGCTATCTGGCTTCTCCGACCGGGGGCGCCGCGTTGAGCCCTGCCGTCGCCCAGGGCGCAAGCTCCCGGCCGATCCGACGGGGCGAACCGGTACTGGTCGACTATGTATTTGCCAAAAACGGCTACCTGGCAGACCACACAAGGATTTTCGCCATCGGCGGACTCGATGAGGATCTGCTTGCCGCTCATCGGGCCGCGCTGGAGATCCAGGAATCCTTGAAGCAGGAGATCCGCCCCGGCGTTGCCGCCGGGCGAATCTATGAGCTGTCCTTGTCGCTTGCCGCAGACCGCGGATACACCGATCATTTCATGGGGGCCGATGATCATCGGATTCGCTTCGTCGGCCACGGGATCGGCTTGGAACTCGATGAATATCCTTTTCTGGCCCAGGACCAGGAAATTCTTCTTCAGGCCGGCATGGTGATCGCCTTGGAACCGAAAATGGTCTTTCCCGACCGGGGCGTCGTCGGAATCGAGAACACCCACCTGGTTACCGAAAGCGGTATAGAGCAGCTTACCCGGTTCGAAGAAGAGGTCATCATCGTCTGAAGCCGGCGCCTTGACACCCGATCGGCGCTCTTCTATGATGCTGCACGCCTCCAAAGAGAGACGCAACAACCCCGCAGCCATCGGAATCAATTCCATGCTGAGCGAGAAAGAAAAACTCGACACACTGGTCCATCTAGGAGTCGAACTCAACCAAGTCAGCGACCTGGATATCCTCCTTGAGCGGGTGCTGACCAAAGCCCGTCAGGTAGTCAATGCCGACGCAGGCTCGATCTACATTCGGGACGGCGAACGGCTTCACTTCGCCTACACCCAGAACGACACGCTTCAAAAAAGGCTCCCCAACGAAGAAAAGCTGATCTACTCGACATTCTCCATTCCGATCGATAAAAAGAGTTTATCCGGCTATGTGGCCACCACCGGCAACACCCTGAACATCGAAGATGTCTACCGGATCGATCCCACACAGCCGTTCGACTTCGGCCGTAAATACGACCAAGCCTCCGGCTACAAAACCGGTTCGACCCTGACGATCCCGCTGAAGAACACCAACGGCTATATCCTCGGCATACTGCAGATTATCAACGCCCAGGACGACATCGGACACGTCATCCCCTTTTCCGATGACGACGAGAAAATGATGCAGCATTTTGCCGCAGTGGCGTCAGTGGCCCTGGAAAGAGCCCAAATGACGCGGCAGATCATCCTTCGGATGATCCGGATGGCGGAGCTTCGCGATCCAAAGGAAACCGGGGCCCATGTCAACCGGGTGGCCGGCTATGCCTTGGAGATTTTTGAGCAATGGGCGCGGCGCCATGAACTGGCCAGACAAAAGAAGGAACGCGACAGGGACATGCTTCGCATGGCGGCCATGATGCACGATGTCGGCAAGGTGGCCATCTCGGACATGATCCTGAAAAAGCCGGACCGCCTGGCTGAAGACGAATTCGAAATCATGAAGCAGCACACGGTATTGGGCGCCCGCCTCTTTCTCGACCAACAGTCGGATTTTGACACCGCCGCCGGCCAGGTCGCCCTGAACCACCACGAGCGGTGGGACGGCAGCGGCTATCCCGGCCACGTCGATGTGGCCACCGGTCGACCGTGCAGAGAAAATGCGCTTCCGGACGGTTCTGCAAAGGGAAAGGTCGGCGAGGAAATTCCATTGTTCGGGCGTATCGTCTGCCTGGCGGATGTTTACGATGCGCTGTCTTCGGCCCGCAGCTACAAGGAGGCCTGGGACGAGGGACGGGTGTTGGAAGCGATCTCAAAAGGGGCTGGATCCCAGTTCGACCCGGAGCTGGTGGAGATATTTCTGTCCCGGATGGACGTGATCCGCTCCATCCAGAACCGGTACGAAGAAAAATAAAAAGGAGCGCCTGGCGGCGCTCCTTTTTATTTTTTTTAAATAGGATAAAACAGAATAGGGGTAGCTGGCTGTGGCCTGTTCCCTTTTAAACGATAAAAAATCGCGACAACGGTTTTTTATCGTTTGGAGAACTGGAAACGGGCACGGGCGCCTCGCTGGCCGTACTTTTTCCGCTCTTTTTTCCGAGGGTCGCGTTTGACGTAACCGGCTCTTTTCAGCTGCTGCCGAAGTTCCGGGCTTGCCTCGATCAGGGCGCGGGTAATGCCGTGGCGCACCGCCCCTGCCTGCCCCGTCATTCCCCCGCCTTTTACGCGAATCCGCACGTTGTAGTCGTTTCTGGCATTGACCAGAATCAACGGCTGCAGGCACAGGCCGCGGGCCGATTCCACCGGAAAGTATTCGTCCAGCGGGCGGTCGTTGATCTTGATGTCGCCGGATCCCGGCGTAAGCCATGTTCTGGCGATAGCGGTTTTGCGTTTGCCTGTGGCGTAAACTGTATCGTTTCCCATCGTTTTCCCGAATGCCTTTCTAATTGAACAATACGGGTTAAAGTTTCACCGTTGGAATGTACTTTGCCGGCCATGTCTCGCGAAACGCGAAATCGTTGTGAAAGCGCGGCAGCGATTTATGGCTGGACTTTCATCGGCTCGGGCTGCTGGGCCTCGTGCGGATGCTCGGCCCCTGCGTAAACTTTCAGCTTTTTGACCATCTTCCGGCCGAGCCGATTTTTCGGCAGCATTCCCCTTACCGCGAACCGGATCAGATCCTCGGGACGTTTGTCCTTTAGCTGCTTTGCGGTGACGGACTTGAGCCCGCCCGTGTAGCCGCTGTGCCGATAGTAGTTTTTATCGTCCCATTTTTTGCCGGTCAGAACGATTTTGTCGGCGTTGACCACTACCACAAAATCCCCGAGATCGGCATGGGGGGTATACAGCGGATTCATCTTCCCCTTGAGCCGCGCGGCAACCTGGGAGGCAAGGCGGCCGAGGATCATTCCCTCAGCGTCCACCACGTACCACTTTTCCGCGTTGTCCGAGCGATTCGCCATGTAGGTATATTTTTTCACGATCCTCACTCCTGTTTTTTTAAAGATGGTAGTGTTAAGCAAAATGCGCCCCGCTGTCAAGGAAAAAATAGGAACTGAAACCCCCTTGACCCGTTTTTCGGCATCCATTTTACTGGTTCGATTTGACACCGGTGCGTTTGTCTCCTATAGCCTTTGTCGAAACGGCGGCCCAACTATCCCGGCCCCGCCAAATGACACCGTTCAGATCATTTCAAAGGCCCAATGCCATGCCGCTGGAAATCGAGGTCAAATTCCTGCTTGCCGACCCGGCGCAGATCCGCCGCCGGCTGATCGAACTCGGTGCGGAACCCCGGGGCAGGGCGTTTGAAAAAAACATCCGTTTCGAGGACCGCCAAGACTCGTTTAAAAGCGCCGGAAAACTCCTTCGGCTTCGACTGGATCGCCGGACGCACCTTACGTTCAAATCGATCGAACCGGACCGCGACCGTCAGTTTAAAGTCTACCGGGAATTGGAGGTGACCGTCGACGATTTTCAAACCATGCACCGGCTTCTGGAGGCGGTGGGGTTTTATCCGGCCCAGCAATATGAAAAGTGGCGGGAAACTCTTTTCTTGGAGCACACCGAGTTCTGCCTCGACACCCTCCCTTTCGGCGAATTTCTTGAAATCGAAGGGGAGCGGCAGTCGATTCGGGACTTTGCGGATCGACTGGGGCTCTTCTGGGAGAACCGAATCCTGGATACGTATCTTCAGATTTTCGAGCAGCTGCGCCGCCACAAAGGGCTTTCTTTTTCCGACCTGACGTTTGACAACTTCAAGGCGGTGCAGGTGGATCAGACCTGGCTGGCCGAAACGTTGGGTAAAAATCATTGAGGATTGACGATGACGTCCCCCTGTCCAATGGATCGGTTCTCGGTCATGACCTTGAATCTTCGCTTCGGACTGGCCGAAGACGGCGACGACAGCTGGGAGTTTCGAAAGCCGAGAATTGCCGATCTGTTCACCCGGTATCGGCCCGATCTGATCGGATTTCAAGAGGTCAACGATTTTCAAATCGATGACCTGAGAAGCATTCTACCCGAATACGGCTTCATTGGAAAACGGCGGCCTGCACCGGATTTTTGGCAGCACAACGTCATCTTCTTCCGCAGCCCCTTTCGCTGTTCTTTTTCCGACCACTTCTTCTTGAGTCCGCTGCCCGACCTGCCGAGCCGTTTTGCAGAGAGTCGCTGGCCGCGGCAGTGCACCATCGGTCTTTTCACGGCCGGCGGGCACCGCCTGCTCGCCGTAAACACCCATCTCGATTTTGCTGAAGGGGTCCAGGGTAGAAGTGCAGAACTGATTCTCGATCGGTTGGCCGGATTCCCGCCGGATATACCGGCCCTGTTGATGGGGGATTTCAATGCGTTGCCGGACTCTGCCTGCCACAGAATCTTTACAGGCAAGGATCGTCGAGAGCATCGTGCCGGCCCCTTTTTCAAGCCGGTATTCACCGCCCCGTATCCGGGCACCCATCACCGCTTCACCGGGGAATCGAACGGAGGCCACATCGACTGGATCTTGTATCGGGGGGCGCTGAAACCGGAGAACAGGGAAGTCTGCCGCCACCAGCTCAACGGCGGTTATCCCTCGGATCACTTTCCGATCTGCGCCGAGTTCTCCTTCTTGCCGGAGTAGGCCCGCTTCGCGAACCTACTCCGGCAAGAAGATGTAAAGAAATATCCGGTTATCTATAAAACTCCAGTCGCGCCCAGCCGGTGGCCAGTGGGTGTCGGCTCGGATGCCGGGCAACTGTTTGAGCCATTTAGGCCGCGTTGAGACGGGCGCGACGCGATCGTTGCGATGCGACAATCACTCCGGTTTGACAGGGTTTCAACCCGGAGAAGCCATCGAAGGCCGTCTCTACGCGGCCTTTATGGCGAGTTTTGGCCGGCAGGA
>Ga0272443_10006437_pt1 | contig 11630 bp, 6 predicted proteins | sample SSMAcet12_FD_193581 | JGI IMG/M metagenome (GOLD analysis project Ga0272443, IMG submission 193581) | Marine sediment archaeal communities from Little Sippewissett salt marsh, Falmouth, MA, United States - SSM-Acet-12 | ecosystem: Environmental > Aquatic > Marine > Wetlands > Sediment ... | reverse complement strand
GAGCATCCTGTTCCCCAGCGGCGTGTTGCCCGAGCTCTACAGCATATCCATGGAAGGCGGCCGCCCCGAAATGATCCTGACCACCCCGGCCCAGGATGCCCGCATGAGCAGCGACGGGAAAAAAATCGCGTACCACGACCGCAGGGGCTATGAAAACGAGTGGCGCAAACACCATACATCTTCCATTGCCCGGGATATCTGGCTGTACGAAACAGCCACGGGCAAGCATCGCCGGCTGACCTCTTTCAAGGGCGAAGACCGCAATCCCGTATTCACCCCCGATGAATCGGGCATCTACTACCTCAGCGAACGGAGCGGCTCTTTTAACATCTGGCTTAAGCGGTTGAATGCCGAGGGCCCGGGCCAACCCGTCACCCGTCACGACAAGCACCCCGTGCGGTTTCTCTCCATGTCTGACAAAGGCACGCTTTGCTATGGGTATCACGGCGCCATCTACATTTTGCCCCAGGGCGCCGCTGCGGGAAAAAAAGTCCCCGTGACCATCCAATTGGATCAGGCCGCCAATCCCGTGCAAACCATCGTTTTCAGCGACGATGCCACCGAGATCGCCCTCTCGCCGGACGGCAAAGAGCTCGCCTTCGTGGTCCGGGGGGAGATTTTCGTGACCGCCGTGGATTACGCCACCACCAAACAGATCACCCATACGCCGGAGCAGGAACGTTCCATCAGTTTCAGTCCGGACGGCAATGCGATTCTCTATGCAGCCGAAATCAACGGCAGCTGGAATTTGTACCAGGCCAAGCGCGTGCGTCCCGAAGAAAAGCACTTTTTCGCCTCCACGCTGGTGGCGAACACGCCCTTGCTGGTCACGGACAAGGAGACCTTTCAACCCGCCTACAGCCCTGACGGCAAGGAGGTGGCCTTTCTGGAGGAACGCACCACCCTCAAGGTGATCAACCTGGCCACCAGGGCCGTACGTACAATCCTGCCGGCCGAGAAAAATTACTCCTACGCCGACGGTGACCAGTGGTATCAATGGTCACCGGACAGCCGCTGGTTCCTGGTGTCCGTCCTGGATCCGGGACGCTGGAACGACCAAGTGGGATTGATCGAAGCCGGCGGTAACGGGAAAGTCCGTTATCTCACCCGCAGCGGCTACCAGTCGGCATTGCCGCGGTGGGGAATTGACGGCAACATGTTGTATTGGTTCTCCAACCAGATGGGACTTCACAATCAGGGCGGCTGGGGTTCCACCTTTGATGTATTCGGCATGTTTTTTAACCAGGAAGCTTATGATCGCTTCAGGCTCTCCAAAGAGGAATTCGAATTGCTGAAGGAATCAGAAAAGCCGGACGGTGAAGACAAAAAAACCGAATCAAAAAAGCCAAAAGCCAAAAAAGGGCAAACCACCCCAGACGCGGTGAAAGCCATCAAGATGGAGCTGGAGGACATGGAAGACCGCAAGGTGCGCTTGACAGTGAATTCTTCCAACATTGCCGAAGCCCGCTTGACCCCGGATGGTGAGAAACTCCTTTACCTTACCCGCTTTGAGAAGGGATTCGACCTGTGGGTTCACGAGTTGCGTGAACGCCAGACGAAACTGCTGGCCAAGCTCAATGCCCGCCCCAGAGACATGGTCATGGACACCAAAGGCGAGCAATTGTTTGTCCTTTCCAACGGCCGGATCAGCAAGGTGGCCGTCGCCTCCGGCAAAACCAAGCCCGTGGTTTTCCAGGCGGAAATGCGTCTCGATGCAGCAAAAGAACGGCAATACATGTTCGAGCACGTCTGGCGGCAAGTCCAGAAAAAATTCTACGTCAAGGATCTCCACGGTGTGGACTGGGATTTCTACAAGTCCGAATACGCACGCCTCTTGCCTCATGTCAACAACAACTACGATTTCGCCGAACTTCTCAGCGAGATGCTGGGCGAGCTCAACGCATCCCATACGGGCAGTGGCTTCCGGCCCCGCAATCCTCAAGGGGACCATACATCTTTCCTGGGAGTCTTTTTCGACCCCAATCACCAAGGTGATGGTCTGGCGATCTCGGAAGTCATCGATAAAGGGCCGTTGGTTAAAGCCAAGTCCAGGGCCAAAGCGGGCACCTGGATCACTAAAATCAACGGCATAGCCATCACCGCTGAAACCAATCACCACCACCTGCTCAGCCGCCTGGCCGGCAAGCGCGTGCTGGTGACCTTTTTGGATCCGGCCACGAAGAAGACGTGGCAGGAAGTGATCCGACCGATTCCCGGCAGCCGGCTCAACCAACTTCTCTACGAACGCTGGGTAAAATCCCGCCGTGATGCCACGGAAAAACTATCCGGCGGCCGCCTGGGTTATGTCCACGTGCGTTCCATGGGGCCCGACAGTTACCGGGTGGTCTATGCCGAGGTCCTGGGGCGCTATGCCGACAAGGAAGGGATCGTTATCGACACCCGCTTCAACGGCGGCGGTAATCTCCACGAAGACTTGGCCCACTTCTTTATGAGCAAGAAGTTCCTGACCGCCGTACCGCGCGGACAGAAAGTCGGTGAAGCTCCCTTCAAGCGCTGGTACCGCCCCTCCATTGTGGTTATGTCGGAAAGCAACTATTCGGATGCCCATATGTTCCCCTATACCTACCGCGCCCTGGGCATCGGCAAGCTGGTGGGTATGCCCGTGCCGGGTACGGGCACCTCCGTCTGGTGGGAGACCCTCCAGGACAACCGCCTCTATTTCGGCATCCCCGAAGTGGGGTACCTGGACACCCGGGGCAAACTTCTGGAGAACCAGCAATTGGAACCGGATTACCGGGTGTTCAACGATTATGAATCCGCCGCCGTCGGCGTGGACAAGCAATTGCAAAAAGCGGTTGAGGTTCTCCTGAAGGAGTGCGATGCATTTAAGGAATAAAGGCGGCGTCGACAAAGGTTTTTCTTGACGCCATGACGTGTTGACCTTTCATCACCGGCTTGGCCCATAAAGCGGCGAAAAGAAGCCGTCTGTCCATGAATGCGTTGTTGGTGCGAAAATCCAGGGGATTATAGAAAATTGTGCAGGCCCGCCGCCCGGGCCGCATCCATGGCCGTGCGGAATTCCTTGGTGGTTATTCCGCGGTTGATATCCGGGTATTGATTGGCTTGGTGACAGGGCCGGTATTGGGCCATGATGTTGACGTAAGTGTCTTTGCCCAGTTTCTCCGCCACGAAGCGAACGAAACCGGGGGTGCCGGCCAGCCCCCCGGGCAGAACCAGGTGGCGGATCAGTAGCCCCGACACCGCCAGGCCTGCGTTGATTTTCAATTTTCCCACCTGGCGGTGCATCTCCAGCAGGGCCGCCCGGGCCTGTTGCGGGTAATCCGCGGCTCCCGGGGAGTACTTGGCCGCGATTTCAGCGTCGTTGTACTTGTAGTCGGGCATGTAGATGTCGATCACCCCGTCCAGTAGGCGCAGGATATCGACTTTTTCATAGCCCCCGGTGTTGTAGACCATGGGCAGTTTCAGACCCCGGCCGGCCGCCAGGTCGATGGCGGTGACGATGCCGGGCAAAAAATGGGTGGGGGTCACCAGGTTGATGTTGGCACAACCCTGTTGCTGCAGCCGCATCATGACAGCGGCCAATTCCCTGTTGCTGATCAAGTGCCCGGAGCCTGCGTGGGAAATCTCCCAATTCTGGCAGTAAATGCATAGCAGGCCGCAGTGGCTGAAAAAGATGGTGCCCGAACCGCCCCGGCCCACCAGGGGTTCTTCTTCGCCGAAGTGGGGAAAAGCCGATGATATCCGAACCCGGTCCGGGGCATTGCACCGGCCTTTCTGACCGTGCCGCCGGTCTGCCCGGCATTCCCTGGGACAGAGCCGGCAGGCGGATAAATGTTCCGCCAGGGCTGCGGCCCGCTTTCTCAGCTCCCCCGAACGGTGGAGGGCAAGGTATTTCGGTTCGTTTACGGTCATCGGGGTCCCCTTCAAGGAGCCGAACACAAAAGGCAGGGCGGCTCCGCATTTCAGAAAATCGCGGCGGTCCAGGGTCATGCACCTATTATGGTTTAAAAACGGCGTTCCGCCCATTGTAAGGCGAGTGGTATGGATGATTGGGGAAACTTCCACACACGGTAGAGCGGCTTGGCCTTAAGGTAAGATGAACTGAACGCCGCAGAATGTCCGGCTTACCAGTGCGGGACGGTTTTCAAGGCTCACTCCAGGTATTTATTTGCTGCGTAAAGGGGCAAAATATCGATGGGTACGTGTTTTACCTTGTCCAGCGCCCTTTGCAGGCGGCTGTCCACTTTGCGGTATTTGTCTATAAAGGCTTTGGCCGCCGCGTAATCACCCCGGGCCTGAATCATCAACACCTGGTGACTCAATTGTTTGACCGCGTCCAGCATCTTTTCAGGTACCACCGAATAACGCACTTCCTGTTCATCAAAGTCGAATCCGCCCTTCTCGAGGATGTAGTTCAATTGAATGGCATTGCCGCCCCCGTGGGCTGAGTCGATGCCGAAGCGCACGGACCGGAAGATGCCTCCCAGGTATGAGGAGAATATTTTGCCCTCCAGCTCTTTGGGGAATTCGCCTTTTTTCTCCAGGTACATCAGGTTCCACAAGCCCAGGATATCCGCCTTGGTTTCTTCAATGGTGGAATAAAGCTCTTTGAGTTCGCGGTTGACCGTGGTCTTTTTGCCGTCAATCATGATGGTACCCGGCCCCAGGCCGTGGGAGATTTCGTGCAGCAGTACGTGGTTGAAATAGGCGTCGAAGCTTACTTTCTCCAGGTCTTCCCGGCCGAGGACTTCCTGCACGATGGGAATCCAGCAAGCGTCGAATTTGGCCCGGGCGATGTTCTTGAGCATTACCTTCTTGCTGCCCTTTTGCTCGCGCACGTATTCGTCATTGGGCAGGTTGAAGGCCGTGGTCTGTACCCCCGCCTTGGTGTCGCCGCCGGTGTATATTTCATTGGCCACGACAATGGGCGAGCTTTTGCCGCGGCTGAAGTTTTTGAATTTGTCTTCGATGGGCAGCTGCCTTTCCAGTTCATCAGTGTATTTGGATATTTTCGTTAGTTTGGCGCTTTCCTCGCGGTCCACCCGGGTGATAAAACTTTCAAATGCCGCCTTGAAACCGAAAATGGCGTCTTCGTACACCTCGTAGGGACCGATCACCACTTCCAGGTCGTGGTCGGCCAGGTCCATCCAGTCCATGTCGCTCTGCCGGTAGTCGTTGCTTTTAAAGGCCGCCGCCCGGGAGAGCAGGAACTTTTTCAACGAGGAATTGTCTGTCAGTTCAGCGGCTTGGGTCATCAATCCGGCCGCCTTATCAAGTTGTTTGGCGTAGGCTTGGCTGTAGGGGATGGCGGTCAACTTTCCCTCCCGGCGCCGGATCAGGGTGAAGTTCGAATTAAAGCTTTCCGCGTCTTTCGGGTTGGCCTTGAGATGGTCCAAAAATTCATTTTTGCTCATATCTTCAGGGTAGAAATTGGCGCCTGCCGGCTTTTCCCGGTCTCCGACAAAGGGATGGTTGTGGTTGATGCGGTCAAAGGGGCCGAAGTTGATGGTGAAAAAGCGCAAGGCCTTTCCGGCCGCGGGATTCGTCGAGGATTTCAGGGCGGACCGGATCTCCAGGTTGCGGGCGTATACCTGCTCCAGGAAGATGTCATCCATTACCGCGGCCGCGGCCACAAGTTTCTTTAATGCCTCCCGATCGCCCGGGCTCAGCCCTTCCTCCGGGCAGGCTATCTCCACCGGAGCCAGTTTTTTTAGCTGTGCGTCCAGGTACTCCTGGCTTTCCATTTTCATTGCTTCCTCCCCGGAAGATGCGGGTTGCCCTTCATCTTGCGTGGCTTGGTTGTTCCCACATGCGGTGAATGCCAACAGGCATCCGCCCAGTAGTATCAGGATCCACATTTTCATTGCTGCCTCCATGTCATGGGATTGCTGCAATCTCTACGCTGCCATTTCCGCGGAAAAAATTCAAGCCCCCGGTTTTTCCGGCACATTTTTGGTAGAAACCGGCAGGATCCGGAATGTTGCGGGCTGCTTCGGGTATGGATCCGGGAGATCGCCAAAGATGGCCGGGTGGGGAAAATTCTGACATATTGGCTCCGGGAGGCTATCATATAGGCAGCAGAAGATGGAACACCTTAGCTGGGATCCATCCTCAATGTAGAACCAAGCGAAGAAAGGAGGAATCGCATGGCCATTTCATTTCCTGAGCTGCCTTTTTCTCTGGATGCTCTGGAGCCGTATATTTCGCGCCAAACGCTTGCGTATCATTACGGCAAGCATCACAACGCGTATGTCCTCAACGCCAACAGACTGATCGGCGGTACGGAATTCGAGAACTTGGACCTGGAAGAGATCATCCGTGTCACTGCCGGTGATCCGGGCAAAGCCGGAATTTTCAACAACTGCGCCCAGGCCTGGAATCACGCGTTCTATTGGCAATGCATCCAGCCTGGGGGGGGCGGGGTACCGGTTGGACCCATCGCGGACCGGATAGATCGCGACCTGGGCGGGTATGCGCAATTCGTGGAGACATTCAAGTCCGCCGGAGCCACCCAGTTCGGCAGCGGCTGGGCCTGGCTGGTCTTGGATGGTGATAAACTGCGGATTACCAAAACCGCCAATGCCGACACGCCGATCGCTCATGGGATGACACCCCTGTTAACCGTGGACGTGTGGGAACATGCCTATTACCTGGACTATCAGAACCGGCGTCCCGACTACCTGGACGCGTTCATCGAAAAACTCATAAACTGGGACTTCGTCAACCGGCAATTGTAAGGATCCGTGACCGTTCAAGGCCAGGGACCGGCTCCGCCGGGGGATTCCCGTCCAGGCCAGCGGTGGTGAAACGTTTTTACCATCGCAGGTGAACCGGGATGGCATCCGCATTTCTTCGGTAAAAGCCGGGCTTTCCAATTCCATGGTCGCCCCCGACCCTCCCCGGCACCGGATAAGAAAGCCCAATACCAGCGTGACAAAAAAGACGCGGCAAACCATGGTTCCTGATCATGGACATATCCATCCGTCTCTTTGGTTACCATCGCGGAAAGGGTGAATCAAGCCCACCGGCACAAATGGATTAAAACCAGGCGTAGGTAAAGAAGTGGATCGCCCAGCGGCCGGAGTCGTCCCGGATACGGATCCAACCAATCGCTTTTCCATTGATGGTGTCCGATCCGGTTTCCGGATCCAACTCACGCACCCCGATCCGGACCCAGTTTCTTTGAAACCTGATGGGATAGTAGGCTTTGTCTTCGGGCAATGCGTCACGGTGCAGAGTGGATACGGCGGCTCCCGGACTTGGAGAAGCGTATAAGCGGACCTGGTCCGTAAACAGGAAGAGTTCGATTTCGCCATCCATGGGGTGGTCCCGGCCGCTGAGTTCCGACGGAATAATCACCAGGTCGCCCCTATCCGGATTCGGACGGATCCATATGCGACGGTCCAGGTAGGGGTGAATAACCACCTGGATACATTTTCCCCGCCGTGCCGTGACGAAGTATTTTACCCATCCTCCATAGCCGCCGATCCCCACCGGCAGTGTGTCCGCGGCGGAAATATCCCCGGCGGGAGCGCCGGTAGCCCGGCAGGGAGGCAGCCCGATATAAGGCGGGCCCTTCTGCTCGCCGGTTCCCGGAGGTTTCTCCCAACTTCCGCCCGCCGTGGACCTGGCGCCGGAATCCCGCGGAGACAACATTACGTATCCGATTGTATCCTTCAATACTTTTTCCGGGATACGCGCCGGATCGTAGAGGAAGTAATCGCCGTAGCCTTCCGCCCCCACGGGGGCCGGCGCGCAAAGCGAAACAGCCAGAAAAACCACCGCAATGAGTGAATTCCGTTTCATGGTGCTTTTCCTCCCCTGAAGCCGGTTCCGAAGATTATACCAGCCAGATCCCGGTAAGGGAACAACCACTACCGGGCATGAGGGATCAGAGTCGCCAGAGGTAGGAGGCCTTGAAAAACAGCCCGCGTTTCATCTCCAGAAAACGGTCGTCCGGACGGTAGGCATCGCCTGCCCAGCGTACTTTCTCATAAAGCGAACCGTAGCCCAGCTGAATCACCGTGCCGGGGATGTAGGTGAATGATGCCAGGAGATCCGTGACCAGTTGATCGCGGTAGCTGTTGTACTCCAGGATGCCCCGGAAAAAGAGATATCTGTTCACCTGGAAGGTCAGCTTGTTGCGCAGAATGGTGTAGTCGTACACTTTGCGGCCATCCGCCTTGGCGTACATGTCCGCGTAGTTGCAGCGGGTTTCCCACTCGATGTTCTCCGCCGGCAGCCAGCGGAAAATCAGCGCCAGTACATTGCCGTACCCCTGGAAAGGATCCAGGGTGTAACGGACTTGGTTGCCGCGGCGGGCGGCCAGGTACAAGAATGTTTTTTTGTTTAACCAGCTCTGGAAGATCATGCGGTACAGGCTGACGTCAAAGCGCTGCCCCAGGAAAATCTCCGTACCGTAAAGCAGGTCCAAGCGCAACTGGGTGTTCCCCTTGAGAAGACCGTTGACTACCAGGCCGCCGGAGGTTTCCGTCAGACCGCTGTCGTGGTCCCGGGTGACCGATGCGCTCAGCTGGGGGGTGATCTTGCGCAGCCATCCCGATTCCGGATAGATGTTCGGTCCTAAATAACCGCTGAAGCCGGTTACACCGTTGCGGGTGAGGTAGCCGCTTTCGCTGAAAAAATCGTCGCTGATGGAATAGGCTCCCGCGCCGTATCCGAGGTCGCGGGTGGCATGGTCGTAGTTCAGGTTAACGGCGTGACCGGTGGCTTCAGCCGCCTGCAGGTTTTCCGTAAAAGACGTGAAGCCGTGCAGGCTCAGCATGCCGGCTTTCGAAAGGCGGATCTGGCCGTCTACTCCGGCCAGTCGGTTGTAGTCATCGCCCTGTTCGCGGCCGGTATAGAAGAATCCCAGGTAGCCGTCATCCGTCAACGCCCGCTTGTAGCGCAACAGGTGGAAATCAGCCTGATCGGATCGTGCCGGATCATGCAGGGGGTTTTCCGCCACCTCGTCGAGAGCGAAAATGGCGGCCAGCGTATCCTTTTTGCCGATTTTGCCCGAAAGCTTGACACCCAGCAGCGGGTCGACGATCCGGCGGGTATGCACGGCCGCTTGAAACGGGCTGCCGCCGGCCAGGTTGAAAATCTCGCTGCCTTCCAAAAAGAAAGGACGTTTTTCCGCATAGAACAAGTCGTAGCGAAGGTTGGCGTCCACCTGGCCGGCATCGGCTTCCACCTGGCTGAAATCGGGGTTCCAGGTGGCGTCCAGGATCAGTTGCGAAGTCAAACCGAATTTGCCGGTGACGCCCACTTCTCCGGCGGAAGCGGTCCGTTGCAGGGTGCCGTCGTCGCCGCGTTCATGTCTCTGGCTGAACACAAAAGCGGGCAGGATTTCCAGCAGGGTGTAGCGTTTGATGTCGCGGAGTTCCAACGGCTGCATCTGTGACAGGAACGCGTAGCCCTTGGCCGGATCCAGCTCGGGGACCGATCCGTGTTCGGTGGTGCGGCTGATGTAGCGTTCAAAGAAGATCGCCATTTCCACCCGCTCTTTGCCGGCGTAGCGGATGCTCTTGAAGGGGATGCACATCTCCACGGCGTACCCGTCGCCCGTGAGCCGGCCGGCACTGGTCCATACGAGATCGACGCTGAAATCCTCCTGGTTGGAGGCGAAGCGGCTGTCCCCCTGGATGCCCAGGGGGTTGACGTAAAAGGCGTAAAGGGCTTGACGATCGTTGAAACTGTCCAGGTTGATGCAGACGAAATCATCGCTGAAAATGGAGTCTCGGCTGGCCATGGTGGCCTTGATCCTCTCTGGAGCACGGTCGTGGCATTGAAAGGCGAAGTACAGGTTCTCCGCATCGTAGGCCATGTAGGCCACGGTCTTTTCAGACAGGTCCCTGCCGAAATCGGGGATGAATATCTTGAATCCGGAGATCTTGACGGCTGTCCGCCATGCCGGATCATCGAGTACGCCGTCGATCACCGGCGGCTGGGTCGTCCGCCGGGGGATCAAGGGATCGGCGCTGTACAGGACCCCAGAGAATCCCAGGATGAGAAACAGCACACGGAAGAAGCGGATCTTCAACTGTATTGCCATGGATGGTTTTACGTGGGGTATCGCGAATTGGTTCCGATGGGCATTTCAGGGTGGGCACGACCCAGGTCAACATATCCGGCTTGTACAACAGCGCCCAGGATCAGGTGGCGCGGCGCATCCATGCAGAAATCCTGGCCGCGGTGAGCAGCCGGCCGCTCGTAAACGATTAGGCGCAACCGCCGGCATTACGGCGTTTGCACCTCGGTGAGGTGGGAACGCCAGCATCGCCATCTTCCGGCGGTTTTTTTGTAGATATCGGTGAAGCGGACCGTGTGGCTGAAGGCATGGTCCTGGAAGGTGCCGCTGATGCGGCCCGTGCCGCGGATGACGGCGATTTCCGCAAACACGTCCACCTGCATATCCTCGACCTGATAGGCTTCCAGGCGCACCGCTCCCGGCCGGTAGGCCTGCAGGATCAGCTCCAGGTCGTCCCGTTCACCCCGGATGTCGACGCCTGCGTAATCCTCGGCGTACAATGCCTTCAGGGCCTCCAGGTCGTTGTGCATGAGAGCCCGCCGGATCGCTTCCGCTGTCTGTAACACACGATTTTGTCTGTTCACACCTTCTCTCCTTAAGGGTGCTCCGGCTTTTTCCGCCTTCCATGAGTGACTGGCGGGACCATCTTGGCGCATAATGAAGGAATGGAGGCTTTTCCGGACATCCAGTGTATCTCCCCTGATGGTCATAACCAGTAGAAACAACATGGCTGCCCAGGTTATCGATTTTTTCATGGGTTTTATTTTAAGGGTGATCATGGGATTAATCAAATCGGCAATGCAAGGCCTTGTCAAAAAGCCGAAGGCAGTAATCTCCGGATCCACTCCGAGGCAGTCATGTGTTGCGAAGCGAGGTTTTCCTGGACCGCCATTTTCCCATGAAAGGAGGATGCATCACCAGTGTGGCCGCTTGCCCCTGTTAAAGGGAGGCGGGAAATGATATAAAATCTTTATGGAAAAGCATGCGGCACTGGTGTTATCCGGTGGCGGGGCCCGGGGGATTGCGCATATAGGCGTCATCGATGAATTGGAAAAGCGGGGCTATGAGATCACTTCCCTGGCAGGCACTTCCATGGGTGCCCTGGTGGGGGGGATCTACGCCCTGGGCAGACAGGATGATTTCGTGGAATGGTTGTACACTCTCGACCGGCTGAAGGTCATCAGCCTGGTCGACTTCACCTTGAGTCGCCAGGGGCTGATTAAAGGTGACCGGGTGTTTAACCGCATCAAGGAGTTCATCCCCGACGAAGACATCGAAAACCTGCGGATACCCTACGCCGCCGTGGCCGCCGATATCCTGGGCCGGGAAGAAGTCGTCTTCACTTCGGGTAGCGTATACGACGCCATCCGGGCTTCAATATCGATCCCCACGGTGTTAACTCCCGTGAAAACCGGCCGCAGGCTGCTGGTTGACGGCGGGGTCATCAACAACATTCCCATCAAACATGTGAAACGCCATCCCGGGGACACCCTGGTGGTGGTTGACGTGAATGCCGATATTCCGGTGGCCAAGCCCGCAGTGCCGCAGAACGAAGAGTTGAAAAAGGAATCGGTTTACCGTGAAAAGATACGCGAATTTCAGGCGTACCTGCGGG
>Ga0272443_10006434_pt1 | contig 11633 bp, 7 predicted proteins | sample SSMAcet12_FD_193581 | JGI IMG/M metagenome (GOLD analysis project Ga0272443, IMG submission 193581) | Marine sediment archaeal communities from Little Sippewissett salt marsh, Falmouth, MA, United States - SSM-Acet-12 | ecosystem: Environmental > Aquatic > Marine > Wetlands > Sediment ... | reverse complement strand
CGCGGCCGCCCGCGGGGACCGGGCCGGGCACGTGCTACCTTGCGAAGGCCCGGGGACGCCGCGCGCCGCGCTCGTGGGCGCCGCGCTCCGGGGGGGCGCCGAGCCCGGGCCCACGACGAGGTGGAAGATGCCGCTGGTGTTGTACGACACGCTGAGCCGCCGGAAGGTCCCGTTCGAGCCGGTCGTCCCCGGCCGCGCCGGGATCTACTTCTGCGGACCGACCGTGTACTCCGAGCCGCACCTCGGCCACGCGCGCGGACCGGTGGTCTTCGACGTCCTGCGCCGCTGGCTCGAGCACGAGGGGCTGGCCGTGCGCCTGGTGATGAACGTCACCGACGTCGGCCACCTCACCGACGACGCGGACGATGGCGAGGACAAGCTCGAGAAGCGCGCCGCGCTCGAGCGCCTCGAGCCGATGGAGGTCGCGGAGAAGTACTTCTGGGCCTACTTCGACGCCATGGCCAGGCTCGGCGTGCGGCGGCCGTCCGTGGTGCCCCGGGCGACGGGGCACATCGTCGAGCAGATCGAGCTCACGAAGGAGCTGCTGGCGCGCGGCCTGGCCTACCAGGCCGGTGGCAGCGTCTATTTCGACGTCTCCGCCTGGCGCGATTACGGCCAGCTCTCCGGCCGCGACCCCGGCGAACAGGTCGAGGGCACGCGCGTGGAGGTGCGCGGCGACAAGCGCGACCCGCGCGACTTCGCGCTGTGGAAGACGGCGGAGGGCGGCCACCTCATGCGCTGGCCCAGCCCCTGGGGCGAGGGCTTCCCCGGCTGGCACCTCGAGTGCTCGGTCATGAGCACCAAGTACCTGGGGGACGAGTTCGACATCCACGGCGGCGGGCTCGACCTCATCTTCCCGCACCACGAGTGCGAGCTGGCGCAGGCGCGGGCGGCGGGCAAGCCGTTCGCGCGCACCTGGCTGCACTGGAACATGCTGACGCTGAACGGCGAGAAGATGTCGAAGTCGAAGGGGCACGTGGTCGAGCTGGCGCCGCTGTTCGAGGCGCACGAGCCGCTCGCCGTGCGCTTCCACCTGCTGCGCTCGCACTACCGCAGCGTCAGCGACTTCGCGGACGACGCGCTCACCGCCTCGGCCCACGGCCTGCAGCGCCTGCGGCAGGGCTACGCGACGTGGCGGGCGGCGCCTCCGGCGCCTGCCGTCGCCGACGCGTGGCGGGAGGCGCGCGAACGCTTCGCCGCGGCCATGGACGACGACCTGCACACCCCGGAGGCGATCGCCGTGCTCTTCGACGTCGCACGCGAGGCCAACCGGTCGCTGGAGCGCGGCGACCACGGCGTCGTCCGGGCGGCCGCCGAGCTCTTCGACGAGCTGCTCGACGGCGTCCTCGGCGTGCCGTTGACCTCGGCGGCCGACGACGGCTCGCTCATGGCGGGCGTCACCGACCTGCTGCTCGAGCAGCGCCAGGCGGCGCGCAAGCGCCGCGACTTCGAGAGCGCGGACGCCATCCGCGATCGCCTCGCCGAGCTCGGGCTCGCCGTGGAGGACACCCCGGACGGGCCGCGCTGGCGGCGCTCGGGCTGATGCCCGCGGCGGCCTAGACCCGCTGGGCGCCGGCCGGGTCGCGGACGCCCGCGGTGGCCCGCGCGAGGCATCCTCGCCGGGTGAAGCCGTCGGTCCCCAGGGTCGACCCCGCGCGCCCGGGCGAGCCCCTCGCCCTGCTGGCCCTGGCACGCACGCCGGGCGTCGGGCCGCTGCGGGCGGCCGCGCTGCTGCGCGCCTTCGGCTCCGCGTCCGAGGTCATCGAGGCCGGCCATCGCGGCGGCTGGCCCGGCCTTCCCCGCTGGCCGCTGCCACGCGCGCGGGCCGCGGGCCGCGCCGTCGACCTCGCGGCCGCCGAGCGCGAGCTCCGGCGCGGTCAGCGCGTCGGCGCCAGGCTGGTGAGCCTGGCCGACGCGGACTACCCCGCGACCTGGTGCCCGGAGGACGGGTGGCCGCTGGCGCTCTGGGTCCGCGGTGCCTGGCCGGGCGCGGTGACGGGTGACGCGCCGCTGGCCGTCGCGATCGTGGGGCCGCGGCGGGCCTCACCCGAAGCGCGGCGCTTCGCCAACGAACTGGCCGCCGCCGCCTGCCGTGCGGGCGCCTGGGTCGTCTCGGGCCTCGCCTACGGCGTCGACGCGGCCGCCCACCAGGGGGCGATCGACGCGGCGCGCGCGGGTGCCGCGGCCTCGACGCTGGCCGTTCTCGCCGGCGGCGTCGACCGGGTGCACCCGGTCGCCCACCGCGACCTCGCGCGGGCGCTGCTCGACGCGGGCGGCGGCATCGTCGCCGCGGCCTCGGTCGGCGCCGCGCCCGCGTCGGGAGCGTTCCCCGTCCGCAACCGCTGGATCGCGGGGCTGTCGTCGCTCGTCGCGGTGGTCGAGGCCGGTCCGCGCTCCGGCGCGCTGCACACGGCCACCGCCGCCCTCGAGCTCGGCCGCGAGGTGCGGACGACACCGGCCCGCCCGTGGGACGCCCACGCCGGCGGCTCGTTGGCGCTGCTGCGCGACGGCGCGGCGCCGCTGCTCGAATCCGACGACGCGTGGCTCGGGCTCCCGGCGGGCGTCCGGCCGGACCCGCCCCGGGTGCGGGGAGCCGGGCGGCGAGCGCCGCCGCCCCCCTGGGACCGTCTCCTCGGCGCCGCCGGGATCGACGTCGACGCCGCGATCGCCGCGACGGGCTGGGGCGTGGGTAGCGTGGTCGCGGCGCTCGAGGCCGGGGTGATCGACGGCTGGGCGGTGCGCCGCGGGGACGGACGGTACCGGCGGGCCTGAGGCCGGCGGGAAGACGTTCGGTCGCGTCGCCCACGGTAGACACTCCCGCGCCCGGGCGGGTAGGCTTGGGACGCATCCGACCCGCGTGCGACGGGGTTCTCGGTGACGGCATCGGTCGTCTTCCGCGTGCCCCACGAGCGACGGCAGATGGTGCAGGGATGGAAGGAGACGATGACCTTGAGGAAGATGATGATCGCTCTGCTGGCGGTGGCTTCGCTCGGGCTGGCGTTCGGCCAGGGCCTGACGGTGTGGACCACCTTCGGCGACCAGACGCTCGAGTGGCTCGAGGGCGAGGCCGCCTCGTTCACGGGTGCCTTCGGCGTCCCGGTGAACGTCGTGAAGCTCGACCTCAACGAGCTGGCCGCCACCGTGTTGCGGGCCGCCCCGCAGGGCGAGGCCGCCGACCTGTTCATCGGCGTGCCGCACGACCAGATCGGCAACATGGCCGACGGCGGCGTGCTGGCCGACATGTCGGTCTACGCCACGCCCGGCTACCTCGCCGACCTCGGCGAGCAGGCGCGGCTGGCGTACACCTTCGCCGGCAAGCTCTTCGGCCTGCCGATGTTCGTCGAGGGCCCTGCGCTGATCGTCAACACCGACCTGGTGCCCGACCTCCCCGCCAGCTACGAAGAGATGATCGAACTGGCGCAGGAGCTGACGACGGCCGACACCTTCGGGTTCATGTACGACGCCCCCAACTTCTACTTCTCGTACGTCTACCTGCGCACCTTCGGCGGCTACGTCTTCGGTCGCGATGCCTCGGGGAGCCTCGTCGCCGGCGACGTCGGCCTGGCCAACGAGGGCGCGGTGCTCGGCGCCCAGGCGTTGAAGAACCTGCGCTACGCCTACGACCTCATCCCGTCGGGCGTGAACTACGACGTCGCCAACGGCCTCTTCGTCGACGGCTCGCTGGCGATGATCTACAACGGCCCGTGGGCCATCAGCCAGTACCGCGACGCCGGCGTCAACGTCGCCGTCGTGCCCATGCCCCCGCTGGCGGACGGCACCGAGTTCGGCGGCTTCATGGGCGTGCAGGGCGTGCTCATGAACCAGTTCAGCGACAACAAGGTGGACGCGGCCAACTTCGCCAAGTGGATCACCCGCGCCGACGCGCAGATCACGATGGCCGAGCTGTCCGGGCGCATCCCCGCCTCCGAGTCGGCGCTCGCGGCCGTGGGCGACGACCCCATCATCCAGGGGTTCGGGACGGCGCTGCTCAACGCGGAGCCGATGCCCAACATCCCGCAGATGGGCCAGGTCTGGACCCCCGTCGGCAACGCGCTGGCCGTCATCCTCGAGACGGCGGATTCGGACGTCGAGGCCGCCCTCGAGCGCGCGGTCGCCGAGATCCTCGGGAACTGACCGAGGGGCAGAACCGAACCTAGGGGCGTGCGGCCAGGGGACTCCCGTCTCCTGGCCGCACGCGCACCGGCCCCCCGGCAGCGGGGGCTCACGCGAAGCAGGAGGTACCGGCCATCGACCTCTCGGATCCTCGTGTCGCGCTACCGCGCGCCCGCACCACGGCGGGCGGCCTCGCCAAGTCGCTCCTGCTGATCGCGGCCGCCCTCAGCGTCGCCCTCGTCGCGGGCTTCGGCGGCGTCGCCCTCCTCCGCCTCGCGCTCCCCGATCTGCCCGCCTGGACGGGCCTGTTCATCGGGCTCGTGGCCCTCGTATTTGTCTTGTGGGGCATCTCCCGGCGTTTCGCCTGGATCATGCCCTGGTATTACGTGCTCCCCGCGATCGTCTTCCTGCTCACCTTCACGTTCTTCCCCGTCCTGCTCACGATCTGGCTGGCGTTCACGGACTACGCCGGCGCCCGCAACGGGCAGCTCAGCGTGCCGACGACCACCCCCGTCGTGGCGGTCGAGGGCGACCGCGTGACGGTCAGCGACCCGGCCGGCCTCAACTGCGAGGTCCTGCGCAACGGCTGCGTCGACGTGCGGGCCGAGGTGTACAGCTTCGATCTGCTCGCCGTCACCGCGGTCGATTACGCCGACGGCGTGCTGACGCTGTCCGAACCGCTGCCGCGCGGTCGCGAGGCGCGCCAGGTCGACCTGTTCCTGCCCGACCTCGGCTTCGACTTCTCGACCGAGATCGAGGCGATCGATGGCGTCGAGGTGCGGCTCGTCCGGTCGCCCCCGTTCGCGCCCGACCTCGAGCGCGTCACCATCCAGATGGCGGACGAGGTCGATCGCCGCATCGTCGCGCTCGACGGCGCCGTGCTGACGCTCGACGCCCCCCTGCCGAGCGGCTTCGAGGCGACCGCCATCGCCCGCTACAACGAGTACGGCTTCATCGGCCTGAGCAACTTCACGTCGATCCTGTCGCGCGCCCAGCGCTCGCTCATCCCGGTCTTCACCTGGAACGTCAGCTTCGCGGTGCTGACGATCCTCATCAACACCACCTTCGGGGTGCTGTTGGCCGTGCTGCTGAACAACCCCGACCTGCGCTTCCGCAACCTCTACCGCACCCTGCTGATCGTGCCGTGGGCGCTGCCGAACATCATCACGATCCAGGTGTGGCGCGGCTTCCTCAACGAGAACTTCGGGGCCGTCAACCGCGTCCTCATGCTCTTCGACGTCACCCCGGAACCCATCAACTGGCTGGGGGTGGCGATCGCCTCCAAGGGCGCCGTGCTGCTCGTCAACCTTTGGCTCGGCCTGCCGTTCATGATGACCGCCGTGCTGGGCGCCCTGTCGGCCATCCCGCGGGAGCTCTACGAGGCCGCCAAGATCGACGGCGCCAGCGCCTGGCAGGGCTTCTGGGGCGTGACCGCGCCGCTGCTGCGCACCGCGCTCATCCCCATCACGCTCACGGGCTTCGCGTTCAACTTCAACAACTTCAACCTCATCTTCCTGCTCAACGACGGCGGCCCGCCGGTCGACTGGGGGACCGCCACCGCCCGCGGCACGGACATCCTGATCAGCTGGGCCTACAACGAGGCCTTCCGCTCGCAGGGGGGCTACGCCTACGGCCTCGGGTCGGCCATCTCAATCCTCATCTTCGTCATCACGGTGGCGGTCAGCCTCGTGAACTTCCGCGTCACGGGCGCGCTCAAGGAGGAGAGCAACACATGAGGCACCCCGATCGCCGCGCCTTCGTGTGGATGGCGCTCATCGTCCTGGGCACCCTCCTCGGCGTGTGGGCCCTGCTCGCGAACCTCCCCGAAGCGATCGTCCGCGACCGCTTCGTCGTCGTGCCGAACGGCTGGGTCTTCATCCTGGGGGCCTTCGCGCTGCTCATCCTCGGCACGGCCGCGACGGCCTACACCTATGGGCTCGCGACGCGACCGGGCCGCGCCGGCGCCTACGCGCTCACGTCCGGCACGCACATGTTCATCTGGGGCGTCATCCTCACGACCTTCTACCCGGTGATCTACCTGCTGGCCGTCTCCTTCAACCGCAACGACACGCTGGCGGGAGCGCTGCCCAGCGAGGGCAACCTGCTGGTCCGGGCCGGCGTGATCCCCAACCCGGCGGACATCTCGACCGTGCAGTACCAGAAGGTCCTGAGCCAGACCCACATCCTCCCCTTCCAGTGGGTCCTCATCGCCCTCCTCGTCGCCGCCGTGGTGGGCGTCTTCGGGGTCAAGCTCGCCGCCCGCGTCGCCCACCTCCCCGCCTACCGCACCGACGGCTGGAGCCGCGTCTTCGGCATCGCGATCTTCGCGCTGGCCGCCGTCGTCGTCGTCAGCATCACGCCCGAGCAGTTCTACGGCGTGTCGGAGGCGGGGGCCCGGGTGCCCGCGTCATCGGAGCGCACGATCTTGCTGTACATCCGCAACACGCTGCTCGTGTCGGGCCTCACCGGGCTGTTCGCCGTCCTCATCGCCACGACGGCCGGCTACGCCTTCGCCCGCATGCGCTTCGAGGGCCGCTACGCGACGCTGCTCAGCTTCGTGTTCGTGCAGATGTTCCCCGGCTTCATGGCGCTGGTCGCCATCTTCTGGCTGATGGTCCAGCTCGACCTGCTCAACACCTTCACCGGCCTCATCCTGGCCTACTCCGGGGGCGCCATCGCCTTCTCGGCCTGGATCTTCAAGGGCTACCTGGAGTCCGTCAGCCCCGCCCTCGAGGAGTCCGCCATGGTCGACGGCGCCACCCGCTGGGGCGCCTTCTGGCGCATCATCCTGCCGGTGTCCACGCCGATGCTGCTGTTCATCTTCCTGCTGCAGTTCATCGGCACCTACAGCGAGTTCATCCTCGCGAACACGCTGCTGCAGGGGCAGGAGAACTGGACCGTGGGCATGGGCCTGCGCAACTTCACGACCGGGCGCTTCGACACCCAGTGGGGCGCGCTGACCGCGAGCGCGGTGCTCGGCTCCATCCCCATCCTGCTGATCTTCTACTCCTTCCAGGACGCGCTCACGAGCCAGCAGACGGCCGGTGGGGTGAAGGGATGAGTGGCCCGGTGGTCCTCGCGCTCGACCAGGGCACGACCAGCTCGCGCGCCATCCTGTTCGACGGCGAGGGGAACGCCCTCGGAACGGCGCAGAAGGAGTTCACCCAGGGCTACCCGCGCCCCGGCTGGGTGGAGCACGACGCCAACGAGATCTGGTCGTCGCAGTCGGGGGTGATGTCCGAGGCGCTGGCCGCCGCCGACGTCTCGTCGCGGGACGTGGCCGCCGTCGGCATCACCAACCAGCGCGAGACGACGATCCTGTGGGATCGCCGGACGCTGCAGCCGGTCGCGCCCGCGATCGTGTGGCAGGACCGGCGGACGGCCGAGGCCGTCGACGCCGTCCGCGCACGGCCGGGTGCCGAGGCGCTCGTCATCGAGCGCAGCGGGCTGGTCCTCGACGCCTACTTCAGCGCCAGCAAGCTCGCCTGGCTGCTCGAACACGTGCCCGGCGCCCGCGAGCGGGCCGAGCGCGGCGAACTCGCCTTCGGCACGGTCGACAGCTGGCTCGTCGCCCGCCTGACGCGCGGCGAGGTCCACGTCACGGACGTGTCCAACGCCTCCCGCACGATGCTCATGGACGTGCGGGCGCTCGACTGGGACGACGAGCTGCTCGCGCTGTGGGGCATCCCGCGGGCGGTGCTGCCGCGCATCGTCGGCTCCAGCGAAGTGGTCGGCCACGTCGCCGACGGCCTCCCCCTCGCGGGCGTGCCGATCGCCGGCATCGCCGGCGACCAGCAGGCCGCGACCTTCGGGCAGGCCTGCTTCACGCCGGGCCAGGCCAAGTCGACCTACGGGACCGGGGCCTTCCTCGTGCTCAACACGGGCGACGCCCCGGTGCCGTCGCACCACCGGCTGCTGACCACCGTCGCCTGGCGGCTCGGCGAGGAGGTGCGTTACGCGCTGGAGGGCTCGATCTTCATGGCCGGCGCCATCGTCCAGTGGCTGCGCGACGGCCTGGGCGTGATCCGCCGCTCGGAGGACGTCGAGGCCCTCGCCACGAGCGTGCCCGACACGGGCGACGTCGTTCTGGTGCCGGCCTTCGCGGGCCTCGGGGCCCCGCACTGGGACCCGTACGCCCGCGGGACGATCGTCGGCATGACCCGCGGCACGACGGCCGCCCACATCGCCCGCGCCGCGCTCGAGTCGATCGCCTTCCAGGTGGCCGACGTCATCGACGCCATGGCCGCGGACGCCCCCGAGCCCCTCGTCGAGTTGCGGGTGGATGGCGGCGCCGCCCGCAACGATCTCCTCATGCAGGAGCAGGCGGACGTGCTGGGCGTGCCCGTCGTCCGGCCGCAGGTCACCGAGACCACGGCGCTCGGCGCCGCCTACCTCGCCGGCCTCGCCACGGGCGTGTGGGCCGGTCCCGACGACGTCGCCGCTCACTGGCGCGAGGCGCGCCGCTTCGAGCCCGCCGCCGACGCCGACGACGTCGCGCACCGCCGCGACCGCTGGCGGGCCGCCGTGGAGCGGTCCAAGGACTGGAGCGAGCGGGCATGAACCCGGTGCCCGCCACCCGAGCCGCGCACTGGGCGGCGCTGACCGCCCACGAGGCGCCCTTCGACCTGCTGGTCGTCGGCGGGGGCGCCACCGGCGCCGGCGCGGCGCTCGACGCCGCCGCGCGCGGCCTGTCGGTCGCCCTGGTGGAGCGCGACGACCTGGCCGCCGCCACCAGCAGCCGCAGCACCAAGCTCATCCACGGCGGCGTCCGCTACCTCGAGAAGGCGGTCAAGGAGTTCGACCGCAGCCAGTTCCACCTGGTGCGCGACGCCCTGCGCGAGCGCGCCGTGCTCATCCGCAACGCGCCGCACCTGTGCCACCCGCTGCCCCTCGTGACGCCGCTGTACGAGTGGTGGCAGGTCCCCTACTACCTGACGGGGCTCAAGATCTACGACGCCCTCGCCGGCCGCGCCAACCTCGCGCCGTCGCGCTTCGTCGACGCCCGCGAGGCCCTGCAGCGCTTCCCGATGCTGCGCGAGGAGGGCCTCCGGGGCGGCGTCGTGTACCACGACGGGCAGTTCGACGACGCGCGCATGAACGTGGCGATCGCGCTGTCGGCCGCCGAGCGTGGCGCCATCGTCGCCACCCACGCCGAGGTCGTCGGGCTGCACCGCGAGGGCGGCCGCGTGCGCCGCGCCACGGTGCGCGACGGGGCCTCCGGCGAGGAGGTCACGGTCGCCGCGCGGGCGATCCTGAACGCCACCGGGCCGTTCGTCGACGAGCTGCGCCGCCTCGACGACCCGACGATCACACCGATGCTCGACGCCAGCTCGGGGGTCCACATCGTCCTCGATGCGCGCTTCGCCCCGCCGGGCACGGGCCTGCTCATCCCGCAGACCGAGGACGGGCGCGTGCTCTTCCTGCTGCCGTGGCAGGGGGCGACGCTGGTCGGCACCACCGACCAGCCGGCGGCCATCGAGCGGCACCCACGGGCCACCGAGGACGAGATCGCGTACATCCTGCGGCACGTGCGCCAGTACTTCTCGTCGCCGGTGGAGCGCGGCGACGTCCTCGCCGCGTGGTCGGGCCTGCGGCCGCTGGTCTCGGATCCGAAGGCGGCGGACACCGCGCGCCTCTCCCGCGATCACGTGGTCCACGTCGCCGACAGCGGCCTCGTGACGATCGCCGGCGGCAAGTGGACGACCTACCGGCGCATGGCGGCGGACGCCGTCGATGCGGCCCTGACGGTCGCCGGCCTCGCGGCCGTCCCGTCCCCCACCGAGGACCTGCGCCTGGCGGGCGCCGAGCGCCTGCTCCCCACGGGCGCCGGTGAGCTGCAGGAGCGCGGCTTCCCCGCCGACGTCGCGCGCCACCTGCACCTCGCGTACGGCGACCGCGCGGACGCCGTCGCGGAGATCGCCGGCGGCGACGGGGCCGTTCGCCTCGCGCCCGACCACCCGTACCTCGAGGCCGAGGTGCGCCATGCGGCCCGCGCCGAGTTCGCGGCGAGCGCCGTCGACGTGTTGGCGCGCCGCACGCGCCTGGCGATGCTCGACGCGGCGGCCGCGCGCGCGGCCGCCCCGCGCGTCGCGGAGATCATGGCCGAGGAGCTGGGGTGGGACGCGGCGCGGGCGACCGACGAGGCGGCGGCGGCCGTGGCCTGGGTATCCTAGGTCCCCGGCCGGGATGGCGGAACGGTAGACGCACGAGACTTAAAATCTCCTGCCCGCGAGGGCGTGCGGGTTCGAATCCCGCTCCCGGCACCAGCCCACCCCACGAAGGCGCGCGCCCCGGTCGATGACCGGGGCGCGCCTCCTGGTAGCGATGGACGGGCTCGAACCGTCGACCTCACGATTATGAGTCGTGCGCTCTAACCAGCTGAGCTACATCGCCATGGCGCGGCGGGCGGCCGCCGCGCGCGTCCGAACATACTACCCCCGGCCCGTCGCGGGCAAGCGATCCGCGAACGGCCCCGGCGAGCCTGGCTCACAGGCGCGGGTCGGCCCGGTACGGCCCCCACTCGGGCTCGTGGGCGTAGGCGAAGCGGTAGTACTCCCCGCCCTCGAGCGCGCCCGCCGCGGCCTCGTCGACGACGACCTTGCAGTTGGGGTGGAGCTGGAGCGCCGTGGCGCTGATGCGCGCCGTGATCGGCCCCTCCGTCGCCCGCGCGAGGATGCCCGCCTTGGCGGCGCCGGTGGCGACGAGCAGCACCTCGCGGGCCTCCAGGATCGTCCCGACGCCCATCGTCAGGGCGCGCGACGGCACGGCCGTCGGGTCGCCGCCGAACATCTCGGCGTTCTGCGCCCGGGTCGTCGGCGTCAGCGCCTTCTCGCGCGTCCGCGACATGAGCGCGGACAGCGGCTCGTTGAAGCCGATGTGGCCGGTCTCCCCCAGGCCGACCAGCTGCAGGTCGATCCCCCCAGCCTCGACGATCGCCCGCTCGTACGCCCGCGCCTCGGCCGCGAGGTCGGAGGCGACGCCGTTGGGCAGGCGGGTTCGCTCGGGCGGCAGGCCGATCCGATCGAAGAACCGCTCGCGCATGTAGTGGTGGTAGGAGCGCGGGTCCTCGGGCGCGAGGCCCACGTACTCGTCGAGGTTGAAGGTGCGCACGCGCCGCAGGTCGACCCGACCGCCGCCGTGCTCGGCGACGAGCTCGTCGTAGACGGCCTCCATGGTCCGGCCGGTGGCGCAGCCGAGGACGAGGTCGGGCTTCGCGCGGACGCGATCGGCGACGAGGCGCGCCACCAGGCGGGCCACGTGCGCCGCGGACGGGCGGATGAGGATCTCCACGGGGATGGTCTACCACGCGGCGCCGGCGCGCGGCGGCAGGGCGCGCCAGTGGGGGGAGCTTCACGCCGGCGCCCGAGGGCGGGCGTTAGCATGACCCATGCTGGAGCCTTCGCTCGATCTCTACGGTGAGGCGGCCGAGCGGGTCGAGGGACTGCTGGTCGACCTGCTCACGCAGAGCCGCGCACGCTACGCGCTGCTGATCGACCGACAGGGCTTCGTCATCCTCCACC
>Ga0272443_10006433_pt1 | contig 11634 bp, 6 predicted proteins | sample SSMAcet12_FD_193581 | JGI IMG/M metagenome (GOLD analysis project Ga0272443, IMG submission 193581) | Marine sediment archaeal communities from Little Sippewissett salt marsh, Falmouth, MA, United States - SSM-Acet-12 | ecosystem: Environmental > Aquatic > Marine > Wetlands > Sediment ... | reverse complement strand
CAAGCCAGGACATCAATTCACTTTTACATGCCAGGATTGGGATGATTCAGTGAGCACCTTATCAAAGGATGTTCTTAGAGAATTACAATGGACAGTGACTAAACGACTGGATTCTGAGCCAATTGGATATGTGCTGGTCACGGCAGTGCCTCCTGATAAAATAACGGTTGCCCTTGACAAGCGTGTCTTTCCGCCGGAACAAACATATGAGAATCTTATTCGTTACCTGGAACAACCCGGTTTCCTGGGGTTTCGTATTCTACCGAAAACTACCGATTCAGTTCTATCTCAGGACGATATCAAGAATTACATTGAATCTCTCAGCAACAAAGGACCGTTGATTACTTCTTCCAGTGAATACGTATGGTGTGAGATAGAAGAAAATAATATAACTGACTTCAAAGATTGGACCAATCAAGGAGCTATTGTCGGGCAGTTTGACCAGAAATACTTTGTTCTTGCCAGTAACAAATCCGATGAATGCCTTTTGTGTAATACTGAGAAAAATACCTGGAGACTCAACCGAGCCTATTTGACAGTTGACAACATGGGACGACGCGCTATCGGTTTTGTTTTAAACGAAGCTGGCGGCATTATGTTCTCCAATCTTACAGGTAACAACATAGACAAATCCTTGTGCATCCTTATTGATAATAAGGCTATCTCTGCACCTAATATTGAATCAAGGATATCCAGAGAAGGCATTATTACAGGCTCATTTACTTTTACAGAAGCGTATGATATTATGCGTATTCTAAAATTTCACCCACTTCCAGCCAAACTCCAGCTGGTTGAACAAGATATAAACAATACAGTAAAATTAAAAGATGCAGAAATGTCTATTCGAAGATGAATTTGTGGGTACTCGTGCCTTAAGCAACAGTGTTGTTTTTTCTATAGTACATTCCAGGGCAAAATATTTATATCTTTGAAAGTTGTCGGTTCGTCGCCACCGTAAATCAAAACGGCCGGTGTTTTAGAATCGTCGGTTAATTTTCGCCAATACTCAAGACTCTTGAAAAATTCATTGTTGATTGTCTGGCCGGATTTAATCTCGATTGGAATAACTTTTGAGCCGTGGTCGAGTATTAAGTCAATCTCATTATTGTTGGAATCCCTGAAATAATACATGGCGGGTTGTTTGCCTGTATGATAATAGTTTTTGTACAACTCGGATATTACCCACGACTCGAATATCGCTCCTCTTGAGGAATGAACTATCAGTTCCTTAGGATTTCTTATTCCCAACAAATAACAAAGCAGGCCGCTATCGAGGAAATACAACTTCGATGATTTTATCAATCGCTTGCTGAAGTTCTTATAGTACGGCCTCAAAAGCTTTATAACAAAACTCGTCTCAAGAATAGAAAGCCATCGTTTGACGGTTTTACTATCTATGCCGCAATCATTACCAAGTGACTGCAGATTTAGTATTTGTCCCGTTCTGCCTGCGCATAATCTCACGAATCGGGAAAAAGTATCAAGATCGCTTACATTTACAATACTTCGCACATCCCTTTCAATATACGTTTGTAAATAATTTGCAAGCCATTGCTGTGGCGGAATATTCTTATCATGTATCCTTGGGTATCCACCTGTCCATAGCGTTTTAAATAATTCAGTGCCGGTTTCGGATTTCTTCTTTCTACGTCGCCGAGATTGATTTTCAATAGTTTCCGGATCTACAGGATTTGCTTTAATAAGTTCCAGATAAGAAAACGGCAATAGATAATGAATTGCGCAACGACCGGCAAGCGACTGACTTATTTTTTCCAGAAGCAGAAAGTTCTGTGAACCTGTAAGAATGTATTGACCTGGAATATCTTCTTTATCAACAATGCCCTGTATGTAGGAGAATAGCTCAGGTGCACGTTGCGCTTCATCTAAAACAACCTGCTCGGAACCGAACTGTCTTAAAAAACCTTTGGCATCCTCCAAGGCCAGATTTCGATGAGCAGGATCTTCCAATGAGACATAATGAGCATTTTTAAAGGTTGCTTTAGCAAGCGTAGTTTTGCCTGACTGCCTTGGGCCGGTTAAAGTTAGTACAGGAAACATGCCTGCCGAATTTTTGAGAACTGCTTGCAAATGCCTTTTTATCATTATGCTATTCCGGAATACAATTCCTGTTTTACATAAATTATACATTTATATCGGTCAAAGTCAAAGTATTCTTCATTTTTTTAAAGATAATCTTTACAAATTCCGCGAATGTGGAATTTTATCCAGAAATGGCTACATAGCGTTAGATTAAAACACAGTTTTATACTTTTTCGAAAGTGAATTTGTGGGTACTTGTGTCCAAGGCATTTATGCCTGAGGTACTTGTGCGAATCGAGTATAGCTAATGGGAAAAGTTACTGTGAAAATTAATTTTTTTAACATGCAGTAGGATTTTTTGTAAAATTATCGGTGTCTTAGGAAATCGTTTTATTTTAAATGAGAAATGTCAGATAAATTTTGTAGGGATGCAGAATTTGGAATTCAGGCATCGTATATGGTTCAGGAGATAATAAAATGAAATCAAGTCGAGTTGGTAAAAGCTCTTTTCAAAAAATGTTATGGTTCCTGCTGGTCTTGTACGTAGCATTGAATTTCTGCCCTTATGCAAATGCACAGTGGCAGCCGGCCAAAGGACCTCTGATGACTCGATGGGCAAAAGATGTCACGCCGGAAAATGTTCATGCCGAATATCCACGGCCGCAAATGGTTCGCCAAGATTGGCTGAACCTCAACGGCTTGTGGGAATACGCCATTGAGCCCAAAGACCAGCGGCTGCCGGAAGAATTCGACGGAAAGATACTTGTGCCGTTTCCGGTCGAATCCGCTTTGTCCGGCGTGATGAAGCCGATGGGGCAGGAAAATCGCCTGTGGTACCGGCGAACGTTCGAAATCCCTGAAAAATGGGCGGGAAAAAGAACGCTGCTTCACTTCGGAGCCGTGGACTGGGAAACGACAATATGGGTCAACGGCAGAGAAGTCGGAACGCATCGCGGCGGGTATGATCCGTTTACTTTCGATATCACTGATGCACTCAAAGATGCCGGACAACAGGAGATTGTCTTGAGCGTCTGGGATCCGACAGATGACGGCACCCAGCCACGAGGCAAGCAGGTAAACAAGCCCGGGGGAATCTGGTACACCGCGGTAACTGGTATCTGGCAAACCGTCTGGCTTGAACCGGTAGCTCAGACTCATATCAGTTCTGTAGATATCACGCCTGATATCGATGCCGGGACAGTTCGCTTCGACTTCGAGATCACAGGAAACCATCACAATTGGGTTATAGATATTGATGTTCAGGATAGCCAGGGCAGGCAAAAAGTAGGCCGAGGCTCGACCTACCATGGTCAACCCTACAGAATAGACATCAGATCGGCAAATCTTTGGTCTCCTGAAAATCCACATCTCTACGATGTGAAGATATCATTGAAAAGTCCGGAGGGTGTGGTCGATGAACTGACAAGCTACTTCGGCATGCGAAAGATCGAGGTTAAGAAAGACAAGGCTGGTATCAACCGCCTGTTTTTGAACAACGAGTCGCTGTTTCAATTTGGGCCGCTGGACCAGGGCTGGTGGCCGGATGGGCTTTATACGGCCCCGACTGATGAAGCTTTGCGTTATGATATCGAGGTTTTGAAAAAGCTGGGCTGTAATATGCTGCGAAAGCACGTCAAAGTGGAGCCGGCACGGTTTTACTATTGGTGCGACAAATTAGGCTTGATGGTCTGGCAGGATATGCCCAACGGGGACAGGCACATCGGCAGCAATGATGCCGACCTTGAGCGAAGCGAAGAATCCGCTCAGCAGTTCGAACTGGAACTGGGACGAGTGATAGAGGCTTTTTACAATTATCCCTCGATTGTTATGTGGGTGCCGTTTAACGAAGGCTGGGGCCAGTATGACACGTCACGAATAGTTGATATGACTAAGAATCTTGATCCGACCAGGCTGGTTAATAACGCCAGCGGCTGGACCGACCGCGGCATCGGCGATGTGCACGATATTCACAGTTATCCCGGTCCTGCTGCTCCCCCAACTGAAGAAAGTCGCGCTGCAGTACTTGGCGAGTTTGGAGGATTGGGTCTTCCGGTTAAAGGTCATACATGGCAGGATGAAAAGAACTGGGGATATCGCAGCTATAAAACACTTGAGGAATTGACCGACGCATACCTGGCGCTGATCGATAACTTACGTTCACTGATTAACGATGGTTTATCTGCCGCTGTTTACACTCAGACGACCGATGTGGAAATTGAGGTCAACGGGCTGATGACCTATGACCGGGCGGTGATAAAAATGGATGCAGAAAAAATTGCTGCTGCAAACAGGCGTTTGTATCTGCCGCCGCCTATTATAAAGATAATTGTTCCGGATTCACAAAAGCAGGGACAGATTTGGCGGTATACGACGAGCAAACCTGCCGATGGCTGGGAGAGCAATGACTTCGATGATTCGGTCTGGAATGAGGGACTGGGGGGCTTCGGAACTAAAGGAACGCCCGGTGCTGTTGTACGTACACAGTGGGATACTCCGGACATCTGGCTTCGGCGGACTTTCGAGATAAAAGATGAGGCTCTTAATCAACTACAGCTCTTAATCCACCACGATGAAGATGCGGAAGTCTATATTAACGGACGACTCATAGCAAAGCCGGAGGGATACACGACAAGTTATCTGCGGATTCCTTTGGATAAGAAGGTAGAGGATGTTTTAAAATCCGACTCAAACTGCCTGGCTATTCACTGCCGCCAGACTACAGGTGGACAATATATCGATGCCGGCATGACCGATCTAAAGGAGCAATCGGAGATTAGGTAACACACAATTATTCATTGGAGAAAATTTAAAGCTGACAGTCTTTTTTTACTATGAATTTTCCTGGGCTTCTTTTAGTTCACTCTCGTAGTCGTTTCTTTTTATTTCTGAAAGAAAATGCCAATGTTTTTCAATACTACTTCTAATTAGTTCCGTATCGGGGAAATCATTAGAATTAACAACATCGAATTCACAGATAAAAGTGCAATTTTCCGGCTTTGTCTCATCGGTACAAACATGTAAATACTTTCCAAAACCCGGCTCGCTGCATAATGCACACAAAAACTTTGTCGGTTCCTTGATTTTTAACACCCGGCGTGTAAGCCAGCGTTTAAAAATTAAGGCAACTTCTTCCTGCGTCAAATATTCCATTATGAATGACAACTGAACCTGTTTTATTTAATCTTTTCTAAAATCTCTTTGCCGAGTGACATACATTCGTCACGTTTGAGATTATCGTAATCCTGGAACGAAGCCATCATTTGCGCATTTTCCGGCTCCATTAGTGATTTCGTAATCCGGCCGCGAAATACCTTGGACGGCACCTTGGCAACTTCACACAGTTTTGCCAAATGCTCGTCGATATACTGCGTAACCAGCTCGGGTGTAATAGGATTTCCCATGTTGCCGCATACTGCGAAAAGCCCACGAACCTTTGACTTGAGTAATCCCTTGTTCTGATTGATAAAGTCCTGCAATTCCTGTGAAGTAGCGTAGCTTCGAATCGAGCCGCCTATGATGATATGTTCGTATTCTTTCAAGTCGGGTTTTTCGCGAACATCGAAAACATCGGCGATTCCGCCCATACCTTCGCAAATCCAGAGACCCGCATCCCGCGAGCTGCCGCACCATGTACTGTAAACGACTGCACATTTTTTATCAGATTTTTTCGGGTAATATTCCAATGCCTTCGCATTGTTGGCTATTGCCAGTGAGGCTGCACCTGTGAATCCTAATTTAAGAAATCGTCTCCTCTTCATAATCTTCCTTTCGAATTTACGTTAAATTAAACCTTATTATAGCTTTTACATCTTTTTTGTCAACTTGCAGAACCAGAGGGATTAAAAGGGACATTCTACTTTTTTGATAAGCAATTCTTTTAACACTCGATTATGAAATCCTGTTTTTACCTGACTTTTTCGAAGGCAAATTTGTGGGCGTCGGCGTCGATTTTAATTTTGTCGCCATCTGTGAATTTGCCGGCCAACAATTCGGAAGCCAAAGGATTTTCCAATCGCTGCTGAATCGTTCTTTTCAAGGGCCGTGCGCCGAAAGCAGGGTCGTAACCTTCGTCCATAATCTGTTTGCGGGCGTTGTCGGTAAATTCAACTTCTATATTGCGACTTCTAAGACGTCCAGCGAGATATTGTAACTGGATATCGACAATTCTTGTCAAGTCATCTTTATTTAACATGTGGAAAACAATAATCTCATCGATTCGATTCAGGAACTCCGGCTTGAAAATCTGCTTGAGAGTATCCTTGACATGGGCCTCGATTTCCCAGTCCGCTCCGGATTCTTCGCTTAGCTGCTGAATCTTACCACTGGCGATATTGCTGGTCATAATAATAACCGTATTCTTGAAATCGACAGTCCTTCCCTTGCCATCGGTCAACCGGCCGTCATCGAAAACCTGTAACAGCACATTGAATACATCAGGATGCGCCTTTTCAATTTCATCGAGCAGGATAACCGAATACGGCTTTCTGCGAACCGCCTCTGTGAGCCTGCCGCCCTCTTCGTAGCCGACATAGCCGGGAGGCGCGCCAATTAGCCTTGCGACGGAATGCTGTTCCATGAATTCACTCATATCAATCCGAACCATCGCGTGGGGGTCGTTGAAAAGAAATTCAGTCAGCGCTTTTGAAAGTTCCGTTTTGCCTACGCCGGTGGGCCCGAGAAACAGGAATGTTCCTATCGGGCGGTTCGGATCCGAAAGACCTGAACGGCTTCTGCGAACTGCATTACAAAGAGCAGAAACCGCTTCATTCTGGCCGACAACTCTGCGGTGAATCGACTCTTCCATTTTCATCAGGCGCTCACGTTCGCCGCTAAGGAGTTTGGCAACAGGAATCGATGTCCATTTCGAAACGACACCTGCAATATGCTCTTCGGTGACTTCATTCTGGATTATACCTTTGTCGGATTTGGAAAGCTGCTCTTCTTTTTCGCTTAATTCTTTTTCAAGGTTTGCGATTGTTTCGTATTTCAGACGTGCCGCAGTTTCAAGCTGGCCTTTTCGCTGGGCATCCTCGAACTGGGTTTGAGCAGTTTCGATTTTTCTCTTTATTTCTTTTATCTGGTCGATGTCACCTCTTTCGCCTTCCCATTGTGTCGTCAGCTCTTTGTCACGCTGCTGTAATTCTGTTAACTGCTTTTCGGCTTTTCTCAGCCGTTCTTTACTGGCGTCATCAGATTCCTTCTTCAAGGCTTCACGCTCAATCTGGAGTTGAACAATTTTTCTGCGGATACTATCTAATTCGGCAGGCAGGGAATCATTTTCAATCCTAAGTTTCGAGGCCGATTCATCAATCAAATCTATCGCTTTGTCAGGCAGCCAGCGGTCCGTTATGTAGCGATTGGATAAAGTCGCCGCGGCAACCAGTGCCGAATCTGTAATCCTGACGCCGTGATGGGTATCGTAGCGGTCTTTTAGCCCACGCAGGATTGCGATAGTTTCCTCAACGCTCGGCGGCTCAACAGTAATAGGCTGGAAACGCCTTTCAAGCGCTGCATCTTTTTCAATATACTTTCGGTATTCGTCAATAGTTGTCGCCCCGATACAGCGTAAGTCACCTCGTGCGAGCGAAGGTTTTAATAGATTTCCCGCATCGACTGCTCCTTCGGCCTTTCCCGCTCCTACGACTGTATGCAATTCATCAATGAAAAGGATTATCTGCCCCCCTGCTGCAATTACTTCCTTCAGCACAGCCTTGAGCCTGTCCTCGAATTCACCCCTGAATTTTGTCCCTGCTATCAGGGCGCCCATATCCAGAGCAATGATTCTTTTATTCCTCAAACCCGTGGGGACATCGCCGGCGACAATTCTTTGAGCGAGACCTTCGACAATAGCAGTCTTTCCTACACCCGGCTCGCCGATTAGTACCGGATTATTTTTTGTTCGCCGGTTCAGGACCTGCATACATCGGCGAATTTCCTCGTCACGACCGATAACAGGATCGAGTTTTCCTTTTCGCGCCATTTCAAGAAGGTCTATCCCGTAACGTTCCAGGGCTTTATATTTATCTTCCGGATTAGGGTCGGTAATTTTCTCTGAGCCGCGAACTTCTTTCAAAGCGTTTTCGATTTCATCGGATGTTACTGAGTTTAGCCGCAATATTTCCTTGGCGTCACTGTTTACCGAAGCAAGTGCAAGAAGTAAATGTTCTACACTCAGGTATTCATCACCCATTTTGTCAGCGCGGTTTTGCGCATCCAGAACAACCTGGCTGAATGCAGGATCAGGCATAATCTGTATGTCATCTGTACCCTGCGCCATACGGCCAAGCTCACTATCTGTCATTTCCTTGATTCGGGAAACATTGGCTCCGATTATCTTTAGAATCTCAATCACAACGCCTCTATCATCGCTGCAAAGAGCACTCAGTAGATGCAACGGCGAAGTAACAGTATGGGATTTAGCCATAGCTATCTGCTGAGCGGTAGCCAATGCCTCTTGCGCCTTCAATGTAAATTTATCAAACTTCATAATTCAAACCTTTATATATTAGAACATATAGCAAAAGAATTTTTACACATTATAATCGTATAGATTCCCGCCTTCGCGGGAATGACGGCTAAGAATCTTTTCATTTCTATGTTTACAGATATTCTACATAGTTGCAAACCCCATGCCCAAAGATGAAAAAAACCTAAGTGCTTTTAGAAAAAGTGGTTACGGCATGTGCAAAATTCAGGGAATGTGCCAATATGGCAGTAATAGTAAAAAATCCTGATAGGAGTGGTCTTTGAATTTCTCCCGAAATTTGATTACAGAAATAAAAAAAAAAATTATGAGTTGAATTAATTACAGGGAAATGATGTTTTCAAGGAAATGGCTTTTTTATTAGAAAAAACTACACCTTGCAGTAAGCAATTCAATTCAAAAATGATTACGTTAATAAGGTCAATTATCTGCCGGTAACCCAACCTGTATTGACATTATAAATGAAGTAACCTCTTGTCCCTGTGCTGATATACACATCACTGCCGTTAATTGCAAATATCGCTTCTACTCTGCCGTTAATTCTGACTTGCACAGCACCTGACCTGGCTAATCCTTCTCTCAGTGACGTTCCATGCTCCCAAACCTGCATATCTGAAAAACCGGCTCTTCGCATTACCTGAACAATATCATCCGCAGTCAGGTTAAGGACATATTGATTACTTATCGGGATAACCTGTATACCTTTTCCCGATTGCGAACATCCAATAATGCCCAAAGACACAAGGAACAGCATTAATAAAATAATCACATTTTGAAACTTCAAGTTACGCCTATCTATCCTCACAATTTATTTCTCCTGTTTAATTATTCCATCATCACCCTGTTTATCTCATCAAAGCTCCACGAAGTTCATCCTGAAATTGTTGTTCGGATGACCTCATTGGCGGCATTGTAGGCATAGGCGCTCGATTATTCATGGGCGCTTCATATGTTGGGAACTGACTACTCGGAGCCGGTGCCTGAAAACCTGATGGAGCCTGATAAGTCGAAGGCTGATTAAAGTACATATCATTCGGTGTTTGCTGACGATTCATCGGGGCCTGATAAGTCGGGGTTCGACCCATCTGAGTTCCGCCATACATATTCGTAGAAGAACCTTGCAATCCTGTCGGCATTTGACTCGGATCGGGAATTATTTGGGCAGTAACGAATACCGCAACTTCCTTCGATATAGCATTATCGGATTTACTTGAAAATATAGGACCAAAAATTGGAAGGTTGCTTAAACCGGGTACCTCTCTGAGACTTTCTCTTTTGCGATTCTCGGTCAGACCACCTACAGCAACTGTACCACCGTCCTTAAGATGCAAAGAACTCGAATATCTTCGACGCGTTATAATCGGGAAGCCAGTTTCGGTACTTCGCGATTCACTATCGCTTACTTCTACTGCTACATCCATTGTAATATCATTATTATCCCCGATAAAGGGAGTAATCGCTAATACAGTACCGGACATAATCTCTTGCAGTTCCTGCCTTGAATAGTAAGAAGTAGCAATATCATCTGCATATAAAATAACATATTCTTCTGTTACAACTTCGAGTCTTGCCAGCTTGCCATCACGAGCAACAAGCTGAGGCTGTGAAATTATCGTTGCCTGGTTATTTACTTCAAGAAGATTTAGGGCCATAGTTAACGCATTAGTAAATGTAGCATCAGGCGAAAAACCAATTTGAATTCCCCAGGGAGATTCTCCACCATAATCATTCAATGTACCACCTCGTCCCTTCAGATCATTGGAAAAGATACCGGCCTGAACCTGCGGCCATCCCCACTCAACACCAAGGTTAAGTAAGTCGCCTTTTTCCAATATAACAACCTGCGATGTCAGCAATACCTGGGCTTTAACCCGGTCAATCATTTTGAGGTCTTCAATAATACGGTCGGCAATCGCCGGAGCAGCGGTTACAAATACTATCGTACTATTAGGTTCGGAATCAGCCATTACATAATTTTGGAAAGACGGAGATAACAAATTTTTTGCAGTTCTTGCGTTTACATTGACTAATTTATGACGACGCGTTTCGCTAATGAGCGGGAACATCGGGCTTTCAAAACCCGCTTCGCTTACCAGATAATAATTGTTTCTTTTGGTTACAACAAAAGGTGTTCCCGCCAGGACCATTTCAAGAGCCTGGCTAAGCGGTATATTATCAATATTAAGGCTTATAGTCTGCATTGCTCCGCTGACAGCTTCATCATATTGAATAGGAATACCCGCTCTATCTGATAATGTTTGCAATGCATATACGAGGTCCATATCTATCAGGTTCTCAGAAATAATCGGATCTCCAACTCCTCCAAAGCCAGATCCCTGTCCGGAAGTTATACCTCTATCCCTTAAGATGTTCATCATTTGTTGTTCTAAACTACTTGTTGTTATCGGTTGTTGAGCCGGAGGCATTTGAACGCCTGGTGCAGTTGAAGGTGGGGCAGCAACCGGAGGAGTAACAGGCGGCATTTGTGAAGTTGAAGGCGGCGGTGTTGAAGGCGGTAGCAATCCTCCATCCCCTGCCGGTACAAAATCATTTCCACCTTGCGCTATATCCACAGCACCCGGTGCAGCGCCTCCAGCAGTTGGAGGGGTAACCGGAGGAGTCACCGGAGGAGTTACCGGCGGAGCCTGTGGTATTACAGCCTGGCCTTTATCATAATCGGACCTAACATCACTCATTGATACAACGGACGGATTTAATCTCATACCCGGTTTGTTGAGTGTATATTCACCTGTCCAGCCATAAGGCACTTCGATAGTGAATTTACCGTTCGAGTCGGTGACATCTGATGTTCCGCCGTTATTGGCCTTAACCTCTACTCCCGATAATGGTACGCCGGGAGAAATCTCTATAACATTGGATATCTTAAACATCTGCTGAACAGCATTGAAGTTAATATTCCTCTGGTCGCTTGTAACAGTTGCAACCGTTCTGGTTCGAGGATTGAACGTATAACCTTCCTGGTCCGGATATACCGTACCTTTCCAGCCGTATTCAACAGAGATTTCATATATTCCACTGGTATCGGTTGTGGCATTACCTGCACCATCTGTGGTAACAAGAACACCTTCTACCGGTTTGCCTTTATTTGA
>Ga0272443_10006432_pt1 | contig 11635 bp, 8 predicted proteins | sample SSMAcet12_FD_193581 | JGI IMG/M metagenome (GOLD analysis project Ga0272443, IMG submission 193581) | Marine sediment archaeal communities from Little Sippewissett salt marsh, Falmouth, MA, United States - SSM-Acet-12 | ecosystem: Environmental > Aquatic > Marine > Wetlands > Sediment ... | reverse complement strand
AGGCCCCAGGTGGGGGGGAGTCCCAGGCTGCTGGGGACGTAGGCGGCCAGTAGGGCGATCGCGGCGACCAAGAGGCTGTAGGGCAGTTGGGTGCGGACGTGCTGGACGAGATCGCACGAGGTGGCGATGGAACTCATGATGGTCGTGTCGGAGATGGGCGAGCAATGGTCGCCGAAAATGGCCCCGTCCAGGACGGCGCCGAGGCTGATCATGGTGGTCAGGCCGTAGGTGTTGCCATCGATGGCGAAGGCGATGGGAATGGCTGTGGGCATGAGAATCGCCATGGTCCCGTAGCTGGTTCCGGTGGCAAACGACGTCAGCGACGCGACCAGAAAGAGGATCGGCGGGAACAGATAGGACGGCACCCGTCCGGCCAGGATGGTGGCCAGGAACTCGCCCGTCTTCAGGGTGTCACAGCAGTTCTTTAACGACCAGGCCAGAATCAGAATCACGAACGGGATCATCGCCCGCCGGAAGCCTCGCTTGAAGCAATGGATGATCACGCGCCGGCTTACCGAGCCGAACAACTGGGAGAAGATCAGCGCCAGGGTCAGGCCGAACGATGCGGCGCAGGCCAGCACCAGGGGCGTATGTTCGGCGTGACCGATGACCTCACGCCAATAGACCCAACTGACCGGAGAGAGGGTCTCGATATCGACCGGCATGGCCGCCATCTCCTCAGCGGCTCTCGTTTGGCTCTGGGTCTGCCATTGCTGCAGATCGCTCTGGAGTTTCGCTGTGCCATCGAACCAGAGCCCGGTCAGATGGAAGAGCACCAGTCCCGCCAGTGGCACCAGCGCGTTGATGGCCCGGCCGCGACCATCGGCCTCGGGCATCGGGTCTGCCGCCGCAGGCGCTTCGTCCGTGCCGTTCGGCCCCTCCGCGTCCGCGCGCTGCTGGGCGGTCTTCATGGGCCCGAAGTCGCGATTCATGAGGATGTGCGCGAAGACGAATGCGATCATCAGCAGGCAGTAGAAGCGAAAGCTCAGGGCGTCGAAGAACATGGCGTAGCCACTCTTGCCGATGCCGAGCGAGCCTCCGATCTGGCCGAGAAGCCCCACCTCGAAGGCGATCCACGTGCTGACGACGGCCAGCCCGGCAATCGGCGCGCTGGTGGCGTCAACGAGGAACGCCAGCTTCTCCCGGCTGATGCGAAAGCGGTCGGTGATCGGCTGCATCATGGAGCCGACGACGATGGCGTTGGTGTAGTCGTCGATGAAGCACAGGATGCCCATCAGTGCCGTCGCGGCCTGAGCCGACTTGCGTCCCTTGATCCACCGCAAGAGCCAAACGATGATCCCGCGGAATCCACCCGAGGCGATGAGGATTTCGATCATGATGAAGATCGGCGGGATAAACGCGAGAATCTGGAGGTAGGTGGTGTCGGTGACGGTGGCCGTGATATGGCTGGCTGAGGTTTTGCACCCTTCGAACCATGCGGCGGCGCTTTGCGGCGCCTGTGGGACGTGACTGAGCAGACCACCGGTCAGGATGGCGATGCCCAGGCTGGGCAGGACGCGACGGGTCAAGAAGGCCAGCACAATGGCCAGGGCCGGAGGGACGACGCTGTACCAGAGCACATCAGAGCCGGTCTGCGAGGCCCGGCCCAGTACCGCAGCCAAAGCACAGATGGCGGTGAAGACGGCGACGGCCCCTATGAGCTTGGCGTATCTGGCTGCTTTCAAACGGATTCCCGGCACTGTTTTGTTGGTTGGCGGCCTCGCGACTCGATGGCGTCACCGCGTCACTGTCACCGGTATTGTGCCGGATCATGCGCGTAAATCAAGGCCAAAGATCGATTTGCCCGCCATTTCGCCACGGCGGTTCCACGTCCGTCGGCGGCATCACGCAAGCGGCAGATATATGCGTGCGGAAGGGCAATCGCGGCGGGCGATTATCGGACACGAGGCGTCTACAGTAGAGCCGAAGGCGCCGTGGGCCGGCCGGTCTGGGCGGGCTGGTGGAGGTAAAATCTGCATTATCAGTACTGATATCAAGGTTTTGTCCTTGCAATTTTCGCAGATTGTGTATAGACTCGCCTGCAACGGCGCGGTGGGCTGGTTGCGGTGATGTCGTCGGTGTGCTGTGTTTGGAGTGCAAAGGATGAAGTGGATCTTGTTCGTAATGCTCGGGCTTGTTCTCCTCGTAGGGTGCCAATCGACAAGTAAGAAGGGGCTGTTGGCAGCCGGGTATGCACCGGAGTATGTCGATGGCTACGTCGACGGCTACTCAGCCGGATGCCACACGATTGGACATCCCTTCTATCGCTTCAACCGGGATATCACCCGGTACGAGGGAGACCGCCAGTACAAGCGCGGGTGGGAGGATGGGTACACCATCGCGCGGTGCGACTACGCCGCCGTGTGGTAGCATCGGACACGAGTAGGGGTGACGCAGGCGTCGCTCGTACCGGGGGGTGAATCAGTTCTCTACGGACCCGCAGCTCAGCGAGAGGTGGCACAGGTATTTGCCATCGCAGCGGGTGTTTTCTACACTTTCCTTAGGACCATGCATCAGTGAATGCCTGCGGTCCCAAGTCACATCAGCGAGGTGGAATGGGGGATACACAAGGCGCTGGCCGACCTGACGCCAGGGCGACCGCAAGTTCAGCATCCCTCGAGAACAGGACATCTTGGTAGTGCGGCACGCGCCACTCCGCCGCCTCAGGTGCGTGCCGCTTTTTTTGTATCTACCCGGCATGCATCATGACACGCTGGCGGTGTCGCGTTGGATAGGGGGACCGGAAAAGGGCAGGGGCCGCATGGAGTGTGCGGCCCCCGTATGTGGTTGGCAGAGCCCGGGCGAGGCGTTGCCGGTCTTCGGTGGTGCTGTGAGTCGGTGCGCGGTCTCTACAGCACAACGACTGGCTCATCCTCTTGAGGCAGGTCCTCGAATTTCACGTTGCGGGGCTTGTTGGACTGGGAGGGGGCTTGCGGTTCGCTCGTACCCTCACTCGTCGCCTCGCAGCCTTCCAGGGGCGACCAGCGGCTCTTGGCCTTGTTGACGATGCTGATCAGACGACCGATCACCAGGTCCGGAGTGTCGTCAAACGGATCGACCACGAAGCCCTTCAGTTCCTCAAACAGTTCATCTGATATTGTGACAGTTCTCATGGTTCATCTCCGTGCAAGCGAATGGTTCTCTTCCAGTGTGCCACATGCGGCGCCCACCAACGCGCCACCTAAAATATAGGAATTAATTGCCGAAGTGCCCAATGATTCGCTGGTCAGAGTCCACGACGGGCCCTCGTTGCCGGCAGCAGGCCAGCGACGCGGGTGCCGAGCCCAAGGCGGATAGGCCGTCGGCAGGCCTCCCTGACGCTGTGGGGCGGTGGGACTCCGGGTCCTGGGGAAACTACGTATTTCCCTGGGAATGATCCGGAAAGACCCGGGAATATCCTTAACTCAAGCGGAGATGGTTCGAGAACAAGCATGACAGCATGATGGTCTGCCAGTGGGCGCGCACGAGATCCCCAGGCGTCCGGGGGTCTCGCTGTTCCCATGCGTCCACGGGCCCGCGATTGGCGCGGGCGGACCAGACGTACCGCGATAGCCGGGACGCTAGAGGTCTGTACACGGCGAGGTAAGCATGACGCCGTGCCGGGGTCGTGCGGGCACTCTGCCCGTCTGGTCACGACATTGACATTGGTGTGTGGGGGCTGCGAAAGGCGTATAGGATATGGATACGGCGGACGGAACCAGATACCGAATACGACTGGCGACAGAAGGGGACATTGGCGAACTCATTCGGATGCAGATGGCGCTACAGCGCAGCATCGCCCGCGTCGGGACGAAGATGCTACGCTTGCGCCGCGGCAGTGCCGGGCGTCTCTGCGAGTACTATCGGACGCAGATCGACGGTGAACTGTCTCGGGTGTTCGTGGCGCAGCATCACGTTTCCGAAGACGTGGTGGGCATGGGGGCCGGCCGGATCTGGTTGCATGCCGACTACGTGCCGGAGCAGTCGGGTGAGTTGATCGACCTTTGGGTCGATCCGGAACACCGGCGCCAGGGATTGGCCGGGCGGATGGTGGCGCGATTGCTCAAATTCTTCCGAGCCGGCGGAATCGACTTCCTGGCGGTCAACTACGTGCAGGGCAATCCGGCGGCCGAGATCTTGTGGAGGAGATTTGGGTTTCATCCCGTCTTGATGACGGCCACCGCCGAACGCTGCGCGATTGAAAACGCTCTGGGGATCGGTTCACAGCGGATCGTTCCCACGAAGGCTCGCGCAGCGGCAGACGACCGGTTGACGTATGCCGGCGTCAGTTTGTCCGGATAGCAGCACGCCGGATCGCGTTGACACCTGACGATCCGGGCCGATGATGCTGCTTTGCCGGGACGAGACGCGCCGCGGCTTGGCTGGCGTCGTCCTGACGCGTTATGAATAGGGTAGATTCAGTAGCGAGTTTATCAGAATGACTGTGACCGCCACGGTCATGGTCAGCTTGCCACTGGTGTGGTTCGAACGCGACCAGCAAACCGCGCCCAGGGTCAGGGCGGCCAGGCCCAGGATGTTGGCGACCACGAAGAACATGGCGATGTTTCCGATAACGTCCGGCTGGGCCTGTCCGGCCACCAGACGCACGCGCGTGGCGCCTTGCCCGAAGAGGCCCCAGGGCAGAGGGTTGCGAGCGATCTCTCGATTGCCGCTGTGTCTGTGATAGTTGTAGACGCTTCCCGCTGCCAGCAGAGCTTGGCCGGCAATGAAGACCCAGGCCAGCCAGATCAGCACCAGACTCCGCGTTCCTCGCTGCTTCTTGTCGTTGGATCGTGACATGAGAATCCCCTCTTATTGTCTTGATCGATCGCGCCCTGGAGGCGCGAATATGGTCTCTCCCAGTCGTCGAGGGCGGTGTTTCGCGACACATTTTGCCAAGAGGCTACGTATAGTATGCGAATCGCCGGGATGTTTGACAAAGCGGTCCCGACCCCGCGCTAAGAGATGGCGCCTTATCGGGCGTTCTTGACAGGCCGGTCAAACCGGCGCGGTGCGCGAACAAACGGGGCGCGGTTTCGCTCGCGTTGGGGTCTGCTAGTTGTCGCCCTCCGGTTGTAGGGGGCAGTGGAGGAAATGAGAAGAGGCTGCGAGTTGGGTATATCCGGACGTTTCGTTCAAGAAGAGTTGCAGTTGCTCGAGATCTTCCATGGCGTTGCGGATCAGGTTGCCCAACTCGGCGTTGGATGCCTGACGCTTCTGCCGAAGCCTCTCGAACTCAGATCGAATCGCCCTGGTAATATCGGTCTGTGTGATGATCCCATAGATTTGGTTGTCGACCATGACGACCAGTCGGTGCAGGTGCATCACGTCCATTTTCTTGGCGGCGCTGAGAACCGAATAGCTGGGCGGCACCGAGATCATCGGGAACGACATGATATCAACCACCTGGGTCTCGACGGGATCTTTGTGGACGGCCACCACTCGGCGGAGCAGGTCTTTCTCGGTGACGATGCCCGAAACCTCGTCGCGATGGGTGGCGATCAGCGAAGAGATTCCCCGGGTGGCCATGATTTGCGCCGCCTCCGCGACGGTTGCCCCGGTGTCCACCGTGCTGACGTCGGTCGTCATGATGTCGGCAACGGCCTGAAGCGGGCTGATCGAGACCAACCCGCGGGTGATATCCGTTTGGGTGACGATACCCACCAGGCGGCCGCCTTCAACGACGGGCAGACGCTTGATGCCGCGGGTTTCCATGATTTGGCCCGCAGCCACGATGGACGTCTTGCGAGAAGTGACCTCCACCGGGCTGGACATGCGATCGGCGACGCGCAGGTGATTGAATTGGCGATCCTGTCCCGCCAGGCCCTTGAGCATATCCTTGTCGGTCAGGATGCCGAGCACCATCTCATCATCGACAACCACGATGCAGGAAACATTGTTTTCGGACATTTTCTTGGCGGCCGAGAAAACCGTGTCCGTCATGGCGGCCGTGACCATATCACGACTCATAATATCTTCGATCTTGAGGTCGCCACGAGGGCTGTCCAGCAGACCGCACGGCCTCTGGGCCGCCTCTGCCGTCGGTCTTGGGATCGGTGCTATCCCTGACATGGGCTCACTCCTCTGTTCGTCGGTGGTCGCATGTCTTCACCTCTTACGTACGTGCTCTTCTTCGGGCAATTCGCAAGGCATCCCAGCGTGACTCTGGTCTGGTGCTGTCTGCTCAAGATAATCCCTTGGTTGCTCCGGGGTTCCTATCGGCAAAAACGCTCCCAGGCTTCGCGAAAAGCCATCTTCCCGGCTTCACTTGTCCTCGAAAATACGTATTTCTCCCTACGGCCGGTGTCATTGGTGCGGGGTGGGCGCCGCTCTGGGGCTTGACGCAAGCGACAGAGGTGGTATCCTGGCTTCGTCCGAGTAAAGGCGTGCTGTAGAGAATCACCGGGGATCGGGACGTGAACCATTTCCAGAAAGCCAGGAGTCTCCTGTATCGGTTTCGCGCGGGCCGCTATCTCTGCGGAGCCGACGTTCTGGGGCAGATCGGGTCGCTCGTGGCGCCGTTGGGACGGCGCGCCGCGCTCGTGCGGGGCACGTTTCCCGGCAGCGACGATTACGTTCGGGGCCTGCGTGCGTCACTGGCCCGGGTAGGGATAGACGTCTGTGCCGAGATTCGCGGTGCCCGACCGAACGCGCCGCGCGAAGACCTGAAACGCATCGCAGAGAATCTGGGGCAGGCCGCTGCGAATGTCATCATCAGTTTCGGCGGCGGCAGTACCATCGATGCCACGAAAGCGGCTCAGGTGCTTGTCGCGTTAGGGGGTGACATTGATGATTACTTTGGAACCGCGCTCGTGACAGAGGCGTTGCAGCGCCACGGCGGCGCGCTGGCGCCCCACGTGGCCATCCAAACCGTCGCCGGGTCGGCGGCCCACCTGACGAAGTACTCCAATATCACCGATGTAGCGACCGGGCAGAAGAAGCTGATCGTCGACGATGCGATCATCCCGGCGTATCCCGTCTTCGACTACGGCGTCACCCACAGTACCCCGAACGGTCTAACGGCCGACGGGGCCCTGGATGGGCTCACCCACATGTTGGAAGTGCTCTACGGTGCCGTGGGCCGGCCGCACTACGAGACCGCTGCCCAGATCGCCGCGACGGGAGGTGCCCTGGTGTTCGAATACCTGCCCCGGGCCTTGGCCCAGCCGGGCGATAGCCAGGCCCGCGAGGCCCTGTGTCTGGCGACGGATCTGGGCGGATACGCGATCATGACCGGGGGCACCAACGGCGGTCATCTGACGAGCTTCTCCCTGGTTGACGTTATGCCGCACGGGCGAGCCTGCGGGCTGATGAATCCCTACTACACCGTGTTCTTCGCTCCGGCGATCGAGCAACCGCTGCGGCTGATCGCGGAGATCTGTCGGCAGGCGCACCTGGTGGATACCGATCCGACGACGTTGCGGGGGCGTGACCTGGGCGTCGCCGTGGCGGAGGCGATGCTGGAGTTCTCGCGACGGATCGGCATGCCGACGCGCCTGGCGGAGGTGGAAGGATTCACCCAGGCTCATATCGACCGTGCTCTCGCGGCGGCCAAGGACGAACAACTGAAGATGAAGTTGCAGAATATGCCCGTGCCCATGACGGCCGAAATGGTGGATGACTACATGGGCCCCGTTCTGCAAGCGGCCCGCGATGGTGACCTCGGTGTCATTCGCAACGTGTCCTGACGAGCATGTCCGGATACCGATACGGAGAGAAGGTTCACAATTACGATGAAGATCGTTGTTGCTCTGGATTCTTTCAAGGGCTCGCTCGCGGCCCAGGACGCGTGTCGCATCGTTGCCGAGGCGATTGCGGCGGTGAGACCGGGGGCGCAGGTCGTTGTCAAGCCGATGGCCGATGGGGGCGAGGGGACCGCGGCTGCGCTAATGGCCGCCGCCAACGGCCGGTGGATGGCTCAGCAGGTAAGCGGCCCACTGCCCGACATGCGCGTCGATGCCGGGTTCGCGTGGCTGGCCGAAAACAACACGGCCGTGGTGGAAATGGCGTCGGCCAGCGGCCTGCAACTGCTTTCGACCGAGCAGCGGAACCCCATGCGCACGACCACCTATGGCACGGGCCAACTTATCGCCGCGGCCTTGGCCCACGGCGCGCAACGGATTCTGTTGGCCGTGGGGGGCAGTGCCACCATCGATGGGGGAGTCGGGGCCGCGACCGCTTTGGGCTGGCGATTCCTGAGGTCGGATGGACGGGACATTGGCTTGGGAGGGGGCCACCTCGCGGAGATTGCCGAGATCGTTCCGGCCGCCCGAGATTTTGTCGTTCCGGTCGAGGTGCTCTGCGATGTGGACAATCCTCTATGCGGCCCGCAGGGAGCCGCACAGGTCTATGGGCCCCAGAAGGGAGCCATGCCGGAAATGGTCGAGCAACTCGATGCGGCCCTGGCGCATCTGGCGCGATGCGTGAGAGACCAGCTTGGGCTCGGTATCAAGGACCTGCCCGGGGCTGGGGCTGCCGGTGGGCTGGCGGCCGGGGCGGTGGCCTTCATGGGGGCTCGTCTCGTCTCGGGCATCGAGGAGGTCATGGCCCAGACTCGACTGCGTTCGGTCGTCAGCGATGCGGATTGGGTCATCACGGGTGAGGGCTGTTTCGATCGTCAATCCCTGCGGGGCAAGGTGGTTTCCGGCGTGGCGCGGGTCGCCAAGGCCGGCGGGGCCCGGACCGCGGTCATCGCCGGCCAGGTCCGCCTGCCCGAGCCGGCATATCGGACGTTCGGCGTCGAGACGGCCATTGCCTGCATGCAGGGGCCCACAAAGCTGCCTTACGCGTTGTCACACAGCGAGCAACTTCTGGCCCAGGCGGCGCGTCGATTCGCCGAGAGGCACCTGACGGACGAGAGTGCCGTTTGACGCAAGCCATCCAAAAGGTGCCTGCGAACCCTCCTGGCGGCGATATTGGCCAGAATCTTCTTGGCTTACCGGCGATTCTGGTGTAAAATAGGGAAACCATAGGGTCTAGTGTATTCAGGAACTGACGTGCTCTCTGGAGAGGGGTACTGGATGAGTAAGTATCTGTTTTATGGGACATTCCTAGTCGTGGCCAGCAGTCTCTGCATGGCGGCCCCCGAGCCGGCGATCGTGCAGGGTCCGGGTCATTGGACGGTCGAGGTGAAGTTCGAGCAACCTCAGCAGCTCGTGTTGCCGTGGGGGGGCAACGGTGCGGCCCGCTACTGGTATACGATTCTCACGGTTACCAACCGGACCAGGGACGACGTCGAGTTCTATCCGCGTTGCGAGCTGATGACCGACACGTTCCAGATCGTGCCCGCCGGCAGGAACGTGCCGCCGGTGGTGTTCGAGCAGATCCAGCAACGTCACCAGAGTCGGTACCCGTTCCTGGAATCGCTGGAGAAGGTCGAGAATCGCATTCTCCAGGGCGAGGATAACGCCAAGGACATCGCCGTGATCTGGCGTGACTTCGATCCGCAGGCGACCGGCTTCAAGGTCTTTGTCACCGGGCTGAGCAACGAGACCGCCGTGGTGGATCATCCCGTGGCGGTGGACGCGACCGGCGCGCCGGTCCAGGTGTTCCTGCGCAAAACGCTGGAACTGGACTACGCCCTGCGGGGCGACCCGGCGCTGCGCAATTCCGTCGAAGTCGTCTACAAGGACAAGGCCTGGGTGATGCGCTAGCCTCCGGGCGCGCGTCTTCCGCGGCGCAACGTGTCTCCTAATCAAGTTGTCAAAGAAGCCTGGAGCCGCTGGATCAGTTGCGGCAGGGCGTCATAGCGATTCAGCCGCACCCCCGCTGCACCGCCGCCGGAGTGAAGTTCTACGAACTCCGGAGTCGGCGCCAGGCCGAAGCGACGGTAGAACGCCGTGCGTATGAATTGTTTCACATCATCCACCTCCGCCTTCTGCCTGTCGACGTGCACCTGGAAGTAGTCCCCTTGTCCGGCGGCATTGACTCGGACGGCAACGGCGTCCTCGCCAAAAGCACGCTTGAGCATCGCCTCGGCCAGATCGATCAACGCCAGCCCCCGAAAGAAATTCGTCCCTGCCAGATGACGAAAGTCCGGCGGATCGTCGGGCGCGAGGGATTCATCATCGAGGCCCCGGTTGTAGTCGAAGGGCGTGGCGCCGCATTGCTCGAGCCAGCGGTTCAAGCGTTCCGCACCCGCGCTGCCTTGCTCCCAATCGAGTTGGTCTTCCATGATCTCGCGCGCGGGCAGGCGATCGACGGCAATGTCCACACAGCAGTCGCCGCGCTGTGATCGGGTGATGTACTCGATCCATTGTTCGGGATGGTGAATGAGATGGAAGCACTTCGCCACTTCGCCGAAGAGGTAGGCGAGCATCGCCCGCAGGGGCACCCCTTTCTCTTCCACGATATTTCCCGCTGCGGTAATGCGCTGTCGTATGGGTTCGCGCCATCCTTCGAAGAGCGATTCCAGCGTAGCGTCGGCCTTCCGGCCCGCCGCCGTTATGTCCAGGCCGTGCACCTCCATGAGTTGTTCGACGTGCCAGTCGCGCTTGCTGCGAACGCGCTGCTCCAGTTCTTCCCGTTCGATCAGAAGGGGCAGTTGGCGGAGGATTCTGCAAATCCACGCGCGACTGGCGTCGGTCAACTGCCCGTCGGCGACCAGATCGTCCTCGATCTGTTTGAAGAAATCCGTGTCCAGCGGCAGTTCCGTCAACAGCGCGGCGATTTCCGCGACCTTGCCGGTCATCTTGCGCGTCTCGCCCGTGGTCAAAGGGCCGTCGGCGGCCGCGGCGTAAGCGCCCCACGACCAGCGCCATGCCTCCTGGTCCCGGTCGACGCTGAAGGGGAACAAGATATGAAACCTCTCGGTCGGAACGGGGTAGGTGCCCAGGATGCGATAGTTGTCCCTCGGGTTCGAGGAGATCAAGGTTCCCTGTCCGTCTCGCCCTTTCTGTTCGGTGGCCTGGTCCAGCGATCCGGCGCGGACACCCGTGCCGTATTCAGCCTGGCAGGCCAGGTGCACGAGCAAGTCCGGCGGGATGCCGATCTGGAACAGCGCATTGATGGCGTTCTTGGTGGCGACCGTCACGGCCGAAGAACTGGAGAAGCCACCCTGGGGGATGTCCCCGGTCGAGGCCAGGCGCAACCCGCGGAAGCGCGTGCGTCCCAGATGCTGCTGCACTCTGGCGCCCATGGTCCCGCTGTGCAAGGTGCGGATCGAGGCGATGGCGTTGCCGACCAGGGCAAACGGACGCCGCATGTTGCTGGCGACCCAACGTGAGGCCGGGGGCAGGGGCAGCCCCTTCTGACGCCGCTGCTCCAATTCCTCATCGCTGAAGTAGCCCAGCGACAGCAGCAGGTTCTCGCTCATCCGCGTGCCGAAGCGCTCGTACGCATAGAGATCGGACACTTCCTGGCCCGGATACATGACGTTGTTGTCGGACGAGACGAAGTTGATGTTCTCGCGATACTTCGGGTCCGTGGGAAACAGGTGGATACGCTGATCGTTGGCGCTCTGGAGGAGCATGACGATTTGCTCGCTGCCGGCGATGTTGCCGGCGCCGATGGGCATCTGCCAGGCCGGACCGAAGAAGCGCGCCATGTCGGGATGCATGAAGGCAATACGCAGGCGTCCCCCGGAGATGCCGATACCGATGGGGCGGTCCGGCTTGAATCCCAGTCCCTCCTGCCGGATCATGGCGGCCAGTTCCTC
>Ga0272443_10006431_pt1 | contig 11636 bp, 9 predicted proteins | sample SSMAcet12_FD_193581 | JGI IMG/M metagenome (GOLD analysis project Ga0272443, IMG submission 193581) | Marine sediment archaeal communities from Little Sippewissett salt marsh, Falmouth, MA, United States - SSM-Acet-12 | ecosystem: Environmental > Aquatic > Marine > Wetlands > Sediment ... | reverse complement strand
GCCCCGACAAGAGGGAACCATGCCATGGAACGGCCCAGGTTCTCACCGGTCGTCTCGCCAACCTTCCACAGGCGAATAATCGTCAGAAAGTGAAGCGCCGTAATCATTAATCTCATTCTTCGATCGCCTTGTCCACGGCCGCCGCCTCGAACGTCGCCATCCCGTGCATTGTTTTCACGGCTCCTTCGATGAGGGACATGGCAAGGGCCGCGCCTGTCCCTTCGCCCAGCCGCATCCCCAGGGCAAGGAGTGGTGTCTGTCCCAGCATGTCCAGCATTGCTGCGTGACCCGTTTCCGCGGACAGGTGAGAATAAAAAAGATAATCGCTGATTGCGGGCTTCAAGGCCGTTGCGATGAGAGCGCCCGCCGTCGATATAAATCCGTCGACGACAACGGGAATCCGCCGGGCGGCACCACCGATAACGAGTCCGGCAATACCGCCGATTTCCAATCCCCCCACCGTGGCCAGGACACCGATGGGATCGCGGATGTCCGGCCCATTGCGGACGATGGCCCGATCGATAACCTCCGCTTTTCGTAAAAGACCGGCATCGTCCACACCCGTTCCCCGTCCCACCACTTTCTCCGGCGGCAGGTTGCCCATGACGGAAAGAATGGCGCTTGACGCCGTCGTGTTGCCGATACCCATCTCTCCCGTCCCGAAAAGAGTGAACCCACGCCTCGCATAGCCCATCGCCACGTCAATTCCGGTTTTCACCGCCTGCAGGGCCTCCTCCCGACTCATGGCGGGGCCCGCGGCAAAGTTCCGTGTCCCGCGGGCGACCTTATCGATGATGAGACCCTTCGCCGGTTCAAAATCATGGTCCACGCCGATGTCGACGACAACGCATTCCGATCCCACATGCCGGGACAGCACCGACACGGCGGCCCCGCCGTTCAACATATTATAGACCATCTGAGGCGTAACGGAGCGCGGGTAGGCACTGACACCCTCTTCCGTAACACCGTGATCGGCGGCAAAAACGAAGATGCATTTTTTCCCCACCGTGGCCGTCACACTTCCCCGTATCCCCACGTAGCGCCGGGCGATCTCCTCGAGACGGCCCAAGCTTCCCGGTGGTTTTGTCAGGTTATCGATCTTCCGTTTTGCTTCATCGAGCACATTCTGTTCAAGTGGTTTTATGCCATCAAGGACGTCCCGTAGTTCCTTCATTCATTTCTCCTATACTGTTGTATTGCGTCTTCGCGAAGCGTCAGTCTCCTGGCGGCCGATCCAGTGATTTCCCCACATTATTGCCCTGAGTCCCTGAACCTTCAGGATTCCCATCCTTCAGAACGAGGGGAATGCCGGAACAGATGAAATAAACACGGTCAGCTTTTTGCGCGATTCTTTGGTTGAGAAGACCCAGACGGTCACGATATTCCCGCGCACAGGCATTGTCGGGAACGATCCCCATACCGACTTCGTTGGACACGATAAACACCGTTCCCCGTAGCGACTCCATTGCCTTGAGCAAGGCGTTCACCTCTTTTGCATACAGCTCATCGTCGCCTTCCGCGTAGTGGAGAAGATTGGACACCCAGACGGTGAGGCAATCAATTAGGATCACGTCGTACTCGTCGGCAACTCGCTCGATTGCCGTCCCGATGTGAACCGGTTCTTCCCAGGTCGTCCACCGGTCCGCGCGGCTCATCTGATGGCGTGCGATACGCCGGCGCATCTCGTCGTCAAGGGCTTCGGCCGTGGCGAGATAGAGGCGTCGTCCCTCCATCCCTTCTCCCCATTTCTGAGCCGTGTCACTCTTCCCGCTTCTGACACCGCCTGTTAGAAAAACGATCATGTGAACACCTTTCTTACGGCATGAATGAGTTTTTCATTATCCGCCCGTCCTTTCACCGCGACACGGAAACATCGTTCCGACAGGCCGCGATAATTGGAGCAATCCCTGATAACGATACCGTCATCAAGAAGCCGGGACCACAACTCTCCCGCTGTCATTTCTTTCTTTTCGTCAATAGTCGCAAAAAGATAATTCGCCGCACCGGGAAACACATTCAGCCCCGGGATGGCTGACAGCCGTGTAAAGAGAACATCCCGCTCCCCGCGAATGAACGTACGCGTCCGGTCTATGTAATCCCGTGCCTCGAGAGCCGCACCCGCCGCCCTTTGAACGAGTGCATTCACGGTCCACGGAGGCTTTCCCCGTGCCACCGTTTCAAGAAAATCCGCACGAGCAACCGCATAGCCCAGCCGGAGACCGGGAATGCCGAAAAATTTCGTCATCGACCTCAGCACGACAGACCGTGAACAATCACATATCTCTTTTTTTACCGATTCTTCTTCCACAAAATCGATAAAGGCCTCGTCAATGACCGTCGTCGTTCCCCGTTTCTCCGCCGTATGAATGATATTCAGTATCGTCTCTTTCGGTATCAGTGTGCCCGTCGGATTTGCTGGGTTGCATACATACAGGATATCATAACCCTTGTCGAGTCGCGTCATGAGTGCCGCGCCGTTCACGGCAAAGCCCTCTTCTTCCGTCGTTTCGAAGAAGGTAATATTCGTCTTGCTCAATTGCAGACCCCGTTCGTATTCACTGAAAGCGGGGCTGACGATGAGCGCCCGTTTCGGCTTGATCGCCAGGGGGAACCAGTACATGAATTCCGTCGAACCGTTCCCCACGAGAATGTTCGCCGGGTCCAAATCGTGATAGGCGGCAAGTGCCGCAGTGAGATCGTGAGAATCGAGGTCGGGATAATTCAGCACACAATCGAAGTCGTCCACAATCTTTTGTTTGAGCCCCTGCGGGTATCCGAGGGGATTAATATTCGCACTGAAGTCGACCAGTTCGTCCTCTCCAACCCCCCTGTCACGGGCCAGTTCATCGACATTTCCGCCATGTTCTCTTTTAACCATAATGCACCGCCGCAAGAATAATAAGACACGCCGCCACCATGATGAACGATGAAAGAAACATAATATACCACACCGCCATTACGACGTCCGTATCGATCTTTCTCCGTTTGTCGCCGATGACGGGTTTTTCCACGCGTTCCCCAAAATAGTCATGAGCACCACCCAACTCCACGCCCAGCGCTCCGGCAACGGCCGCCTCCGGTATCCCGCTGTTGGGGCTTAAGTGTTTTCGCCCATCGCGACGCATGATGCGCCACGCTCTACGGCCGTCGGCGCCCACCGCGAAAGAAACGAGGATAACGATTATTCCCGTCAGACGCGCCGGAATCCAGTTCACCGCATCGTCCGCCCGAGCGGAAAACCAACCGATATCCCGATACCGTTCGTCACGATACCCCACCATGGAATCGAGCGTGTTGACCGCTTTATAGGCGAGTGCCAGTGGAAAGCCTCCCATCATCATATAGAACATGGGGGCAATGACGCCGTCGGAGAGGTTTTCCGCCACCGTTTCGATAACGGCCTGTAATATTTCTTCCCTGTTAAGGTCCCCCGTATCCCTCCCCACAATGCCGGACAATTTGTCCCGCGCCGCCACAAGGTCGTTCTTTGTGATTTCAATCATAACGGCCTTGCTTTCGTCGTACAGAGAGCGAACCGCCAGTGTCGTCCACGCACCGGCAATCACGACAAGTGTTCCCGCAATGACGTGAATCCGGCAGGCAACCCATTGAACGGCAAAGGCGCATACAAATGTGCCGGCAACAATCGCCATCCAGAGAACAACACCCCCCAGCCTCATATCCTGCATCCGCCGGCGGATGATCGACTCGCCCCGGCATATGGCCCAGCCGATCACTCGTACAGGATGAACCAGCCGGCGGGGGTCGCCGGCCAGGAGATCGAGTATATAAGCCCCGGCAAACAAAAAGGGTGTCATCATGGGACACGCACCCCTTCGGCGGTTGCTGCTCCGTGCTTTTCGTTTTCCATGACCTGCGCGGTACGACGGATCATCGTTTCACTTCTTTCCTTATCATCTCCCGTTTATACAGACCGTTTAAGAGGGCGTTCAGGGCATTTTCCAGAACAACGGGTACGTGCACCGCGGGATCGATGAAATGGTTAATTTCCGCGACGGCTTCGCCGGCGATTTCCCCGGCAATGTGTCGGCATTCCATCATGAAGTAATCACCGTCACCGGCCAACCCCGCCTCAAAGGCGTCACTCACGGCCATCGCCTGCAGCATAAATGCGGCATATCTCTTCTCGAGGAGCAATCTTTCCAGTGAGTTGACGAGGCGCCACGGGTTTATATTCTGTTTAACCGCATCGATCACCGGCAGACTGTAGAGATCGATTTTCCGTTCCCGGAGACGCGCGAAAACGGACCGTTCGGCGATGACCCCGTTCTGCCTGAAGACGGCCTTCCCGACGGCACCATAGACGGCCCGCGCAATGAGTTCCCCCATCTTCGTATGACCTCCTGTGCCGTCGATCGGCTTGCCTGATCCGGAAACGACGATGACATTGTCCGTTCCCGTTCCCGTCGCCCGATGAGCGCAGGGTGTATAGCTGCTTCTGATATCCATATCCGTGAGGGCCGCCGTTTTTGCCTCTGTCGCACAGATGATGGCACGGGTCATCGCCCGTGGCGAGAGGGCCCTGTTTGTCATGACGATTATATTGATCGTGCCCGGCTCGTAAAAATTGCCCGCATCGAACGCGACCTTCATTGCGTTACCCATCACGCCCGCCGTTACCAGCGCGTATACCGTCATGTCCTTGTAGGACTCTTTTTCCATCACGAGGTTGTCCATATCGGCACCGGTAAAGAGGAACGATGCCGTCTCCCCATCGACACCGAGGGCGGTGAAAATCCGCCGCCTCGTCTCGTCCAGTCCCATGACATGCTCGATACCCCAACAGGGCGGCGGGGAATAGTGATTCCCCACGGTCTTTATATGCATCCGCGGGCCGTCAAGCGTCGAGATTATATTGAGCGGCTTACGGAATTCGACAACAAATGTCTTGTTCACGAAATCGTGTATAAAGCTTTCGTCGATGCGCGCCTCCGCGACATAATCGAGATCAATATCCAGAGGGCGGGAGGACCGGATATTGTTCTCGATCACCTGATTGTTCGGATCGGAAAAATCCTCCTGGTACAGGAGCGACGCCAGGGCGGAGACGAAAGCCCCCGTTCGTGTCGCCATGCGGCAGGTGAGATCGCAGGGGAAATAATAGATATGACCATTTTTCACGGCCTCTACATCCCGCCACCCCGGACGATCCAAAAGTTCCCGTGCCGCGAGCCGGTCGCCGCCGCAACCGTAAATCACCTGCGGGTTGAAGGCCCGCCATTCTTCGTCTGTCACGGAAACGACGGGCCCCTCTTTCCCGAGAGCGGGAGGAACACCGCCGGAAAGACGAATGTACTCGTTCTGAAACGAATCATCGCCCGGCGTCATGATCCTGTCTCGTCCCATGAGACGCATCACCCGTTTTCTCCGCGCATCGGGGATCTTTGCAACCTTCCGGGAGACGACATCGAGTTCCTCCATGATATTATTTACAAGACACTTCGCGGTCCGTTCCCTGTCGAAGACACGGCCGAGAAGTTCAATGGTGGCATAAAGGTCTGACACGGATGATATGGAAATCGTGACCACGGCGCAACCGGGACGCTGTGCCGCGAAGTGATTTTTTATTCTCTCGTGGAGATCGGCAACGAAAACGAGGTCGGGATCACATGTTTCGATCTGAGCGATGGACGGGGAGAAAAAACCACCCACAACGGTCTTTCCCGCCGTTTCGCGTGGATAGGTATCGTAATATGTCCGCCCCTGTATCGTATCCCCGCCGCCGATTTCGCAGATTATTTCCGTGATGGACGGAACGAGCGACACGACACGGTGCGGCCGTTCGGCGATGATATGTGCCGTCCCCCCATAATCGGTAAAGGTAACGGGGAAGGCGAAACACGACAACGAAAAAAGGATAAAAACAGAAAAAATGACCGCGGTGATCGTTTTTTTCGCTATACCGTAAAAACGAAACATGTCCGTTACCGTTCGATACCCTTCCGCGCTGTAACGCCTTTTTTATAGTAGTGCTTGACTTCTTTCATTTCCGTCACGAGATCGGCTGCTTCAATCACCCGGGGGTCGGCATCCCGCCCGGTGATAACGAGTTCCACGGCATCGGGCTTCTCGCTGATAAGGGCCAACAGCTCCTCAACGTGAACGAGTCCGTACCGGGTGGCAATATTCGCCTCGTCGAGGATGACCACCTGATAGTGCCCCGAGAACAGTGCCTCTTTTATTTCCTGAAACCCCTCACGGGCCGCAGCTATGTCTTCCGCGACGGGCGCACCATTGATAAAACAACCCCGTCCGAACTGCCGTACGGTCACGGCATCACCCAGGAGTGTGAAGGCGTGGAGCTCGCTGTATTCCATACCCTTCACGAACTGGCCGATGTACACCCGATATCCCGCCCCGATGGCCCGCAGGGCCAGACCGAAGGCCGCCGTCGTCTTCCCTTTGCCGTTCCCTGTGTATACGTGACAATATCCTTTCATTACCGGTACACCTCGTATGGCAATCTTCTGGTGAAACAGCGGGAGAAAGACCGTCTCCCCCCCGCCCTCATCACTAGAATGTCAGTGTGACACCACCGTAGAAACCGATTCCCGGCTCACCGTAGTCGTAAATTGACTGATAATCTTTGTCGGTCAGATTTTCAATTCGACCGAACACTTCCAGCCACTCCGTTACATTATAGGACGCCGCGCAATTAACGAGCAGGTACTCGGGCATCTCGTTTGCGTTATTCGCATCGCGATATCGTTCGCCCGTATACTGCGCGTTGACATTGACGGTCAGTCCGTCCATGGGCGTGACCGTGACGGAGACACTGCCCGCATGCTGCGGACGGTACCGGAGGTCTTTACCCGTGTTCGCTCCCGTCGGTGTCTCGTCGGTCGCCTCGGTGTAGGTATAGGCAAGATTGACGAACATCCACTCGACCGGTTCAAAGGAGAGGGCCGCTTCAACACCCTTCGTCTCCGCCTCTCCCACATTGTAATATTTCCATGTCATCATATTAAAATCAATCAACTGCTCGATCTCGTTATGGAAATAAGTCAGGGAGGCATGCACCCTGTTGTTCAGTAAGGGTTGCTCGATACCGATATCATATCCTGTACTCTCTTCCGGCTTCAGGGAGGTGCTTCCGTATGTGGAATACAACTGGTAGAGAGACGGTGCGTGGAATCCGGTCCCGTAGCCTCCTCGAATTTTTGTTCCCGTCTGTTCGAACACATAGGCTGCTGCAGCCTTATAGGTGTCTTCGCCGCCGAATGTCTGGTGGTCGATGGCACGGTACCCGAGGGTAACGGACAAGCCCGGCAAGGGGGTCAGTTTGTTCTGGATAAAGAAGCTTTTCGTATTCGTCGATTTATTCGGGATATTTCCCCAGGTGGGATCCTGAAGGTCTCCCTCTTCCTCTTCGTAGTCAAATCCCGCGCTGATCGTGTCGACGGATCCGATAAAGAAGTTGTGCTGCCACGACGCCTGACGGCTCGTTCCGCTGAAGGCATTGTTAAAGACACCGTTTGCCATGTATTCACGTTCCACATCCGTCGTGCCGGCCTTGATCACGTGCTGCCACCAGTCGGTCAGGTCCTGGTCGAAATTGGCCGACATGCTCGTCATGGTTATTTCCTGCATATTATCGGCATCGATCGCCCGGCCGGTCATCCAATCCATGGCATCATAGTCCAGTTCAGATTCGGTATGACGCACCGCAAACCCGACTGCTACGGTATCGGAGAGGTCGCCGCTGATGCGGGCGGACACGTTGGTCCGATTGTAGTAGTCTTCTTCGTCAATTCCCGGCAGTTCTTCCTCGGCCTTCGAGACACCCTGCGTGTCATAGCGCTCGACGGAGGCCGAATAACTGACACTGTTCGTGCCACCGCTGACGCCGACTTTCTCACGAAAGCTTTCGTAGGAACCGGTCTCTGAAGAGAAGGTAAACACCCGTTTCCCTTCGCCCTTCTTTGTAATGATATTGATCACGCCGCCGATGGCGTCGGAACCGTAGAGCACACTCTGAGCACCCCGGACGATTTCAATCCTTTCGATATTGTCCGTTGAAAGGTCGGACATGCTGAGTTTCCCATCCGTCGCCATCGAATCTCCCACACGGACACCATCTATCATGACGAGCGTATGGGCGTTGCTTGTGCCCCGCATATAGATGCTCGCCGTACCGCCGAAGGAACCGTTCCGGGAGACAACGACACCGGGAACATCCTGCAGCACCTCGATGACGGATTTTCGTCCCTTTTCTTTTATCTCCGTTTCCGTTACGACGGTCACGGAATCGGGCGCGCGTTGCAACGCCTCTTCGATTCTACTTGCCGTTACAACGGTTTCCTCCATCGTCACGGCGACGGACGGAACGACCGCCACGACAAACATGCCGGCGCAGAGCGCCGCGAAAGCACATAACGTAACTCCTGTTTTTATTTTCATTTTCTCCTCCATGACAGTGTTTTATAATGATTGATTAATCGAGGTATAAAAGCACCATCAGAGAGGTGGACTATGCATCGTATGGTATATCATGAAAAACCTCCTTTCCCACGGTTGGCAAGGTTTGTTTCCATTCGCCGGAGAGTTTCCTGGCTTGCGGCCTGTCCTATTTTCCGGACCTTCCCATTCCGCATTATCGGAACAGTGGTATCTCCCGGATTTCGTTCCGCTCACAGTTGCGGGGCAGCGCCGGTTTTCCACCGGCTTCCTGCACCCAGCGAATGATTGGATAATACGCTCACCCGCGGTAATCCGTTTGACGGATTAACATCCACGAGCACGTTCGTGTGATACACATTTTTAATTGCTTCTTCTGTTACAACCTCCTCCGCGGACCCCATGCTATGGATCCGCCCCTTGGACATGAGCATGATCCTGTCGCCGTACAGTGCCGCGAGATTGATGTCGTGTGTGACGGATATAACAGTCACTCCCTTTTCCCGATTGAGGGTCTTGACCAGATCGAAGAAGACGATCTGATGCCTGATGTCGAGAAATGCCGTCGATTCGTCGAGCAACATGATCGCCGGTTCCTGTGCAAGGGCCCGCGCGATGAGTACCCGCTGACGTTCACCGCCGGACAGTTCATGCATGCTCCGGTACCGGAAGTGGAGAATATCAGTCATTTCCATCGCCCTTTCGACGATTTCATGGTCCCGTTCACCCTCAAAGGCAAACCGCGTCAGGTGCGGAGTCCGTCCCATGGCGACAACCTCCTCCACGGTGAAGGGGAATACCATGGTCATATCCTGCGGAACAACGGCGATGGTCCGTGCGATTTCCCTCCGATTCAGGGCGTCGATATTGCTTTCCGCAATGCGGACGACACCCGCCTGCGGCGTGAGGATGCCGTCGATGATTTTGATCAATGTCGTCTTTCCCGAACCGTTCGGGCCGATAACACTCAGAAAATCCCCGGCGGGTAGTTCAAAAGAAATGTCCCGGAGAACCCATGTGTCGGTATACTGAAAGGAAACGTCATTCACACGGACCATGGCCATTCCTAAACCGCCCTCCGCCTGAGAAGATAAATGAAATAGGGCGCACCGCACAGCGCCGTAATGACACCCACGGGAAGTTCGTTATGGGAAACAGCCGTCCGGGCAATCGTATCGGCAACAGCGAGGAACGACGCGCCAAAGAGAAACGATGCCGGGAGCACAAGACGGTGATCCGAACCGAAAAGCATCCTCATGATATGAGGTATAATAAGTCCCACGAATCCGATCACACCGCTGAAGGCAACGGCGACACCCGTCATAAGTGATGCAGCAAGAAACAACATGATCTTCGTCCGTTCCACGTTGATGCCGAGTTGAAGGGCCGTTTCTTCACCGATTACGAGACAGTTGAGATGACGGGCATAGGAATAGATAACGGCAAAACCACCGACGGAAAAAACGAGAAGGAAGGCAATCTCACGCAGTGTGACGAGACTGAGATTTCCCATGAGCCAGAAGGTGATATTGTGCAGGTCCGCATTGTCGGCCACGGAGATGAGAAACATGATGACCGCCGAGAAGAAAGCGTTCACGATCACTCCGGCGAGAAGGAGCGTGTTTGATTCAATCCCCCGCCGTGTCCTCCCGATGGTGAACACCATCAGCACCGTGACGGTCGCACCGGCGAATGCCAGGAAAGGAACACCGAAGGGAATAACGGCGGCGCCGATAACGATACCGATAATGGCGCCGACGGCGGCACCACTGGATATTCCCAGTATATACGGATCGGCGAGGGGATTGCGGAGCAGTGCCTGAAAGACAACACCCGCCGCCGAAAGAGCGGCGCCGACCAGAGCGGCAAACAGCACCCGGGGAAGCCGTATCGAAAAGAGGATAGTCTTCTCCGCCGGGGTGAGGTTCGTCCTTTCGGCAAACCAGCCGCCGAGCAGCGATTTCAACCCCTTGATAATACCGATATCCGCCGGCCCGATCGTTACCGACATGACGATCACAATGGCGAGAAGCAGAAAAAGAACGGCACTGATTCTCGCGACACGCGATGCTGTCACATAATTTCTGTTCATTATTATCCCATATAGAGACGTACCGCAGACGGTTTTCCGAATACCGGCACACACTATCCATTATTATTGTTCACATTGAACACTGTACAGACTTATGCACGGGACAGGTGAAAGGAAAAAAGTGGCGTGCGCCTCCCTCGAGGTCTATCCAGATGAACAAGTCTTCCGGCTCTGGGCATCCTACTTACCCGCCTTCCCATCTCGATTTGTCGAAACAGTGGCCACCCGGGTTTTCGTTCCCATTACGGCTGCGGGGCAGCGCCGGTTTCGCACCGGCTTCCTCACATCCATCCGTACAAAAAGCATCTCTAAAATACCACACTCATTATGTCAAGAAAAATGCGGTGTCCGTCGTGTCACCGTTACGAAGCGCGTGAAGAACAACCGCACCCCGGATTGATCTTCACGCGTTTCTCCCCAACAAGGAGACTTACACGGTACAGCACCTTTTCACAGGCAATTGAGTAAAAATACACGTACACGGGGGGAAGAAGCCGCCGCCGGGAACACCCCTGTAAACCGGCACGGCGCTCTTCCCGCTTCTTTCCGCGTCAGTCACCATCCATCATCGGCACCACCGGGAAAATTGCCGGGGATACCACAGGACGTTCAGACAAAACCGGACGCATTGTACCACCGGCAACGGCCACGCACCGCCACCCGGGAACCATTTCATAATGGAATGTCGCTCGATTCGCTTCATGGCACCTCCCGCGAGGTTTCTGAATGGAGAAGTGTTCCGGCTCCGGGCATCCTACTCACCCACCTTCCCATCCCGTTTCACCGGGACAGTGGCTTTCCGGGTTTTCGTTCCCGTTACGGCTGCGGGGCAGCGCCGGACTCTCACCGGCTTCCTCGCCTCCATCCGCCTTTGATCAGATATATGACGAATCACCTCTACCGCTGAAGATCTTTTTTGTCAAGGCGAAACAACCGGGGATATTGGAAAGCACTATTCATCTGTGTTGTCAGTGAAAAACACCCACGCACCGCGATACCGGGAAGCATCGATTGCCTTAAAACACTCCCGTCAGTCACATGCCTGTCATACATCAATCAACGTTCGTGCTTGACAGATGACAAGGGTTTGCCTATTATCGTAAAGAGCTAGTGTTTCCGTAAGATT
>Ga0272443_10006430_pt1 | contig 11638 bp, 10 predicted proteins | sample SSMAcet12_FD_193581 | JGI IMG/M metagenome (GOLD analysis project Ga0272443, IMG submission 193581) | Marine sediment archaeal communities from Little Sippewissett salt marsh, Falmouth, MA, United States - SSM-Acet-12 | ecosystem: Environmental > Aquatic > Marine > Wetlands > Sediment ... | reverse complement strand
TAACATCTGGTGGCTTCCCTTGAGGCAAGGAAGTGTTGAAATTATAATTCCATGCGAGAGAGCAGGCCGTAATTCGGTTGTAATCAGCACCGTCGAGATCCTCGGAGTCAAATGGATCATATTCCCCAGTTTGTCCACAACGGGGAGTGTAGATAAGCGAGGCATTTGAACCGCCTGCCCCTGAGTTGCAACCTATATAACAGTGGCTAATTAGACAGGAGTCAAATCCTAATTCGTCCCTGCCGGTGTTATTGGAACAAATAGTCCACAAATTACTATACTTGAAACCGAGTCCTTGTAAAACCCAATTATCCGATGAAAACCCCTTAAGGCCGGACCCCGATTCCAGTTCCGGCGTGTAGACAACGCATGGCCGTTGTCCGACTTCTAACGGTTCTGATAATTCGTCGGGGTCTCCACCCCCATAAACCCAGGCATAAACGGAATCATTAGCGTAATATGTCTGTCCCTCGCTGAGTGAATTACTTGTCTGTCGAAAAAGACACGAATCACCTTGCCAGATTCCAACCTGGTTGTTCATCAATGTCGGGGTGTATGAACATCGGTAAATTTCTCCACTTATATTTGTCCAAGTGTGAAGACTGTCAGAGCCGTATATCCAAGCGACACGCGAGTCAGTGGTTCCGGCTACCCATGCGGAATCAAGGTAATACGTTTTATCAGCCGATGAGCTGTTGAGGCGAGGAATATAAATAGTACCGCGATAAATCCCGGCACCGATCACCACCGAATCACCACAATGGAATTTCGATGTATCGTTGAGATTATCCAGGGTTAGCCACGCTGAGTCGGCGTGCCAGCTCGTTGTACCGTCGTTGCTGTCGTTCCCATTTTTGGAAACATAATATGTTTCAGCCGACACCGTTGCCGAAATCAGCACGAACACACATACAGTTACTAATAAAAAGATAAATAAATTTAATTTCATACTAACTCTGGTTGAATAAATAGTTCAATTTTATCGTATTCAATTCTTCCACCTGGCTTATAAACTACTGAGAGGTCTATAATTCTAGCTTTTTTCCAACTAGCACTAGAAACTGTTTCTGCTCCGCTCGGCCAAGTATCGTTCATAGAACTTATATCTCCAAAATAGAAATATCTTATTTCTCCCTTGATAGATTTAAAATAGTCAACAACATCAGTTAAATTAGTATCTGAAACTGGAGCACCATACCAAGTTAAAGTTCTCTTTCTAAAATCTAGAGAAACCTTTTGGTATACCGATGCACCATGTAATATCTCTTTTTCTACTAAGTTTTCCCTATCAACACTATCAAACATATACGGATTAACTTGCATGGTTTTGTTGCTAGGGCCAGCACTAGAACTAGAAACTTGTATTCGTAACATTAATTACCTCTTATATTGGTGAATAGCCCCTTGTGCCAGAAGCTCTATCTTCGTCTTTGTATATATCTTCTAAAACTTTTCTTACTTCTAATGCTGTTTGTTTAGCATTGGAAGACTCATTAATATGAATAGTAACATTACCCCCAAACCCTCTACCGGGATTAGAAGGAACATTAAAATTAGTAGGAGCATTAAAAATGGCCTTATCCAACTCTTGTAACGTGATAGTATTTTCATAAACTGCCTCAGTATTTTTATCAATTGCACTAATTAAGGGTTTAACTGGTTCTTCTTTACCACCAAAAATACCACCTATTAAACCACCAGCTATACCCCCTAATAAACTCCCAATAGGGCCGCCTGCCCACCCTAATGTTGAACCATAAGCAGAGCCAAACATAGAACCAACACCAGACCCCATGTTAGCAGCTTTGCTTTGTGTACCAAAAATAGCAGTAGCAATACTCGAAGCAATCATTGAACCAACTGAACGGATAGCATATTCAGTATCAGATAGTTTTTTCGTTTGCTCATTTGATTCTGTATTACCAATTTGACTTAATTGAGTTTGAGAAGATAATTGTGAATTAACTTTTCTTAATTCGGTAGTCATATTTTCTTGAGAACTACCAGTTTCTTTGTTTGGCATCCCCTTATCTCTACCAAACTTTTCATAATCAATTGGTACTGATATTTGCTGTGTTGTCTGATTAACTTGTTCTGCTACTTGAACACCTTTTATTCCCTGTAAGGCAATAACGTGCTCATTTAAAGCTGATTTTAACTTTGAAATATAATCAGCAATAATAAGATTGGTTTCACTTTTCCAACTACCTATAAATTCGCTGGTAGCCCTGGTAATAGAATCACCGATAACATCACCTAAAGACGTTCCCTTAATTGTTATTCTGGAAAGACTTTCAGCAACATTCTCAGATAATTTATCCCAATAAGCCTTAGATATACCCCCAAATATGCTCTCAAAAATATCTCCTATTTCTTTAAGACCCTTTTTGTATTGAGACATTTCATATTTAACTAAGTCAACTCTATATTGTGCATCAGCTATAGATTTGTTATCTCCATCGGCTCTTGCTTCTTGTAACTCAAATTCTGCTTCTCTAAGTTCTTTAGCAAGGTCTTTTCTTTTTTCTGCATTATCAAATATATCGTTAGGAATATTAGAAAATGCAGAGGTTAAAATCTCTTTAAATATTCTACTATTTTCGGCTGCCTTAGCCATTATTTTGTCTATGCGAAAATCGCGTTGTTTTTGTAATAGCTGGACTATATCTTTGTGGTATTCAGTTTCGTTCTTTAAAAGAGCATTTGTTCTTTCTTTTCCTAGTAATAATGAAGCCGCCTCATTATCTTGAGCTAATGTTAAATCAATAATTTGTTTTTCTAAACTTAGTCTTTCTTTTATTTTTTTTGGGAATGAATCCAACACCTTCAATTGTGAGCTTAAATATTGTGTTTGTGGTTCATAAACCCTGTTTATCATAGTTTGGATCCTATAATTATTTTTAGCTTCAGCATTAATAGCCACAGCATAAGAAAGAAGCTTTTCATAAAATGTGTTAATCTGAGGGTCACTAACTAGTTTTTCAAGGTATTCTCGTTCTCTTTGATATTGTTCTGTTAGCTGACTAAAAGTTTTAGCAGGAGTATCAGAACCCAATAGCTCATTTTGGACAGCTATATCTAAGTTTTTAAGTTCATCTTGTAAGTTGACAAAAGCGGCACTATTTCTCTTAGTACCTTCGGCTATATCTTCAAAAAATTGTTTTTTACTATCTAATTGGCTTAATTGCCTATCATATCTTTCTATTTCTTGCTTGGCTATATTAAACTGTTTACCTAAATTTTCAACAGTTTGGAATATTTTATCTTGAGTAAATTCTTTTGTGTCAAAAACATCATCAAACCTAAGTGTTTCTTTTTTAACTCCAATTTCCCTAGCCATATTATTATAGCTAACAACAATTTTTTTAAATCCATTTGCTATATTGGCAACTTCTGTTGACATTTTAGTACCACTAAAAAATTCTCCAGGTTGCTCTGTAGAAAGAGTTTGTATTTTTAATATGGATTGGTCTATTTCTCTAATTCTCTCATATAATTCCTTACTAATGTCAGCAGCTTCATACCCCTTTCTTAGGTATTTATTAATAGACTCCATTCGTTTTTCTAATTTTGGCATCAATATAGAAAGAAATTCATCTCTTTGTTCTCCTGTTATATCTACATTAATACCAATGCCTTTTTGTTGTTCAAATTCTTTAGCAGTACGATTAAAGACCTTATTAAGGTCTTCTAATTCTAGTGTAATAAAATTTTTGTCTTTTTTTAGCTTTTCTGCCAAATCTTTATCTGCTAGATTTTCTATATTTTTATTATATTCATTTACAAAATCCTTTATTCCAACCGATTGTACATGCAACATACGATTGACTTCTTTATTTATACCAGACAAAGAATTAACATTGGTTGAATATTTTTTAATAAACTCATCTAATGGTACTTGTGTTGGACTTTCTTTAAAACTTGCTCCACTAGGTAAAACCGGCATTGCTGCCTGTATTTGGTATTGTTGGATTTTTGAAAGTAAACTTTCTAAATCTCTTATTTGTTCTAATGAGGCTTGTGCCCTTTCTTTATTAATTTTTTGTTCAGTTAAAAATTGTTGCAGTTGTTGTTTTTCCAGTTCGTTTAAAGATATAATCTCACTATTAATACTTAATATTTTTAAGTCAATAGCCTTTCTGAATTTTTCGGTAGCAGTAGCAGAAGAATCCATTCTTTCTCTATAATCAGATATGGCCAGATTAACTTCGGTTATATCTTTTGGTATAACCTTTAATAAATTATCTAGCTTATTCCAAGTGTCTAAATATTCTTTACCTCCAGTTAATTTTAATTTATTAAGCTCAGAAACTAACTTTTGTGCTTCAACTGGTAAATTAGTAAGTAGTTCCGCTTGTTTTTTTAATCCTTTTATTTGGCTTCTAGTTGTTTCTATAGAAGCACTAGAAGTTTTTTCAAATCTTTCCACAGAAGAAGAAGCATCAGAAGCTTTTTTAGAAAACAAAGTCCAAGCAGCTCCAGCAAGACCAATTGCTAAAGACATGGCTAATAACCAAGGTTGTACCTTACTTAATGCACTAGAAACACCACCAATTATAGAACCAGTTGTTCCACTGGTCATACCAGCCTGTGCCATACTAACACTATATTCTTGGGCAGATAAAGCAGTTTTTTGGAATAATACACTAAGACTGCTAAGAGAACTCTTTAACCTATCAAAAACAAAAACAACAGAAGCTCCAGCTACACCTAGTGCTGCTGCGGTAGAAACAAAAACTACAATTGAAGCTCCTATCTTACCAGTGGTTTCACCAAATTTATTAAATGACCTTATTATCCCACCAACAGTTTCAATAACATTACCAAGAGGGCCAGCTAATCCCTGACCAATATTAGATAAGAATTCTTTATATGACGCAGTAGTTTTATCCCAAGACTTAGAAAGAGTGCTCAATGTTAATGCGTTGGCTTCTTGTGCTTCATTAGATGCTTTTTGTGCTTCTATAGTAGCAGCTATTTTTAGTTTATAGTTATCCATTAAAGCTATAAAATCGGCATATCTTCTAATGCCACCAAAAGTAACAGCTATATTGGCTTTAGCAACCGAACTTAAATTACCCCATTGTAATGATAAATCACCAAGAACATCATCTAGGTCTCGTAACTCATGTGCATTTTTTAATACCGATATACCTAATGATTCAAAAACTTGTATGACCTTTTTTCTTGGTAAACGAGCAAACATGGTTTTCAAAGATTGACCAACAGCAGCACCAGATTTTCTAGTAACAGAAGTAATAGTAGCTACATAACCAGCTAAATCATCTAAATCAACGCCAACAACCTGAGCAGCAGCACCAACAACCTTAAGAGAATTGGCTAAATCTTGAGCACTAACAGGGAATTCTCTTTGGACAGCTAACCACTTAGATACAATGGTAGTCACATCTTGTACTTCTATACCATAAGTAAAGATAGCAGCAGTTAACGCTTCGGTAACTTCTTTTGTTGTTCCCCCTAAAGCATTAACACCAATAAGCGTAGCCTTTGTAGCTTCAAAAACTTCTCTTTGTTCCATACCAGTTTGTGCCCAGGTTTTCATAATGCTAACAACGTCCATCATTGAAGCACCAAAACTAGCAGACAAACTAAGTAATTCTCTTTTATAGTCAGAAATATTAGTAGTAGCTCTATCTATAACTTTTTCTAAATCAGCTAATTTTAATTGGATTTCAGCAAATGTTTGAATAGATGCCTTAGTTTGTTCTATGGCAGTTCGCATAGCATAGAAAGCTACACGATACCTTATTAATTTACCAATAGCAGTATGGATGGAAGAACTTAATCGTTCTTGCTTATCAATAGTCTCGCTAATAGAGTCTTGATGTTTTTTCTCTCTATGGGTAGCTTCTTTTTTGGTTGTATTCCAAGTTTGTAAACGAGCAATAGAAGTGTTAAGATTATTTAATTCTCTTTGTGGAACTATACCATCAACTTTAGCTTCACTAAGCCCAAATTTAGTAGAAGCATTCTTAATAAAATTATTATAGTCTCTAATGAGCTTATTTTTGTGTTCTAAGGTACTAGCTACAGATAATTGGGCTTTATGTTCTTTGGTAATCTCGCTTAAGGTTTGTCTGGCAGTTTTAAGTCTAGTGGCAGGATCCTCTATTTGCCTTATTCTCTGATAAATTTCTTTAGATTGTGCTTCAAGACTAGCTTTGTCAAAAGAAATTGGTATTTTGATTGGTTTAGCAGACTTGAAATATCTTTCTATTCTTTCAACTTCATCTTTTTCCCAATCAATTGTTTTTTTACCAAGATTAGTTAACTTTTGAGTAGCAGAACTTCTTTTTTTAATTGGATAAGTTGGATCTTCAACAAAGCCTCCCGCTTTTGCTCTGCCAACACCAACTTTTAGTTCTTCTAAAAATACTCTTGCTTCTCTTGTGCTTATGCGAAGTTTCTTGGCAACCGAATCTATATGCTTTTCAAATCCAGTCCAATCAATTTTACCGACACGTTTCAGTAGCTCTAAAAATGTACCAATTTGACGGTCAGCTTCTTGGACACCAAGAACCTTTAAAACTGTAATCAGTTCATTTTTGGGTGAAGTATTCATTAACCAAAATCCACCGTAAATCCTGATGAATTTCTATCAGGAGTATTTTTAGATTCTTTAGATTTTTCTTTTTTCTTCAACCACTCATCTAACAAAATATCGTAATCAATTGTAAACTCGTCTGGTCTTTCTTTTTTCGGAACAGAATAAACACAGTTGTTATAAAATCTAACCCAATATAAAAAATCTTGCTTATTAACATCCATTTCTGTTAAACACCCATTAAACATCGGAATATGAGTGTCTAACATACTAACATACATACTTTGATAATCTAACCTTCTGGCAAGTTTTCTGATTTTTCTTCCTCCCTGCCAAAAACTAAGTCAGCAGGGAGGCTATCAATTATCTCTTGTGTCAAACCTGCCCAAAACAACATTGCTTCTCTTACAATGGTTGACAACGAATATCCATCTTCTTCGTTTTCAACAGCATCGAAAGAATCCCAAACCAATGTTCCATCAGCAAATTTCACACAAAGAGATAATTTAGATTTTATTTCCTCTTCATTGGCCCTACGCTCAACTGTATTAGCAAGATAACTGTCTTTTTCTAAAAACAGTTCATGTCTTTCTATTCTTTTTATTTCCCATGCTTCTTTTAATGGTCTAATTCTATTAGGAGAATCTTGGTTATTCTTTTTAAGCATAGCAACTTCATACTCAATATCTCTCATATCAGATTCTAGATTTGAGATTTTTTCTTCTTCTTCATCACCCCAAACACGTTTGTTCCTTAGTATTTTTTCCATTTGTTTTACTGTTAAAATGTCTGGGTCTTTGATTAGGCGGCTAAAAGCTTTTGCATAAATATTAGTTGCTACACTAGATTGTTTTTGATTTGGATGATAAATATATATTTCTACATTTTCTTTGCCTCTGAACTCATCCAAAACTATAATACGATAACCGTTTTTTATTTCATTCTCAGACTTCTTTAAAACAGTCTCAGGTATTTCATCCCCAAGTTTTGGTTCAAACTTTTCACTATCCATATCCTCTCCTATTTGCGGATGGGGGGAGTATTAACACCCCCCTTTAAATTATGCGTAATTTGGTCCACCAATAACATTTGTGCCACTACCAGCTGAGGTAATGTTGTCTGTGCTAAATGCTATTTCATGTGTAGCATTTTCACCAACTGACACATTAAAGTTATTGCTTTGGACATACATTTTATCTATAGTAATTGTTTTTAATAATGTTGTCTTTGCCTTATCTTTATAAATATCAATTCTTAAAGCGTTATAACCATTAAAGTCAGAAACAGAAAGCGACTTGACATTGCTATCATCGTAGGCAGTAGATGTAAGCATAGCAAAATATTGTAAATCAGAATCATTCACAGTTGTATTAACAGTAATCGGAACTGGAGTTTGTTTTGCTATACCATAAAACCCATCAGTACCCAACTCATATAATTTGTCTTCACCAAGAGCACCATCTATACTAATGCTTTGAATTCTTAAGGCTCTACCAGCTTTAGTATAAGTATCAAGACTATCGGAATTTGTGTTATATAAGTATGCAGACATATACCCTCTGCGAAGTGCCCCGATAGAACCAGCAGAAGATTCTAATTCCCAACCAGGTGCAGTAGCATTAGAAGTAGCTTCCCAGGTATTTCCGGAAGTAAAAGGAGTTTTATAGATAATCCAAATTCTATCAGTAGAACCGCTAACAGTAGAAGCCCACGGAGTAGAAAGACCATCACTAGTAGCAACAAAAGCATCAGCAGTAACTTGGGTAAAGGTAGCATTTCCACTAACACCACCATAATTGTGATTTCTTAAAATAGTGTTATTAACACCCATAGCAACTACTGACGAATTTCCAGGAATACACGAAGCTAAATTGCTTATTTCTAAACCATTATCATTATATCCTATTTGATTAAACACTGGTTTATAGCATCTTATATCAGCTAAGTCATTTAAAAACCATGTTTGGTTATCAGCAGTTAATGTATAGTTTTCAGCAAAACTACCATCAACATCATAAGAAAAGTTAAAACTAGTAACAGCACAATGATTAACCCACATAGCTCTTTTAGCAGTAGTACCATCTTCATTAAAGGTCATCAATAAAGAACAATAACCATTTAAGAAATCATCTTGGTCAACACTAGCACCATTAGAACTATCTGCCTTAATATAATTTCTCATCAGTCCACCAAGAGGGCCATCGGCTTCATCAGCAATAGAATAATCTATTAAAGAGTCTGTTACTAAAGCCATTAAATCAGTAGACCCAACATCATTACTGTCTATTTGCACAGTAACCGTTGGAGCATCAGAAATATATTGTACTACACCAGAATTGGCTAATTCTCTTTCTTGGTCTTGAGGAATATCAGCATTAACACTTATTCTTTGTATTCTCTTAGCATTCACACCATCAAGTAATACTGAGACACCTGAAGCTTGTTGTTTTTCCGGCTTGGCCATTATTTAAGCCTCCTTATATATTTGGTAAATTTACATATCCATCTAATACGGCCCGATGTTTAGCACCCTCAAAAGTGCTATCTTCAGGCTCTAAATATGAAATAGTTAGTTGGTCTATACTGTAAGTACCAATACTACTTATTCCACTATAATCACCAACGGCTGACGGAAAAGCTGAATTAAAATCATATAAATTATGTCCAGTCTCATTAAGATTAGTCCACAAAATATATGCAATATCATCTCTTTGCGTGTCAGTCTTGGCAAACACATCTATAGATACGGCTAAAGAGGGCCACTGTTTAGACCCAAGTTCCACATCTCTGCCATATAAGTAATCTATTTCTACAGTTACAGTTGGGAGAATTTGTGATTTATTAAAATCGCTAGCACTTAAATACCCATCCAATACATCATATGAACCATTGGTAAACCCATTATCTTCCATTATCTCTTTTATGAGATATATTAAATTTAAGTCACCCAATCTTAGTAATTGCATTTGTGGCATTTATGCACCCTCAATAAATTGTTTATGCTTTAAGCTCAAATACAAATAAAAACTAGCTGGCCCCTGTTCTTTTAACCACCTGTTAGCAGCAAGAATAAACCCCCTCTTTTTAATTGGGGGATGAGGAACATTCAAAAATACTAATTTGCCCTTTTTAGCTCTTGGTATAAATCTTCCTTGACTTCCCCTATATTGGGTTTTCTTAATATTATAATATTTCCCGCCACGTCTTATAAATCCCTGTTTATCTATATTCCCAGAGGTACCATATTCTTGGAATAATAAATGGGGTAATTCTTTTACTATTTGGTCAAAATCAGGCAACAAGTTTACCTCTACAGAATCTCCACTCTTATAATAAAATTTTTTATTTTTCCCAAACAATCTATATTCTAATTGTTTTCTAAGTGGCTTATTTTTTCTGTTACTCTTTTCTTTATAGCTGCCTTTTTTACTGGTAGCAAAATACTTAGCCCTCATAACTTTCATTGCTTCTTCATGGACATGTTGTGCTGCTTCTTGTAGCAATCCTCCATAAAAAAACTTCTTATTGTTGTGATAAACATATTCTATTTGTTTAACACTTAAATCGAAAGATAGGCTTTTATTTCTTTTTATTCTCATCTGTTTTTTCTTGTATATAAGTTAAAACACGACAAGAAGCCATATAATAACCATTTATAACATCTAAAACTGATTTTCTTATTTTTTCTTTATGCCTTGGTTCTACATCACTTAAATCCAACAAGTCTAATATTTTTTTTATACCTGAATCACGTTCTTGTTGAAGATATTCTGTTATAGAAATATTTATTTTATCTATAAAATCTGTCATTTTATTTCTCTTAAGGTAGCTATAATAATACTTAACGTGTTGCCACCTGTCCTATATGTTCCTTTAACTTCATATCTTTTGTTGTGTGCTACAATTCTTATATTTTTATCTACATCTAAATAAGACTGTCCAGTAGCAGAACTTGAATCAATTAAAACATCTTTTAATATACAAGTAATTCTTGCTTCATGTTCTGGAATAAAACCATATGTCATGTTGCTATAATCAGAATGTTTTAAATTACCAACAAAAGTTTTCAATACCCCAACGCATGTTGCTGTGTTTTCAACTTGATAATAATACATTCCTCCACAGGTATCACAAGCAGAATTAGTGGCTGACTTATTAATGGGGTCGTATCCACAAGAATTACAGGTAGCAGAAGATAAATAAATAATGGTTATGTCACGACCCCACTCTTTTATGGTGTCTGTTATTTGATTGTCAAATATTGTTTTTATACTCATTCAAAAACCACAAAATCTGCATCGGTTGTATTGTCTAAAAACCCCGTAACAAATGTATCTATTGAATATCCACCTAACAGGTTAATTTTAACATCATATAATAATTTGTTAAATTTGTCACGAAGTTTGTTTATATCATCTCTCCTACTACGTATAATGCCTCCAACATCTATTTTAATGTCACCAACAGAAACATTGGCACCATCATACAAGCTCTCGTTAAGTAGTGCTTCTTTTATTAAAATAACCATCTGTATTTTATATAGAGAAAGGGCGTATTCCCTGTGTGTTCCTCCATATGGGTTAATTGTAGGTCCAGAAACTGCTATGGTTACAGTATCACCTATTGGTACACTTGAATTAACCTCATCAACAGATTCTTTCAGAAAATATGCCATTTCATAATCGCTAATGCGATAGTTTTGAGAATCGGTGTCTCTTATCATAACTCTAACCGATTCTATAACTTCGTGAGTTGTGCTATCCATTAGACGCTCTGTCCTTGAACTTGAAGCTTATAAAAGCTATTTTGAGCAGATGCACCACCAGCTAATTCTAATCTCAGCCAAACACCCTGTACTTCACCAGAAGAAAAGTTTTGAGAGTTGGCAACATTTTTAGACGAGCTATTAAATGTATATCTGGCATCAGAAGTGTCTCTAGTATTACCTCCGTTATCGGCAGTATCACTCAGGGCAGTAGCTAAAGCAAATGTTATATTATCATATAGCCCTTCTGCAACTTCAGAGATAGTAGCATTGGTCAGGGCCAAAGAAGCATGCTCATTTCTTACGAA
>Ga0272443_10006427_pt1 | contig 11641 bp, 10 predicted proteins | sample SSMAcet12_FD_193581 | JGI IMG/M metagenome (GOLD analysis project Ga0272443, IMG submission 193581) | Marine sediment archaeal communities from Little Sippewissett salt marsh, Falmouth, MA, United States - SSM-Acet-12 | ecosystem: Environmental > Aquatic > Marine > Wetlands > Sediment ... | reverse complement strand
CGGGGATTCCAGCCCCCTCCAGATCACATGGGATGGTCAAAGCCAAAGTATTGACCCAGCCCAGGCGCTTTCGGGCAGCGTTCAACTTGGCCGGGGGTGGGAAACTGAATTTGACGCGAATACCAACCGCATCGCGGTCACCGTTCCGGGGTACACCTGGGGCCAGCCCGATCACTTGTGGATGATCCTCGGCGGGCTGCTCCCTGTTGCCGATTTCACCTGTCTGGCTTCACTGATCCTGCTGGCAGGCTGGGGGCTGATTGGCTGGGCCAAGAAGTCCATCCAGATCAAACCCGATCCCCGCTGGGCGGGCGGCTGGCTGCAGGCCATGGCCTGTTTTGGTCTGGCAACCCTCCTGATCAAGATCAATTATGATGCGTTCATACCCGGGTGGTTCCTGGCCCTCTTCATACCCGCCATGATTTTCCTGCTCTATCGCCAGGTGGAAGCCTTCGCCAAATTTGATCCGGCCTTCAGTTTTAATGACAAGCTCCAAAAGGCACTTCATAAAGTCCGCACCGGACTGCTCAAGGTCAATCAAAGCAAATGGCTCTTCTGGGTACTGATCCTCCTGATTGCGACCCTTGCAGTCTATGCGCATCTCTCCCTGACCGAAGAGGGGATGGGCATCTCGGGGGACTCCGTTCATTATATGAATTCCACCCAAAACCTTGCTGAGGGCAATGGCTATGTACGCACAATTTCCGAGGGCGATCCTATTGTGATGACCGGATTCCCACCGGTCTATCCGCTTTCCTTGCTACCCGGAGTCTGGACCGGAATCGGCATTGAGACCTTTGCCCGCTATCAAAACGCCCTCCTGCTGTTCCTGATGCTGGTCATCAGCGCCTGGCTGGTCTACCGGTCCACCGGTAAAGTCCTGCCGGCCGTCTGGGTGACAGCTATGATCGCAATGGCGCCGCCCATCCTGAGCATCTATGCCTGGGTGATGAGCGAGCCGCTTTTCATCCTCCTATTCCTGCTGGAACTCCTGCTGCTGATCCGGTTATTTACACAGCCCAAAACCTGGTTGGTACTGCTGGTTGGTTTGATCGCCGGCATCGCCACGCTGACCCGGCTGGCAGGGATCACCTTTATCCCTGTTTTCGCCCTGGGTGTGCTGCTCTTCCAAAAGACAGAATTCCGGAAGAGGTTGTCCAACGCCTTCCTGCTCGGATTCACTGCCTTGCTGCCGGTGGCGGCCTTTTTCATCCGCAATAAGTTAGTAGCCACCCAGGTGTCGGAATCCCGCGGTTTCACAATCGCCAAATTCACCCGCGAATATTGGGAGATCCTTGGCAAGGAACTAATCTCGTGGTTCAAGTGGAAAGAATATTTCAATCAGAGCTATCAGCGCTTCAACGCCCTTTTCATCACCCTCGGAATCATCTTCCTCCTGATCCTGTTCTGGTTGATTTTCCGGAAGAAATTATCCAAAACCGCAGAGCTTGATCCCATCATCATCGTCCTGTTGATTTCCATTCCGGCCTATCTGGCGCTGATCGTCCTGAACACCATTTTCCTGACCCCTCAGCAGACCATCCCTGGCCTGTCACGATATATGCTCCCCTATGTGATCATCCTGTTCATTGCACTCGGAAAGATTTTGCATGACTACTGGCAGGCTTCGCCCTTCCTCGCCCGGATCGCACTGCTCTTCGTCCTTGTCCAGGCGTTCAGTTTTTACATGCAGGACACCATTGACTTTGTCGAAAAGCCCAACGATTTCCTCCTTCAATACACCAATCTGAAAAACGATTGTGGGACGGATATGGAGACCTTCCTCCAAACGCTGCCGGACGCGGAATTTACAACCAATAATTGTGAATACTTCTACTTCGTAACCGGCATTCCCTGCAATTACCTGAGCATGGAGGAAACGGATTACCTGCCGGGCGGCGCGGTAGACCAGATTTTGCAAAGCGGCACGATCCTGGCCTTTGCTCCGGGGTTTGGGAACCAATCTGAAAGCCTCACGAACCTGATCCCCATCCTTCAGCCGGTTGACACTGTCTGTCATTTGGAATTCTACATCTGGCCTGAATAATCCCCCAAAATTACTAAAACAAAAAAGACCTGCACTTTACAGCAGGTCTTTTTCCATTTCGCTCCCTGCGGCCTGATCCACCAGCCAAAGCATGTCCCCGTCGGGCGGGTCAATCATCTGAATCGGCATGTCATCCGGGTCACTGGGGCCGTTCCAAACCGCCTTCAGACGGGCAGCTTTGGCCTTCCCTTCAACCAACACCAGGATAAATCGGGCAGCGTTGATCGCCGGGGCCGAAAGGGTCAGCCGCCAGGTTTCCATCCCAGGTGCATAGTTGGCAATGAACCAGCGAAAATCCTCGTTCAGTCCCGCTGAATGGGGGAACAGGGAAGCGGTATGCCCATCCTGCCCCATGCCCAGGAAGATGAAATCAAATACCGGCCATTCTCCGCTGAAGAACTGCCTCAGTTCCTCTTCATATTGAAAGGCCGCCATCCGCACTTCCATCTCGGCCGGAACCCGGTGGATATTCTCCGAAGGCAGGTCAATCCGATCCAGCAGAGCCTCACGCACCATCCGATAATTGGATTGAACATCCTCGGGCGGGACATGCCGCTCATCTCCCCAGAAAAAGTGCACCTTGTCCCATTCCACCCTTTCCCGATTGCCCGGTTCTGCCAGGGCGGCGTAGACCGGTTTGGGGGTGCTCCCCCCGGAAAGAGCCACAGCAAAGACACCTTTGTTCCGGATCTGCTTGCTGGCCGCCTCAATAAAACACTCAACGGCCCGTTGGACGAGGTCTTCTTTCGTGGCGACAATTTCCAAATGACGCATCATCAACTCCAATAATAAAAAAGCACCTCCTCTGAGAATGACCTAAAGGAGGTGCCGATTTTTCAACACTCTTATTTCAACGACTCCTGCGCAGCCTTGAATTTCTTCATCTGCTCATCAGTCAGGTCCTTCGGCACGGTGATCTCCACCGTGGCATAAAGGTCGCCTCGTTTTTTGGGGCTGCCCAGTTTGGGCATTCCCAATCCTTTAAGGCGGAAAGTCTTACCGGAATCCGTCCCAGCAGGGATGGTCAGTTTGACTGTTTTATCAATCGTCGAGATTTCCACCTCGCCGCCCATCAGCGCCGTGAAGAAATCCACCGGCTGATCAATGCGGAGGTTGTCGCCATCTCGCTTAAATTTCGGATCGGGCAGCACCGTCACCTTCAAGTAGAGATCGCCGGACCCACGCGCGCCAGCTCCCCCCTGGCCGCTCAACCGGACTTTGGAGCCCGTTTTCACGCCGGCCGGGATCTTGGCTTCAATCCGCCGCCCATTCTCAAAACTCAACATACGGGTTGTGCCATGAAAAGCTTCCGAGAGACTGATCTCCACGGGGTGCTGGATATCCTGACCCTTCGTCATGTTTTGCCTTGTCGCGCGGGCGCCTGGCCGTTGCGTGGTTCTGGCGCCCCGCATCCCACCAAAGAGAGTTTCAAAGAAATCGGAAAATCCGCCCAAGCCGCCTCCAAACATCTGCTCGAATTCTTCCTGGCTGACCGTTCGATATTGCCCTCCAGGCTGGCCGCGGGTGGACCAGCGGGACCAGTCGAAATCTTCCGGCCGTCCACCGGTTTGTTGATATTGCTTCCACTGTGATCCAAATTGATCATATTTCTGGCGCTTTTCCTTGTCAGAAAGGACCTGATAGGCCTCATTGATCTCTTTAAATTTTTCTTCCGCGTTGGGATCATCCGGGTTGACATCGGGATGGTATTTACGGGCTAATTTTCGGTAAGCTTTTTTAATTTCATCCTGAGTGGCGCTCTTTTTTACGCCCAGGGTGTTGTAATAATCTTTATATTCCATATATAAATCCTCTTGCTTTAAAATATCTTATCTATTTTAAGCTGGAAGTATCAAAATAGTATTAGAAGATGACCACTAAGATTATAAAATGAAAAAGGATCGCCTGTTAGAAATTATTCCACACGATCCTTCGTTCTGTTCATAATATTCGGCTTTTCTGAGTAACCAGCTTACCTCAGGCAGCGTCCACGCCAAATTCACCTTGATAACGAGGGGGCAGAAGTTCCGCAATTCGCTGCATGATGTGTCTTCCGGCTTCCCGAATTTCCTCACGGCTGGGACGCCCGGGGGTCTTGGTTGTCAACGGACCGAAGACCTTGCCAATCCGGGTGCGGATTCCCAGCGGTCGCTTCTTCTCGCTGAAAGTCTTGAATAATTTCCAGTTGTTATCTGATATCGTCCCCATCGGCAGGATCGGTACGCCTGTTCTGAGCGCCAGGAATGCAGCGCCGGGCAGTGCAGGGTTCAATGGTCCCGAATGGACATGTCCCTCGGGATAAATAACCAGAACTCCATTCTGGGCCAGAACGGCCGCAGAAGCATTCAGTGTTTCAAAATTAGGCGTGCCCTGTTCAATCTTCAGGGTCTGCCAGGCATTGGGAAACATCTTCATCAAAGTTGGCGCATTAGGCATTTGGAAATCGCCGATGAACTCCAGGGGCCAGCGGGTGGTGTAGATGGGGGCAACGGTATCCAGAAAATGAAAATGGTTCCCCACAATCAGCAATGGTCCCTTTGTAGGCAAGTTCTCGATGCCGGAGACCTCCCAATTGGTCAAAATGGTCGCCATAATGTCAATGCTGGTGGTCAGCAAACTACGGATAAAACGCCGCCTTGGCCAGGGGTATTTCTGAATATAGGGTTGGATTGCAGTTGAAGCATTCATTAAGACTCTCCGCTTGGATTTATTCATTGGAAAGCGCCCACCCCACTCGCAGTTCACTGCTCAGGCGTCGCCAATTATTATAACCAAAATCTTCCAAAAGGTTACGCACAATTACTCCGGTGAAAATTCGCCTCGCATTTCCTCAGGAAGCTCCGCTGCAATTGCCTTGATAATCCGGACTCCGGCGTCCGCAATCTCAGATCGGGAAGGCCGCCGGGGATTCTCCGTTTTCAGCGGGCCAAACACCGGCCCAAATTGACAATAGGACCGCAGCCTTCGGCCGGTCTGTCGGAATGTGCCGGCGATATCCCAGTGGTTATCGCTGTAGATGCCCACCGGCAGGATCGGTGCGCCGGTCCGCAACGCCAAATAGGCGGCACCAGGCAGGGCGGATTTCAACGTCGGCTGGTGGACGCGCCCCTCCGGAAAGATTCCCAAAACGCCATTTTGCGCCAGAACAGCCTCCGAAGCATGCAGTGCTTCCAAGTTGGGTGTGCCCTGAGCCACGTCATAGGTGCCGTAATAATCCGGGAAGAACTTCAATGCCGGGGGGACATTAGGCATTTCAAAATCGGCCAGGAATTCCAGCGGCCAGGGTGAAGCCAGGATCAGGATGGCAGCGTCGATAAAGTGAAAATGATTGGTGACCACAATCAGCGGTCCCTCATCGGGAACATTTTCCTTCCCCAAAATCGCAAACCGTGACATGAGGTGCGTCAGGAAACCAATCCCGGCCTTTAATACACCCCGCTTGAAGCGATTGCGGGGGTAGGGATATATCGAGATCTGTTCAGCCATGTTCAGGGTCCAATCAATTTTCTATGCTTCCAGGATTCGTTCCAGTTCAGCCGTGTTATTCAGGATGATGTCTGCCCCGGCTTGCTCGAGTTCCCGCTGCTGTCCAAAGCCGCACAACACCGCCACAGTCTGTGCGCCGGCCAGCCTGCCCGCCTTGATATCCACAATCGTATCGCCAATCATCAGGCACTGCGCGGGGTCAAGTTCCAGGGCCTCGGCGGCGAAACACACCGGTTCAGGGAAAGGTTTGGTATGGTTACAGGTATGGGCTGTGACCACGACATCAAAATAGGCCGTCAGGCCAAACAGGTTCAGAAAGGCCAGGGTCGTCAGTTCATCCCTGGCGCTGACCACGGCCATCGGGAACTTGCCATACAAATCGGCCAGCATCTCTCTGACACCGGAGATCAGTAAAAACCGATCCTGAGCCACGTGTCGGGAGCGGTTCCTTTGGAAAAGCCAACTGAAGAAATCGAAAAGGGGTTTATCAATACCCAGACGATCGGCCAGACTGTAAAAGAAATTGGCCGGGGTCTCAATGGACATGACCAGCCAGCGGGAAAATCGCTTCGGATCATGATCGGCAAACAGACCTCCAAAAGGCGTCAGCAGACGGGTGAACCGCGCCACCCAATGGTCATCAGTATCGCTTAGGGTGCCATCAACATCAAATAAAAGCCCGCGTACTCGCGAGAGGTCAATTTCACCGGAGACCTGAACCTGCTCTTTCATTCCAGCTCAGTCACCACCGATTGGGCGGTTGAAACATCGGGCGCAATCACCCAAACCGTCCGATCGCCCGCCTGAAAGAAATCCACCACACCATCCACACCTGCCCAGCTCAAATGCTCAGGAAGGACTGGGTCCGCCTTATCCCAGCGGTTACGGGCATAGGTTTTAAATGCCCTCGCAAATTCATTCGCATCTGCGGTCGTATCCCAGACGGTGTCCAGAACAAAAACCACCTGATCTGTCTCCTCGTTCAGATAGATCACATAGGCATCTCCGCCCCAACCCTCCGCGGCGGCGCTGGCCTTGGAGTCCGAAAGCTGCCAGCCGGAATCATAAGCCTGATTCAGGATCAGATAGGTGTACCATTCGCCCATCACATTCTGATCATAGAGTGTCCAGTCCTCGCCGAGAACATCGGTCAGATCCGGCAGGGCCACCGGGACCGGCGTATCCTCCGGATAGCGCTCCGGGTGCAGGATTTGTTCGGTTGAAACCGGTAAATTGGCATAAACCTCAGCCAGTCGCTCAAATCCACCCTCACTCGTGAAAGAATCGACAAAAGTCTGACCTTCCATATAGGGGAACATGAGATCCGCTTCAATATAAGATGGCGCGGAATCCAAAACCGGGTATTCTTCATTTTTATAGACTTCCATCAGGTCTTCATAATCCTGCTGGCTCGCATAATTTTGGAACCAGAGCAACTCCGTGGTCACAGCGTCCCCCTCCACAAGGGCCTGGATCGCCGTGCATTTTTCCGAATCCACCTGGCAGGCTTCTTCGCTCAAATCCAGATAGGAATCAAAGCCATAAACCTGATCCTGCAGGACATGAGTATATTCATGGGCATAGGTCGTTTTCTCAGCGCCCCCAAAGCCCACCCCCTGCACCACAAACATGGTCTTGATCTCATCATCATAATATCCGGCGATCTGCTCACTGTAGAGGTCCGTATAAAACTGTTTCAAATTGAAATCCGGCGGCAGCAGCCCCAGGGCCGAAAGCACGATCGCATCCTGCTGAGCCTCTTCATCGGAGTAATCCATAAAGAATTCTTCCTTAACCGTTTGGGCCAGGTCCGCTTCCGAGATCAATTCGCGTTCAAAATCCTCCGTGGCCGTCAGCCCCCGGATGTCCTGCACCTGGCTCTCAATCGTTCTTGCCCCGGCCAGCACATCTTCAACCGAGGCGGTTTCCAGCGGTTCTGCCGTAATTTCCGTCTCATATGGCGGCTCAGCAAGGGCCTCGCCCGATCCGGATTGACCGAAAATCCCAAATACTGAAACACCAATGCCGATAACGGCAATCACTATCAGGCAAAAAACGGCAACAAGCAGCAGCACACCGCAGCTAATCAGGATAGTATTTCTCTTCTTGGGGTTCATGAATTTTCCTTCGTTAAACCAAACTGCTTCTCATTTTACTCTGAGGAGGTCATTTGTAAAGTGAAAAAGAAAAACCCCTGACGGGGTTTGCAGATTAATCGAAAAAGCCTAAAAAAAAATTACACATCCAGAATATAACCCACACCCCGTACAGTGCGGATCCGTTCAGGGTGACGGGGATCATCTTCAACGGCCTGGCGGAGCCAGCTAATATGCACATCCAGCGTCCGTGTATCCCCCGTGTAGTTCGTCTCCCAAACAGACTTGAACAAGGGGTCCCGTTCCACAACCTTGCCCTTGTTCTTCATCAACATCTTCAGGATCTTCACCAGCCGCGGGGTCAACTTGGTCAGTTGGCCGTTGCAGGTCACCAGTTGGGTCTGCAAATTAAGTTCAATCGGACCGGCCTGTAAAACGTATTTATCCTCGGTGGGTTCATAGGCTTTGATTCGGTTGATTAGTTTCTGGACGGTAAAGGGTAATCGCAGCACCAGATTGGCGTCAACATCCTCCGGCACATCTACATCCTCATCCACAATCAGCACGATAGGCAATTCATTATCCGCCTTGCGGAAGGATTGACAGATCCTCACACCGCTGGTTCTGAGAGAAGCGGCGTCAACGACCAAAACATGAGGGGAGAGGTTATCAAGAAGTTTCAAACCGGCGCTGCCACTGCGGGCAAAGTTGACATCATACCCCTTGTTTTCAAGGTCCTTAGAAAAACAGGAATGATCTCCTCTTGTGCCTTCAATGAGTAGAACGTCTAATGTTTTTGAATGCTTCAAAACAAATTCCTTCTGCGCAGGTTTACTATTGAGATTAACGTAAAAAGAGATAAGAAGTTACTGACGCGGTCAATACTTTACCATAGAAAAATAGCCTAATCCAGACCAAAACGGCAAAGCCTTCTTAAAGTTAAACTCTCCCAGTTCCTTATTGAAGGTGGCTCTAATAATAAATCTTCTTCTGAAGATCAGACCAGGTTATTATCTAGAACATCAATCTCAATGTATTCGATTATACACGAAAAACCTTAAAGACTCACGCGGATTTTGTTTTAACAAGTTGCACCAACCTATCCTGCGTGTTAGAATCAAACCAGCCCATCAATTTCAGGAGAACCATATGCCCCGAATGATTGAGGTCGAAATCGACAGTGTTCGTGTCAGCCTCACCAATCAACAGCGGATCGTCATTCTTAAGGAAAAAGACGAAGAGAGATTCTTACCGATTTGGATCGGTTTATATGAGGCCGAGGCCATCACCATTGCCCTGCAGAATATTCAGGTAGCCCGCCCCCAGACTCATGACCTGCTTAAAACCCTGATCCAATCCTTAAATACCCAACTGGTTCAGGTTGAAATCACCTCTCTCTCAGATGATGTATTCTACGGCAATCTGGTCCTCGAAACCGATGGGATGAAGAGCCATGTGGATTGCCGGCCATCAGATGCCCTCGCCCTCGCGGCCCGCACCAAAGTGCCGATCTATGTCTCAGAGAGCGTCATGCATCAGGCCGGGATCATTCCCGAGGAGGACATCACAGAACTGGATGCTGAAGAAGATGGCAAGCCAACCCACTTCAGTCCGGCCGATGATGACCTGGATGTCTTCGAGGACTTCCTGCAAGGGATGGACCTTGAGGAGGATGACGAAACAAATGATGATGATTCAGCCGAATCCGGGGATGAAGGCTGACGTCCCAGAGCACGACTGCGTTATAATAAACCGGGAGGTTTCAGTTGAAACTGAATCCCGGTTTTTTATACAATAGAGATAGCCCAAAATAATTCACATATCCAGATATCGAGTTCAGCATGAGTGATGACTTCAAACTTAATGACGAAACCTTATCAGAAGCCCTGACCCTTCCCAGCAACCGGGAAGCGGAAGAAGCTCTTATCGGCGCCGTATTGATCAATCCGGAAGTCTATCTGGATGTCGCCCAGTTCCTGAGTGTGGATGATTTCTTCCTGGTCCGCAACCAATGGATCTGGGATTGCTTCCACCACCTTAGCGAAACCCGCCAGCCGATTGACCTGGTGACCCTCACAGAGACTCTCTCCAACCGGGGTCAACTGGACGAAATCGGCGGCCAGGCCTATCTGATCTCCCTGATCAATCGCGCGCCAAACGCATTTCATGCCGAATCCTATGGGCGCATCATTGAACAGAACGCAATCCGGCGCCGGATGCTGGAAGCCGCCAACGAAATCGCCCAATTAGCTTACCGCCAGGATCAGTCCATTGATACCGTGGTGGACGAGGCCGAGAAATCCCTTTTCAATGTCAGTGAAAGACGCATCAAACGGGATCTGGTCCCGATCAAGGAAGTCATCCGCGACTACTATGAACGCATTGACGGACTCTCCAGACGCCCCGATGACATTTACGGCGTCCCCACCGGCCTGATCGATCTCGACAACCTGCTGGGCGGGCTGCAGAAATCCGACCTGCTGATCATTGCCGGCCGCCCTGGCATGGGCAAGACCGGCTTCCTGCTGGGCACTATGCGTAATGCCGCATTGCTCCATAAAAAGCATGTCGCCATGTTCTCAATGGAGATGTCCAACGAACAGCTCCTCCAGCGTATGATCGCGATGGATACCAAAATCGACACCCAGCGGCTGCGCACCGGTCGCCTAAATGATAATGAATGGGATGTCTTCTACCAGGCGCTTGAATCCTATGACCACGCGATGATCTTTTTGGATGACACCCCGGCCGTCACGCCGCTGGCGCTGCGGACCAAATGCCGCCGGCTGCACCTTGAATACGGCCTAGATTTGGTCATCGTGGACTACCTCCAGTTGATGACGGGCGACAGTCGAACGGATAACCGGGTGCAGGAAGTCTCCAATATTTCCCGTAACCTGAAAGTCCTCGCCCGCGAACTGAACGTACCTGTCCTGGCAGCCGCACAGCTCTCCCGTGCCGTGGAACATCGCGAGGGTAAACGCCCGCAGCTCTCCGACCTGCGTGAATCCGGCTCATTGGAGCAGGATGCCGACATCGTGATGTTCATCCACCGGGACCCGCTCAGCGAGAACCAGGAAGACCGCAACAAAGCCGAAATGGTCGTTGCCAAACACAGGAACGGTCCCACCCACCCCGGGATCGGCATGGTCTTCATCAACGAACTGGCGAAGTTTGAAAATGCGGCCCGCAGTAACCAGATGGATGGATAGGAAAGAGGCGCTGCGTGTCCCCTGAATCTGCCCGACCTTTTCCCGGTTTTCAAACCAAGGACTCCTCCCCCATCCAACTGCCGGAAGCCTTCTTTACCGATCTGCTTCCCTTGCTCTCCAGTGCCGCACAAATTCAGTTAATGCTGTATCTCTTCTGGCATCTGGAACAGGACCCCGGACGGGTTCACTATGTCCGCCTGATCGACCTGACAAGCGATCCCACGTTGGTCGAGATGGTTGGGGGCGAGACGGAAATCGCTGGCACACTCACGGCATTGGTGGCACTTGGGGCCGTGCTGCAGGCTGAACTCCCCTGGATGGATGAGACCTACTATTTCATCAACGCGCCGCAGGGCCGGGCCGCCGTTCAGGCGATCCAATCCGGCACCTGGCAGGACACCGGCCAGCCCCGGCAGGCCGTCCAGATGGCACCGGAGAAACCAAATATATTTAAGCTATACGAAAGCAATATCGGCTCCCTGACCCCCATGGTCGCGGAGATCCTCAAAGCGGATGAAGCCGAATATCCACCCGAATGGATTGAAGAAGCCGTTCGGGAGGCCGTCTCACGAAATGTACGTAACTGGAAGTATGTCCAGAAAATTTTATCAAGCTGGCAAAAAGAAGGACATGGCAATGAGCAAAATCGACGAGACCGTAAACAGAATCCGGAAGACTACCGGGAAAGCTGGCTCGGGCATGACTGACCACGACCAGGGAGAGGAAATCCGCCAGGTGCAGATGCCCGGCGATCCCAACTGTCCCATTTGCCACGGCATCGGTTGGCTCCGGCGTGATCT
>Ga0272443_10006424_pt1 | contig 11642 bp, 8 predicted proteins | sample SSMAcet12_FD_193581 | JGI IMG/M metagenome (GOLD analysis project Ga0272443, IMG submission 193581) | Marine sediment archaeal communities from Little Sippewissett salt marsh, Falmouth, MA, United States - SSM-Acet-12 | ecosystem: Environmental > Aquatic > Marine > Wetlands > Sediment ... | reverse complement strand
CTTCGGCGCGTTCTTCGACGCGGTCGACGGCCGGCCGGCGCCGCGCGGCGGCACGTACCACATCGACATGCTGCCCACCACCTGCCACGTCTACTTCGGCTCGGTCACCGGCGCGACCCCGGACGGCCGACGCCGCGGCATGCCCCTCTCCGAGGGGATCTCGCCCGTGCAGGGCGCCGACCGCCGCGGTCCGACGGCCGTCCTGCGCTCCGCGGCGGCGATGGACCATGTGAAGACGGGCGGCACGCTGCTCAACATGAAGTTCTCGCCCCGGGCGCTCGAGGGCGACGAGGGGCTCGAACGCCTCGCGGCCCTGGTGCGCGGCTACTTCGCCCTCGGCGGCCACCACGTCCAGTTCAACGTCGTCGACGCCGCCGTGCTGCGCGCGGCGCAGCAGCGGCCCGAGGAGCACCGCGGCCTGCTCGTGCGGGTCGCCGGCTACAGCGACTACTTCTGCGACCTCGGCCGCGAGCTGCAGGACGAGATCATCGCCCGCACGGAGCACGCGGGGGCGTGAGCGGCCGGTTCCTGCACCGCCTGGCGCTGGTCCGGGAGCCGCCCGCGGTGTCCACTCCGGCCGGCGTCGCCGTGCGTCCCTACGACCCCGACCGCGACCGCGCGCGGGTCCCGGCGGTCTACGGCGCGGCCTTCGGGAAGCCGCCGTGGCCGGACGATTGGGACCGTTTCACCGCCTTCGACCCGCACGGCGTCTTCATCGCCGAGGCGCGCGCCACCGGTGAGGCGGTCGGCTTCGTGGTCTGCTTCAGGCGTGGCGGCATCGGCTACGTGAGCGTGCTCGCCGTCGTGCCCGGCTGGCGCCGGCTGGGCGTCGGTCGGACGCTGCTGCGCTCGGCGATCACCTACCTTCGGCCGCTGGGGCCCGGCGGCGTGGAGGTCGACGCCTTCGTCGACGCCGCGCCCGCCGTGTCGCTCTACCGGGCGTGCGGGTTCGAGGTGATCCGGACGTACGCGGACCCGGAGGCGCGCCCGGTCGAGGCGGCCGCCGGGCCGTCGTCTGGGAGTGCCGCGTCCGACGGCGCGCAGGGAGGCTGAGCCCATGACCATCCGCCCCGAGACCGCCGCCGACCGCGACGCCGTCCGTCGCGTCCACGCGACCGCCTTCGACACGCCGGAGGAGGCCGCCCTCGTGGACGACCTGCGCGCCGCGGCGGACCCGCTGGTGTCGCTGGTGGCGGAGGAGGACGGCGACGTGATCGGTCACGTGATGTTGTCGCCCGTGACGCTGCCCGCTCGTCCCGACCTGCGGCTCATGGGCCTGGCGCCGCTGGCGGTCCTGCCGGCGCGCCAGCGCAGCGGCGTTGGGGCCGCCCTCACGCGGGCGGGGCTCGCGCGCTGCCGCGAGCTCGGTGTCGGCGCCGTCTTCGTCCTCGGGCACCCGGCGTACTACGCCAAGTTCGGCTTCGTGCCGGCCGCCGGCTTCGGCATCGACAGCCCGTTCGGCGATCCCGGCGAGGCATGGATGCTCGTCGAGCTCGAGCACGGCTACTTGCGCGGCGCCCGCGGCACCACGCGCTGGCACGCCGCCTTCGACGGCCTCTGACGCGGCCCGGCGACGGCCGGGGGTGCGTGAGCGGGACCCCCAAGCGGCGCGCCGGCTTGCCGGTACGATGCGCCGGTGACCTCGCTGCTCGCCGCGCCGCTGACGCTCCCGTGCGGCGCCCTCCTGCCGAACCGCATCGCCAAGGCGGCCATGACCGAGGCGCTCGGCGACCTGCGCGACGACGCGACGCCCGCGCTCGAGCGGCTCTACCGCCGCTGGTCCGAGGGCGGCGCCGGGCTGCTCGTCAGCGGCCACCTCATGGTGGACCGCCGCTTCCTCGAGCAGGCCGGCAACGTGGTCCTCGACGACGACAGCGACGAGGCCGCGCTGCGCGCCTGGGTCGCGGCCGGCACCGGCGCCGGCAACCACTTCTGGGCGCAACTCAACCACCCGGGCCGGCAGACCACCCGCTTCCACAGCGACCGGCCGGTCGCGCCGTCGGCCGTGGCGCTGCCGGTGCGCGGCTTCTTCGCGCGGCCCCGGGCGCTGGAGGAGGGCGAGATCGTGGGGCTCGTGGCGGCCTATGCCCGCGCCGCCGCCGTCGCGCGCCGCGTCGGCTTCACCGGCGTGCAGGTGCACGCGGCCCACGGCTACCTCATCAGCCAGTTCCTGTCGCCGCACACGAACCGCCGGACCGACGCCTGGGGCGGGTCGCTCGAGCGCCGGGCGCGCTTCCTGCTCGAGGTCGTGCGCGCCGTCCGCGCCACGGTCGGTCCCCGCTTCCCGCTGTCCGTCAAGCTCAACTCGTCCGACTTCCAGCGCGGCGGCTTCGAGCACCACGAGGCGGTGGAGGTCGCCCGCATGCTGGCGGCCGAGGGGATCGACCTGCTCGAGATCAGTGGCGGGACCTACGAGCGGGTCGCCTTTGCGGGGCAAAGGCGGCACGATCCCCGCGCCGCCGCGACCCGCGCGCGCGAGGCCTACTTCCTCGAGTACGCCCACGCGATCCGCACCGCCATGGCGGGCGTGCCGCTGATGCTGTCCGGCGGCTTCCGGACGCCGGCCTTCATGGCCGAGGTGCTGCGCGCCGGCGAGGCCGACGTCCTGGGCATCGCGCGCCCGTTCTGCGTCGAGCCCGAGTTCCCCGCGCGCCTGCTGGCGGGCTCGCGCGAGCCGCTGCCCAGCCCCGAGGCGCGCCTCCGCATCGGTCGCGGCTGGGCCGGTCCCCACAGCCCGTCGGCCGACCTGCGCGCGTACAACGCCCAGGCCGCCACCGCCTGGTTCTACCGGCAGATCGAGCGGCTCGGCGACGGCGAGGAACCCGAGCCGCGGCCCGGCGCCGGCGTCCCGGTGCTGTTGCGCTACCTTTGGCGCGAGGGGCGGAGGGCGCGGCAGCGCCGGGCGTTGCGCGAGGCACGGCTCCGAAGCTGAGGGGGTCCCCCGCGAAGGGATGGGTGGCGCATGGCCCGTCGGTTGGCGCTCGCGGCGTTGGTCGTCTCCCTGCTCTTCCTGGCTTTCGGCGGCCTCTACGGCGGCGTCGAGATGCTGCGTGACCCCAGCGGCGGCTCGTTGGGCATGGACGTCGTCCTGCCGCAGCTGCCCGTGCCCGACTTCTTCCTTCCGGGCCTCTTCCTGCTGACCGTCATGGGCGTCGTGCCGCTTGCGCTGGTGATCGGGCTGTTGGCGCGGCCGTCTTGGGGCTGGGCCGCCGCGGTCACGCGCTGGGGTGGGCATCACTGGGCGTGGACCGGCACGCTCGCGCTCGGCATCGTGCTCGGTGTCTGGCTCGCTGTCCAGGGGTGGATGATCGGCTTCGCCTGGCCGATCCAATACGTCACGGCGGGCAACGGCGTCGCGATCCTGGCGCTGACCCTCCTGCCGGTGGTGCGGCGGTCGTACGCGTCTCCGGCGTGATGCCGCGGCCATCCCGTGGTGGGTGGGCAGGTGGGTCGTGGGCTCGCGCTCGCCGCGTCCTGCAGCGCCGCGCCCTGGTCGTCGAGGCGCTGGAGGCCCGTGACGCGCCTGTGACGCCCCCCACCCTAGGCTCGTCGTAGCCGGCGCCTCCCGGCCCGCGCCGCGGGCGCGCACGCCTCTCCCGCGCGTGCCGCTCGGCGCCGCGACGGGAGGTCGTCGGATGAAGCGTCACGGGACACGATCGAGGCTGGACCGCGGGTCGCGGGTGTTCGCGGGGTTCGCGGTCCTGCTGCTCGCCGCCTGGGCCTGGGCGGCCGAGGGCGACCAGCACTGGTCGATGCAGTTCCCGAAGCCGGCGCAGGCGTCGAGCATGAACGCCGCCACGGGCATGAGCGACGGCGTCGGCCAGCCGTCCGTGCGCAAGCTGCAGTGGCACGACGGCAAGCTGTGGATCGCCGGGCGCTGGGAGGCCGGCGTCGACGCCACCGACTTCTCCAAGCGCCTCACGGGCGAGGCCTGGCACCTGTGGACCTGGTCCCCGGAGGGCGGTTACGAGGTCGTCGCCCACTTCCACGACAGCCAGGGCGGCCGCGGCCCCGACGGCGTGATCAACGACTTCCTGTGGCTGCCCGACGGCCGGCTGGTCGTCGCGGGCGAGTTCACGCGCGTCGACAACCCCGGCGGCCACCGCTACCACAACGTCAACGCGCTCGCCGTGTGGGACCCGAGCGAGCCGCGCCCCGACGCGTGGCGCCCGCTCGGGCGCGTGCAGACCAACGGCACCATCAGCCCCGGCGGGTCGATCCAGGCGCTGGCCTACGACCCCCAGGGCAACGACCTCTACGTCGGCGGGTCGTTTGTCGGCGCGCCGCTCGAGCTCCCGATGCGCAGCAACGCGTTCCACCGCTTCGACCTCGACAGCGGCACCTACCAGATCATCCCCAACGGCCCCGGCGGCGGACACCCGCGCGTGCGGCGCATCCGCGTCGACACCTCGACGACCCCGTCGACGATCTACCTGGCCGGCACCTGGCACTACGTCGGCGGCGACGGGCGCGCCCCGGACATCACCGGCTCCGGCGCCTCCTGGTCGACGGGCTTCGCCGCCTGGCGCGACGACGTCGGCTGGCTGCCGTACCCCGCGGACTTCCCCCGCGAGGGCACGGCCGGCCAGAACGACGGCATCCTGCAGCGCGCGGCCGACTTCATCGCCTTCGACAGCGTGGTGGTGCGCGACTTCCTCCTCGACGGCGACGACATCTACCTCTGCGGCGCGTTCGCCGAGGGCCGCGACCAGGCGCCGCTGCGCGGCATCGCCAAGTGGGACGACGCGCGGCAGGCCTGGGTCGATCCCACCGGCCACGGCGGCGTCGGCCGCGACTGCTTCAGCGTCGAGAAGGCCGCCGACGGCCTGATCTACTTCGCCGGCGCCTTCGGCGGGCGCAAGGCGGCCAACGAGTTCTACGACGGCTTCCTCGACGGCACGCCCGCGCACGCCGTCGTCGCCTACGACCCCGCCACCGGCGCCTGGTCGCCGCTCGGCTCGGGGCTCTCCACCCGCGTCATGCCCGAGGTGCGGTTGACCACGAACGGCACGGACGTCTACCTCGCCGGCGACTTCAACCACGTGGGCCCCGAGAACTTCGGCAACGGCGCGCCCGCGGCGTCGCAGAGCTGGTACCTGGCGCGCTGGAACCCGACGGTCGACTTCGCCGCCAACCCGGTGTCGGTCGCGGCGGCGAACGCCCCGTACGCCGCGCACGTGCCCACGGTGGGCGCGCCGGCGGGCTCCGAGCACTGGTCGCGCGCCTTCCCGGCGCCCGTGCGCAACGACGCCCGCACGACCGTCGGCATGAGCGACGCCATCGGCCTGCCGACGATCTCGGGCATCGCGTGGATCGGCGACACCCTCTACTTCGGCGGCAGCTGGGAGGCCGAGCGCGGCACCCGCTGGTACGCCTGGAGCTGGCACCCCGAGCACGGCTACCAGCGCATCGCGTGGGACCGCGGCGACGGCATCCAGAGCCCGCCCGAGGGCGTGAAGGCGATCCAGGGCAGGCTCTACGCCTACGGCGCCATCAGCAGCCACGCGGGCGTCGGCGTGTACGACCCCGCCAGCGGCAGCTGGTCGGACGTCCGCGGCACCTACCGCGGCCAGGACGTGGTCGGCAACAGCGCGCGCGACGGCACCGGCGTCGTCAACGACATCGCCTTCGACGAGCGCACCGGCGACCTCTACCTCGTCGGCAACTGGGCCCCCACCCTCGAGATGCCCGGCGTGGAGCACCCGCTCGACGTCGCCGCCGCCCTGCGGATCGACGCCGATGGCGAGTACCACCTGCTCGGCCGCGACCTCAAGGCCGAGGACCCCAACAAGCCGATCAAGGGCATCTACGCGATCGTGCTCGACACCACGACCACGCCGCCCGGCATCTACGTGGCCGGCACCTTCAACTACTACGGGCCCGTGCCCACGCACCACAGCCGCATGGCGTACAACGTCGCCCGCTTCGACCACGCCGAGAACGACTGGCGCCCGGTGGGCAAGGGCAACTTCACCCACCTCAGCGAGCTCGACGTCGGCTACTACCCCGAGGGGCTGCCCGGCCTGCCGGCGCGCACGAACGAGCCCGGCTTCGTCAACTACAGCGGCTTCCTGCAGGAGGGCTTCCCCCGCGTGCTGTCGCTCGCGCTCGACCGCGACGGCAACCTCTACGCCGGCGGCACCCTCGGCATCGTCAGCCGCGATCCCGACATCGCCGCCCGCCACGCCGTCGAGGCCTATGGCCTCGCGAAGTACGACCCGCGGACCGACACCTGGGGACCGGCCGCCGTGACCGGCGGCGTCTCGCGCGACGTCGACCAGATGACCTGGCTCGACGAGCGCCACCTGCTGCTCTCCGGCTCCTTCGTGGTCGACGAGGCCTGGACGCAGCTCCACAACGTCGCGATCCTCGACGTCGTCACCGGCGAGCTGCAGCCCCTCGGTGGCGGCCTCCTGCGCGTCGGCCAGAACCACGTGGTCGGCGCCGAGGTGGTGCACGACGTGCGCGGCAGCGAGCTGTGGTTCGCCGGCTACTTCGACCACGCCGGCGTCAACGGCAACGCCGTGCACGCCGCGCCGGTCGAGTCGTCCTTCGTCGCCATGTACGACCCCACCCGCGTCCTCGACCCCAACCACTTCCTCGAGGTGGCGCCGGTCGAGCCGATCGCGGCGCCCACCGGCGGCGGCTCCGTGTCGGTCAACGTGGACCTGTCGGCGCGCCTCACCCAGGGCGAGGGCACGATCACCTGGTACGAGCGCCGCAGCGACGGCACCTTCACCGCCAAGGGGACCGGCGAGAGCGCCCGCGCCAGCGTGCGCGTCGCTCCCGGGAGCGGCGACCTGTTCTTCTACGTCGCCGTGACCGGCCCCGACGGCGTCGAGGGCGGCAAGCTGCCGGTGCGGATCCCGGTCCGCTGAAGCCCGGCCTCGTGGCCCGGGCGCCCCGTCGACCCTGCGACGGGGCGCCCGGGCGGCGCGACCGCCGCTCGCCCCGGGCACGAACACCCCACGGGTCCAGGAGGCCGTGCATGACCCTCGCCTTCATCGTGCGCGTCGATATGGATGGCCAGCGTTGGGCCGTCACGCTGCAGGACCTGGAGACCGGCGAGCGACACGAGTTCGACGGTCTGGACACGTGCTGCGCGGCGCTGCAGGAGCGGGTGCGGGCGCACCCGCGCACGCGGCCCCGGGGCGCCCCGACGCGCTGACCTAGGGCGCGCCCCGCGCGCTGCCGAGGGCCGGCGCGCCGGTTCCCGTCGCCGGCCGCTGGCGGATGTCGGATGATGGGCGCATGCAGCCCTGCCTGACGCTGCTCGGCGCGCCACGCGTGCGGGACGCGGCCGGCGAGCGAGTCCTGGCGGCGAGCAAGCCGAACGGCCTGCTGGCCTACCTGGCGGTCCGGGCCGACTGGGTCTCGCGCGCGGAACTCACGCTGCTGTTCTGGCCGGACGGCGACGAGGCCGACGGTCACCATGCCCTGCGGCAACTGGTCTACCGCGCGCGGCGCGATCCCTTGGCCCGCGGCCTCGAGGTGCGCGACGGCCGCCTGCGGTGGCTCGTGGCGACCGACGTCGCCGAGTTCCGGCGGGCGCTCGCGACGGCCGACTGGTCCGCGGCGGCGAACGCCTACGGTGGAGCCTTCCTCGATGGCGTCGACCTCGACGCGGCACCGGCCTTCGAGGCCTGGCGCGACCTCGAGCGCGCCAACCTGCACGAGCGGTACCTGACCGCGGTCGTCCGGGCCGCCGCCGCGCTGGAGGGGCGCCGCGCCTACACCGAGGCGGCCGACCTGCTGCGCGCCGCCCAGCGGCACGATCCGATCGCCGAGGAGGTGCTCCGCTCGCTGCTGCGCTGCCTCGCCGCGACGGGCGACGCCGGGGCCGTCGAGTTGGCGTACGCGCGCTTCGCCCAGGACCTCGCGCACGAGGTCGGCGGCGAGCCCGATGAGGAGACGCGCCGCCTGTTGGCGCGCCTGCGGGCCGGCGAGCGCGTCGCCTCGCGCCCGCACAACCTGCCGGGCCAGCCGACGCCGTTCGTGGGGCGCGAGGCGGAGTTGCGCCGCATCGAGGGGTGGCTCGCGGACCGCGGGACCCGGCTCGTCACGCTGGTGGGCCCCGGTGGCGTCGGGAAGACGCGCCTGGCGCTGCAGGCGGCGGCGGACCAGTTGGGCGCGTACGCCGACGGCGTCTTCCACGTCCCCCTGGTCGAGGTCGCGCACGGGGCCGGGGTCGCGGCGGCCATCGGCGAGGCCGTGCGGCCCCGGCCGCCCGAGCGGGGAGAGCCCTGGGCGCAACTGGGGGACGCCCTGCGCGACCGCGAGATGCTGTTGGTGCTCGACAACCTCGAGCACCTGCGCTTGGTCGGTGCGCGGTTGGCCACCCTGCTCGAGCGGGCGCCGGGCCTGACGCTGCTGGCGACCTCGCGCGAGCCGCTCGACCTGCGCGCGGAACGCTGCCTGACGCTCGGGGGGCTGGAGGTGCCCGGCGAGGACGACGCCGCCGCGGCGCGGCGCGACAGCGTTCGGCTCTTCGTCGCGGCGGCGCGCCGCGCCGACCCGGCCTTCTCGCTCGACGACGGCGCCCTGGTCGACGTGATCGCGCTGTGCCGGCACGTCGACGGCGTCCCGCTCGCGATCGAACTCGCCGCCGCCTGGACCTCGTGCCTGTCGCCGGCCGAGATCGTGCGCGAGGTGGAGCGCGATCTCGGCTTCCTGCGTGCCCCGCAACAGGACGTGCCCGAGCGCCATCGGAGCCTGCGGGGCGTGCTCGACGCCGCTTGGGAACGGCTGGACGAGCGCGAGCGGGAGCTGCTGGCCAGGCTGGCGGTCTTCGCCGGCGACGCCGATGTGCCGGCGATCGAGGCGGTGACCGGTGGGTCGCGGGCGACGCTCCTGGGCCTGGTGCGGCGCGCCCTCGTGCGCCGCGGTCCCGACGGCCGCTTCGGCATGCACGGCCTCGTGCGCCAGTACGCGGCCGAGCGCCTCGCCGCCGACCCCGGGGTGGCGGAAGAGGTCGCCGACCGCCACCTCGCGTTCGTCGTGCGGCGGGCGGCCGTGGGCCACGGCGCCGAGCCGCCGGCCGGCGTGGGCCCGTCCTCGGGCCCGGACGCGCGTCCGGCGATCGCGGCCGGTCGCGCCGACCTGCCCGAGTTCCGGCGGGCCTGGTCGTACGCGTGCGCGCGCGGGCGGGCGGAGGCGATCGAGCGGATGATGCCGTCCCTGCTCGCCGTGCACGAGCGCAGCGCAGCGTCCGCGGACTACCTCGGATGGCTCGACGAGGCGCTCGCGGCGCCATCGATCGGCGTGAGCGACGGGCCCCTGCGGGGCAGGCTCCTCGCCCACCGCGCCGCCTGCCTGCAGCGGGCGGGGCGCCCCGCCGAGGCCGAGCGCGCCGTGGAGGACGCGCTGGCGCTGCTGGCGGCGTCACTGCCCTCGGTCGAGCGCGGCATCGCCTGGCGCGCGCGCGGCAACGCCGCGTACCTGCGCGGCGACGTCGAGGCCGCCGAGCGCGCCTTCGAGCGCGCGCTCGCCGAGGCGGAGGCCGTCGGCGACCCGCGCTTCGCGGCGGCGTGCCTGACCAACCTGGGCGTGGCCGCCAAGGGCAGCGGGGCGCTCGAGCGCGCCCTGACGCTCCTGGGCCGCGCGCGCGAGCTGGCGGCGTCGCGCGACGACGCCATCCACGCCCAGACCCTCAACAACCTGGCCACCGTCCACGCGCACCTGGGCCACCTGGCCGACGCCGAGCTTCTGCTGCACGAGAGCGCCGCCGCCAAGCGGCGGCTCGGGGACGACCGCGGGCTCTCGAGCACGCTCGCCAACCTCGGCAACCTGCGGGCGCGCGTCGGCGACGCGCCCGGGGCCGAGCGCTACCACCGCGAGAGCCTGCGGCTGGCCGAGGCGGCCGGCGACCGCTCCGGGGTGGCGCGCGCCCACACGAACCTGGGCGAACTGGCGCAGCGGCTGGGCGACGCCCGCACCGCGATCGCCGAGCATGGCCGCGCCCTCGAGATCAAGCTCGCCATCGACGAGCAGGTGGGCGCGCTCGAGGCCTACGCCGAGCTGATCCGCGGCCATCGGGCGCTCGGGGACCACGAGGCCGCCGAACGCGTGGCCGCGGAGGAGGCGCGGTACGCCCGGGCAGTGGGCCGCCAGGCCCTCAGCGCGGCCGCTCCGTCAGCCGCAACGCGTAGTCGAACCGCGTGATGCCCACCTGTTGGGAGATGTTGATGGCGTCCAGGACGCCCGTCGCGAGGTCGTACGCGTAGTCGATCCGGTGCAGCGGGCCGTGCTCGCTGAGAACGACGCGACCGCCGGCGGCCTCGCTGACGACCGTCTCGATGCCGACGGCCTCGACGCGCTCGATCGGCTGGCCCGGCCGCAGCTGGGCGAGCGCCTCGGGTGCGATCCACAGCCCCCCGATGGTGGCCGGTCCGCTGCTGTCGACCGACGCCTGGACGCTCGGCGGCATGCCCTGGATCGACCCCATGCGCGACACGGTGCGACCGTGGAGCCAGTCGTGCCCGCGGGCGTCGATCGTCACCTCGTGGTCGATGGGGAGCTGGAACGGCGTGCCGGACGTGACGGTGGTCATCGTGCCGGCGTAGGTCAGCCGCTGGACCCGCGCGACCCATTCGGGGGCGGGGTAGGCCTGCCACGGGACCGGGGCGTCCTGGACGTCGACGATCCAGGTGCTCACGAGTTGGGTGGAGCCCGCGCCCACGCCGGCCCGGCCGCCCACGGGCGGCGTCACCACCGGGGCACCGGTGGCACGGGCGCCGTGGAAGACCAGCAGGCCGCTCGCGAGGTCGAAGACGTAGGCGTCGAAGCCGGAGGCCGTGGTCGTCTGGATGCGGACCGCGTCGAACACGCGCTCGCCGAGGCGGTACGGCATCCGCAGGATGCGCACGCCGGGGAGGTCCACCTCGGCGAGCGACGCCAACGCGGCCGGGTGGACCCAGTAGTCCGCCATGCACCCCGCGTGCGAGACGAGGCCCCACGCCATGCTGTAGAGCGCCTGGCGGGTGAGCGGGTCCCAGCCGTAGAGGCGCGAGGTCAGCTGCGCCACCTGGGCGTCGACGTGCCCCACCCGCAGCACCGTGAAGCCGGCGCCGCTCGCGCCCGGGATCTCCTGCTCGCCCCACCGCTCGCCCGTCGCCGGGTCGACCCAGCGACCGTTCTCGTCGAGCACGAGCTCCGATCGCTCTCCCGGGATGCTCGCGGTCATGCCGAAGTACACCAGGCGCGTGCCGGTGCGGACGATCGGCGGTGGCCCGTACGCCAGGGCCCCCGGCACCCACGCCCCCAGGGTGCAGGCGTCCGGCACGAGCGGGTCCGCCTGGGCCGTCAGCGGCTCGGCGACGGGGGCCCACGGTCCCGCAGCGGGACCTGGGGGCGCCCCCGCGCCGACGTGCAGCGGCAGGCTCAGAACGATGACCGATATCGCGAAGACCCATGGCGACCGTCGCATGTCGCCCTCCCGTCGGGGGCGCGTGCGGGGGCGCGGGTGGCGGCGGGGCGCCCTGGCGTCGTGGGCCGGATCTGCCCGCGACGGGGGCGCCGGCGCGTGAGCCATCGGCGTGTCGCCTCGACGCACGACGCCCGGCGGCCCGAACGTTCGGGACCGCCTCCAGCATAGGCCTCGACGGCGGTCGCTCGCTCCGCCGGCGAGCGATCCACGCGCGCGG
>Ga0272443_10006423_pt1 | contig 11643 bp, 11 predicted proteins | sample SSMAcet12_FD_193581 | JGI IMG/M metagenome (GOLD analysis project Ga0272443, IMG submission 193581) | Marine sediment archaeal communities from Little Sippewissett salt marsh, Falmouth, MA, United States - SSM-Acet-12 | ecosystem: Environmental > Aquatic > Marine > Wetlands > Sediment ... | reverse complement strand
CTTGAAGACGCGCTCAAAGAGCAAAAAGTCACGGGAGTGCCTTTGCAAAAAATACTTCTCGATAAAAAGACCGTGTCTTCAGAAGACCTGGCAAAAGCTCTGTCATTCCAGTTAGACATACCTTATGTGCGGTTAGCGGGACGGAAACTGGATTCCCAGATAGTCCAGATGGTGCCGGAAGACGTGGCGCGAAGGTATAAAGCTATCCCGGTGGAGCTGGAAGGGGATGTTTTGTCAGTTGCTTTCGTCTCCCCGCTGAACCTTCCCGCCAGGGATGAGATAAAATCGCTGACCGGTTTTAAGATCAACCCCGTAGTGACCACGGAAAAAGACATAGATATAGCCATCAACCAGTATTATCAGGTCCGTGAGACGAGTAAGCAGGCGCTTATCGATATGAGGATGCAGCGCCTCAGTGAGAAAAGGTCAGAGGAAGCCGCTGTTATAGAGGATATAGGCAATATCGACGATCTGCCGGTGGTAAAACTTGTTAATTCTGTTTTAGAAGGCGCCGTCAATACTAAATGCAGTGACATACATTTTGAACCGCAGGAACCGGAGATGATGGTCAGGTACAGGATAGACGGTATATTGCACGATATCATGTCCATCCCCCGGCATGTAGAGCCCGCTGTTTTATCCCGTTTGAAGATCCTTGCCAACCTTGATATAACCGAACGGCGTGAACCGCAGGACGGGCATATATCTTTTGAAAAAAACGGCAGGGACTACGATATCAGGATGTCTACCTTGCTTACAGTGGCGGGGGAAAAGGTCGTTTTGCGGATACTCGACAAAGAAAACATGCTTTTTACTCTCGATAAGCTCGGGTTCAGGGGAGACGATGAAAAACATTTCAGGACACTTATAACCAAACCATACGGCATGATCCTTGTGACCGGGCCCACCGGCAGCGGGAAGACCACGACATTATACGCGGTGCTTAACCAGATGAACGCCAAAACAGAAAATATAGTCACTATAGAAAACCCGGTCGAATATCGTCTTAACAGGATAAACCAGATACAGGTAGACCCCTCGGCCAAAATGACATTTGCCACCGGCCTCAGGACCATATTGCGGCAGGATCCAGATAAAATAATGGTGGGTGAGATAAGGGACAGCGAGACGGCGGAAATAGCCATACAGGCGGCATTGACCGGCCATCTTGTTCTCAGCACTTTACATACAAATGACGCTCCCAGCGCGGTGACGAGGGCAGTGGATATGGGAGTGGAACCATTTTTAATAGCCTCCACGGTAATAGGGACATTGGCGCAACGTCTCTGCAGGACCATATGCCCGGAATGCAAAGAGGAATACGAACCGGACAGGGATGAACTTGGGATGATAGGCCTTGAACTCGAGAAAGGGATGACGCTGGCGCGGGGTAAAGGGTGTGAATATTGTTATAACACAGGGTTCAGGGGACGTACCTCGATATTCGAGATAATGAAAATGAGCGAGGGGATAAGGGAGCTTATACTCAGCCGGGCGTCTTCAACCGAGATAAAGAAACAGGCTATAAAAGAAGGCATGAGGACATTGCAAGAGAACGGTTCGCAAAAAGTCCTGGATAAAGTATCCACTGTCGAGGAAGTCAAGAGGGTTGTTTACATGGATTAGCGGCTGTGGGCTTTGTGCTGAGGGGGCAGTGGATAGTGATCAGGGATTAGGGGTTAGAAATTAGTCGTTCGTTGATAGTCGATAGTTTTCATCAATGATAGATAAGTTCCCTCTCCCCATAAAGGGGGAGAGGGTTAGGGTGAGGGGGAATATAACTATATACGATATACTGTATACTAAATACGAACAATCTGATTTCTGAATATGCTGATAGCAGAGAGCTGTAAGAAATACGGGAACACATATGACTAAGTTCGAATACATAGCGAAAGACGAGAACGGGAAAAAATATAAAGGCCGTTTTGAGGCGCGAGACGAGTCTGAGCTGCACCTCTGGCTGAGAAAAATGGACCTTTATCCGGTTGAAGTCAGGGTCTCCGGCGGAGAAACATTCACTTTTATGAAGCCCGGCATAAAGACAGAGGAGATCGTGGTCTTCTCTGAACGGCTCTCAGTGATGATAAACGCGGGACTGCCTATAGTGCGATGTCTGAGGACTATAGGTAAACAGACGGAGAACCCCGAGTTGAAAAAAGTGATATATCGTATGTGTGTCGATATAGAAGGAGGCCTGGGGCTTTCTGAAGCCATGCAGAAACACTCTAAGGTATTCTCAGATTATTATATAAACCTTATGAAGGCAGGTGAAAGCGGAGGTATACTGGACGAAGTGCTGGAGCGTCTGGCGGAATATCTCAACAAGGAACAGGAACTTAAACGTAAGATCAAACAGGCTTTCAGTTACCCTGTTATAGTGCTGTTGGTGTCCATGGTCGTCGTGGGATTCCTAGTTATGTTCATAGTCCCGGTTTTCGCGGATATGTACAGAAAAATGGGGAGAAGCCTGCCTGTTCCTACGGTGGTCCTGGTAAATATAAGCAAATTCACCGGCGCGTACTGGTGGGCGGTATTGGCCGGTCTTGCCGCGGCGTATGCCGGGTTTATAAGGTTGTACGCTATGGAGAAAGGAAGATATTTTATAGATAATATAAAACTTAAACTGCCGATATTCGGCATGTTGAACCGTAAAATAGCTATTTCAAGGTTCATACGGACCTTCGGTTCGCTTTTTTCAAGTGGTGTGGCGGTGACCAAAGCCCTGGGTGTTGTGCGGAAGATAACAGGCAACAGCGTAGTCTCCGGGATCATTGACAAACTTCAAACCGATGTGAGGGAAGGGAAGAACATTTCCGATCAATTATCCCGGGAAAGCGTTTTTCCTCCCATGGTGGTTCAGATGATAGCTTCGGGGGAAGAAGCGGGAGTGTTGGATATTATGCTTAAAAAAAGCGCTGATTTTCTGGATAAAGACATAGATTTCTCCGTAGACCGGATCGTCGGCAAACTGGAGCCTGTCCTGACGATCATTTTAGCGGTTATCGTGGGTTTCATAGCGTTAGCTATATATCTGCCCATGTTCGATCTGATGACGGGGATTGGATGATAGATATATGTAAAAGCGTATTATGTTGTAAATGAGGTCCGAGTGATATGGGCAATGTAAAATCTCAAAAAAGGAGGAGAAATGTTTAGGAAAATCGGGAAAACAGGGTTTACACTTGTTGAGATCCTGTTCGTGATCGTTGTTATCGGGATCCTGGCGGCTATAGTTATTCCCAGGCTTACTAATACCGCTGAAGAAGCCAAGATCCAGGCGTGTCTGGCCAACAAAGCTAATATTCACGCTCAGATAGAAAAATGGTACTTTGAAAACGGGGCTCTGCCGACTCTGGCGCAGATAGGCGCTGATCCCAATTATTTCCCTGAAGGGATACCAAATTGTCCGGTCTCCGGTGACGCATACGTGTTAGGGGCTAACGGGCGTATTACCGGGCATTATACTACTGCTGCGTCTCATTAAAGCTTAAAAAGCTCAGGATACCGGTGTTTGCGGATATTTCCCGGGTAATAGATACCGTATTGCGCTCGGGAGATATATATGCTGGTCTTCTCCCGCGTGAGACATCCGGGATCATGAAATACGGGCAGGATGATGTCAGGAAAAAAAGGTTTTTCCTTCATAGAAATATTATTGATCTTAACGGTTCTGGGGATAATAGCCGCTGTCGCGCTCCCGAGGATAACGGAATCGGGAGTCTTCGATAAGTATCTTATATATACAACGGCGCATAATATCGCGGCGGATATGAGACTGGCGCGCAGATCGGCCGTCACTACCGGGGACTCTTACAGGGTAGGGTTCGGAAGTTCCGGGGGGAGCGATGATTATAATGAGTATGGCATACAACGTTACGAAGACGGCGCCTGGACCCTTGTCGGTGAGATCAAATATATCCCGGACATAATCCGTGTTTCCGGGGACGTGGTGGTAAGGTTTGAACCCGACGGTACAGCGAACGGCAACCAGAGGTTCATTTACAGGTGCGGTGATTACAGATACCGAATAACGGTCAGAGCGGTGACCGGCAGGGTAAAACTCGAGATGAGATGATATGTCCGGTATAAAGACGAGATTCCAGACCATGTGGATATATCCCGGGTATGACGGGTATGCCCGGGCCGGGTTCACGTACTTGGAACTCCTTATCGCTATTACGATAATGGCGGCCGGATTGATACCGGTGCTCAATCTTATGACAGAGGGGATGGATAACGCGGACTTTGTGGAAAGAGCGACAAGGTCCGCGTTATTGGCACAGGCTAAGGTGGATGAGATCAGAAACCTGGCGCTTGGAAGTGACCCTTCATACGGGTTTGACGTTGATTATACCGAATCTTCTTCAGCTTTCCCGGCTCCGGACGATAAATTCAGGTATACGGTCACTGACAGCAATAGAAGAAATATAAAAGATATAAGCCTTGTCGTGTGGTTTGATGGGGATATGAACGGTGATCTTGATGACGGGGAGGCTTTTGTAAACCTGGATACCAGGATCGCGCGGAGAGAATGAATATATTTTATTAAAATAGATCACGTGCGATGTGTTATGAAAAAATGTTAAACGGGAAAAGGGGCAGGAAAGGCATAAAAAGACGCGCGCATGCCGGTTTCAGTATGATCGAGATACTCTTTGTCGTCACGCTGCTGGGCCTTATAGTAGGCGCGATCGCCGTGTTTTTCCGTACATCTGTGGAATCATGGAAACCCCGGGACGCGAGGATAGAGATGCTGCAGAACGCGCGGGTCGGCATGGACGAAATAATAAGGAATTTTAAAGGCGCCGTGGAAATAACAGCTGTTTCTGACGGTTTCATACGGTTCACCTCAGCTGATGGTACGGACATAAGGTTCAGGATAGACGGGAATGTGCTGCAGAAAAGGATAAGCGGTACTTCCTGGCAGTCGCTCGCGGAACCTGTTGAAAGCATGATATTGACAGCGTACGACGCGGGAGGAGCTATTACCGTTGATCCGGGGGAGGTCAGGTCGCTCAGGATATCACTGGCTGTCGCGGATCCCGAAGGGCAGGCTGATACGACTACCGTGGTTTCTTTTGTGATTCTGCGGAAAGACCTTGCCTTTTCGGGTTTTGATGTGGTCATAAACGAGATAAACTACCACCCCCCGGTAAAGAAAAAGAACGAAAACAAACTTGAATGGGTTGAACTATATAATTATGGCGGCGAGGACGTCGATATGACAGGGTGTACTTTAAGCGATTCGTCCCGGACAGATACGCTGGAGCCCGGAGGGACGACGATGATACTCCCGGCGGGAGGATACGGGATAATAACGGCGAACACTTCTGACGTTTTTCTGTATTATTCGGTGGACCCGTCCGCCGTATGGATAAAAGTGGATGATAACAGGATCGGTAATCTACTTGATAACGACGTGGATTCAGTCACTATCACGGATCCGGGGGGCAATGTGATAGACTCGGTGGAGTATCAGAGCTCATGGGGAGGCTCCGGTGACGGGGATACCCTTGAAAGAAGGTCCACGCAGGGCGGGTCAAACGATCCGTCCAACTGGGAAGCGAGCGGGGCTTACCAGACGTTTACGGCGGGTACAATGAATTCGGTGCAATGATGAAATACGCACAGGAAGGTATAGCATTAATACTGGCTTTGTTCACGTTGACTTTTGTGTCGCTCTTGTCCGTGGCTTTTCTGGATATTGTTACTATAGACCAGCAGATAACCACGAACTATATAAAGGGCATGCGCTCGGGTTTTCTCGCGGATGCCGGGGTGGAAACAGCGGTTTTCGAATTAAGAAAAAACGAAAACTATACCGGGACCGGGGGCGAAGTGGAATATCCGCGCCGTTCAGGCAACACTTATGATGTTTCAGTATCCGGCAACACGATCACTTCCACCGGTAATGTGGAAGGGTTCTCGAGCACAGTGGAAGCCGGTTTTATACTGACGCCCGGCAGTCCCAGGAACAAGGTCATCATAGACACATGGGAAGAATTATAGCGGAGTATTGATGATAGACCCTCAAAAAAGTATAACTGGAGTATCAATAAGGCCGGACAGGGTCTTTGTGTCCGTGATCACGGGTACGGGTGGCGCTCCGAGGGTGGAAAGCACCGTGGAGCATGATATACCGGACGGTGTGGTCAAGAACGGGATCATATCCGATACGGATGCTTTTTCCCGTATACTGAAAAAGATATTCAGGGAACAGGACATAAAAGGTAAACAGGTTGTTGCCGGGATGACGGAAGCCGGGGTCATAAACAGGATAGTCAAGGTCCCGGAGATCGCTGACGCGCGCTTAAAGGAACTGTTAAAAAGTGAAATAAAAAAATATGTGTTTTCCGGGGACCCTTTCATCATAGACCATTTCAGGGTGGATGGTGAAAACGTTTTTGTGTCCGCGATAAAAAGAAAAACAGCGGTGTCTTTACTTTCGGTGTTTGAAAAAGCGGGCCTGAACCTGGTAGGCATAGAATCTCCGCTGGTGGCGGTGATCAAGGCTTTAACGGGGTCAGGCGGCATAGACCCCGGCTGCGGCCGGGCCGGGATACTGATATTAGCCGAAGACTCGGGTACGACAGTGAGTGTAGTATCAAAGGGTATACCGGTATATTCCAGGGACCTGGGCATGAGCGAGGTGACTGACCTTGTCAAAGAGGTCGAGGTCACGGAAATTTACTGGGAAGAAAGGTCCCCGGAAACACCGCTGGACAGGATAATCATATCCGGTGATTCGCGTACGGCTGTTTTAATGCGGGAACGGCTTGCCGGGGGGCCCTATCCCGTCGTGGAAGGGAAACCTGTCGGTGAGGCCATAACAGATTTCAACCTTTCAAGGAGCGTGAGCCTGGGCGCCGCCCTCAAAAACGTGACATCCGTGTTCCACGTTGATGTAAACCTGCTCCCGCCGGAAAAGTTTTTAAAGATGAAGATCGAAAAGTGGTTCTTATCGGTCTTTTTTGTGATATCCGTGGTACTTTTTATATTCTTTTTTGTAAGCGTTATTTTCAGCGCTATATCAAATTCATATGAAAAGAAGCTCAGGCCCCTTGAGGTAAGACTCGGGGCGACCCTGGATATCCTGGACAAAGTGGAAAAGATCAACAACGAAAAACGATCCGTTTTAGAGCGGCTGCGTTCCAGGGAAAAATATATAAAGGACCACAAAACCGTACGGTGGGACATGATCCTGTCGGATATAAAGGACCTGATACCTCTGGAAGCATGGTTGACAGATATTCACTCCGAGGGCGGCTCCATACTCAAATTACACGGAAGAGCCCTGTCGCAGGAAGCCGTGTATAAATATGTGAAGTTGCTCGGCTATTCAAGCTGGTTAAGTGAACCCGAACTTTTAGAGATTTACAGCGAAGAGGGAGAGGAAGGGGATATATATGCGTTTAGTATCTCCTGCCCCGTGGCCGGGAAGAACGGTGGATGACATGAAACTCAAAAGGGATCACATAATACTGATATCTGTACTGGTGCTGGTAACGGCCGTACTGTTTAATATTTTTATCGCTCCCCAGGGAAAAAGGTTAAAGGCCGCCCGTTTGCGGATAGAATCCGCCGCCAACCTTCTGGAAGCGCGGGAACATGAAAAAAACAGGTTGAACGGGCTGAAAGAAGAGAATGACCTGTTAAAGGACAGGTTGCAGAACGTGGAGAACGCTTTTATCGAAAAAGATAAAGTCCACCAGTATTTACAGGACCTGGTGGTGCTGGCCGAAAAGACCGGGAATAAACTGAGAAGTGTGGACCCCCTGGAGACAAAGAAACCCGTGGAAAAAGGTGTGAAAAGAATATTTGTCAAACTTGATCTATCCGGAAGCTACATTTCTATTGTTGAGTTCATGGGCCAGTTATTAAATGGAGAAAAAGTGCTTGATATTTCGGATATCCTGATAAAAAGACCCGCTGGAGGAAGCAATGAACTGACAGCGTCTTTTGTGGTCTCCCTTTTAGTCGCGGAATACGATAGTAGAGGCGGACAAAAAAGTGTATTAATGGAAAAAGGACAAAAGTGATAAGGTTCACTAATCTTAATAAAAAGGAAAAGACACAACTGGCGATGCTGGCAGCGGCGTCAGCTATACTTTTTGCGCTTATACTGAATAACATCAAAAGAGAGAGCCGTGTTCCGGTGAAAGACACGACGTTCGAGGCAGGAGTAAAAAAACCGGAAACGCCGGGCAAGCACAGTCCGGCCGCTGCGGACAAAGACGGCCTTGCTGAAATAAAAGAGTCACTTGAAGATGTCGGATGGGATGATCCGTTCGTGCCGGCGCATGAGAAGATGAGTGCCCGGAAAACGGCCGATTCGGCAATAAAGCTTACCGGTATCACCTGGGACGCTAACGGCAGTCCCGTCGCGATAATCAACGGCATGATGCTGCGGGAAGGTGATACGGTGGCCGGTAAGCGTATAGTCAGGATCGATGAGAAAAGTGTCGTGGTGGAGAAAGACGGCAAAGAAGACATCATAAAGATGGAGGGATGGAAATTCTAAAAAGGAGGATGGATTATGTGGTTTGCGGTCATAGGGATCGGTTCGCTGCTCTTGAGTTTTTTGTATTTGTTCAGGCCCGGCGTAATAGAAGCTATCGATGAATTCGGGAAAAAAGCGGTCATAACCTCGGAAAAACTTCTGGAAAAACGAAAAGAAGTCGGGGTATTTTATCTTATAGCGGGTATATTACTTATTTTCATAGCTACCTGGTGGTGATGCGCGGACCCCGGACCTTAAGATCAGCGCATAAAAAATTTGTTTTATTTTTATATTTATGTAAATTTAAAATAGGCAAACGCACTATTAAAATAAAAACTCAAATGAAAAAAAATATCTTATACCGTTTAGCATTTTACATCTTAGTACTTGTCCCTTTCATAGCTCCCGCGTATGCCGGATATTCCCAGGACGCGGATCCAGGGGAAAACGAAGGCATTGAGCGCGCCATCTGGGAATATAAACATGAAAACTATGAAGAGGCTTATGAAGTATTGAAGGTTTTAAGGAAGGATGAACCGGAAAGCTCGTTGATCGCGTACTATATGGGTATAACCTGTAAACAGCTCCAGGATTATTCCGGTTCAATAAAACACCTTGAGGACGCGGCCAACCTGAAGCCCCGCATAAAGAACGCCGTAATAGAGCTGATAGATGTACTGTATAAGAAGAACAGGATAAAAGAAGCCAGAAAATGGATAAAGGTCGCGGAAGAAGAGGATATGCTGCCGGCCCAGATCACTTTTCTCAAAGGGCTGGTCCTTTTAAAGGAAGGCAAGGATGTCGAGGGCGCCGTTAGGGCTTTTGAAAAAGCGAAAGAGCTTGATGAGAAGATCACCAATACTGCGGACTATTATATCGGGCTCGCGTATATAAAACAGGAAAATCTAAAAGACGCGAAGAAACTTTTTGACGAGATCTCCTCCCAGAGCCCGGGGAGCAGCCTCGCGGCTTTCGCGGACCAGTATATCGACGCCATAGAACGTAAAGAGGAAGCGGAAAAGGTTTTCAGGGGTTACATGAGCGCGGCATTCCAGTATGACGACAATGTAGTCTTAAACCCGGGCGAAACGGCCCTGACAACCGGGGGAATAAGCACACAGACGGATTTCAGGCAGGTGTATAACGCGAACGCGGAATTCAACGTCAAACCGGCGGATTATTTCGGGACAAGAGCGGGCTATACGCTTTATTACGCCAAGCAGAACGACCTGGGGTTTTATGATACGGTAAACCATACGGTTTACGCCAACCCCGCTTTTTATCTCAAAGATGTGGCCATCACTTTTCCTGTCAGATACGGTATCCTTAACATAAATGATATAGATTACCTGTCTATGGTGGAAGTGGGCAATCTGAATAATGTAAAAATGGGCGATAACCAGATGTGGCAGGCAGCTTTCTTTTATAAAAATGAGAATTATCTCTGGATACCCTCTTTGCTTGAAGAGGACCGTGATTCGGACGAATATTCCGGGTACCTGGGATATTTTCTATTTTTCGCGAAGAACAAAGGTTTCATAAATTTCAAATATGCCTTAAACTATGACCAGACCAAGGGTCGCAACTGGAGATACGCGGGTTATAAAGGAACGATAACCGCGTTATTGCCAATTACAGAGAAATTAAGAGCCGGTGGCAGCGTGGATCTTTTTCTTCAGCGGTATAAAGAAGTCAATTCAGTATACAATAAACTGAGGAAGGATAATATCCTGACGGTAGGAACATTTTTAATAGTTGATATGCTGGAAGACCTGGAACTTCAATTTTCTTTTAATTATATTGAAGATGAATCCAATATTAATGTATATACCTATAAGCGAAACATTTACAGCATCGGCCTCAAAATGAAGTTCTAATATAAAAGAACTATAAATCCATACCAAATATAAATTATCCTAACACTCTAGACATACCACTTTTTTTCAGGTATACTTTATTGTAAATATATATAAAGTTATCTTAATAACCCGTTTTGTTTTGTGCGGGGTAAACAAAGAGGTGGGATGATCATGAAATCTTTAAAAATATTTATAGCAATTTTTTTCCTGTTATCAAATACCGCTTACGCTGAAAATGTCACTGTAGGGAAGATCACGTATCTGCAGGGCAGGGTGGATATAGCCCACGGGGCTTCCGATGAGTCCGAACGTATACTGTACGAAGAACCGGTATACCTGCATGATATCATCAGGACTAAAAGCAATTCGAAGGCGGAAATAACCTTCAATGATAAAAGTGTGCTGCGCCTCGCGCCCAGCACGCGCGTAGCCGTGGATGAATATGATCTTGATAAAGACGACAAGCGGCTCAAGGCCGACATAAAACTGTTCAGGGGTAAAGCGAACGCGATAGTGTCAAAAAACGGCAAAAGTTCGAGTTTCAATATAATCACGCCGAGCGCTAAAGCGACCGCGAAAGGTACGAATATATACGCCACTTATCAGGCGGATAATTCAGTTTTCCTCGTGAAAGAAGGAAACCTTGCCGTGTATAATCCGGAGTTTCCCGAGGAGGTAAAAAAGATCAGCAAGGGGGACAGTGTCGGTGTGTCTCTCGGGGAAAAACCTTCGGAATCCAGGCCTTTCATGGATGCTGAACTTATGCTCTATGACAAAGATACAAAACCCGTGTTCGTCACCAGGCCTAAACTTGAAGGCAAGGGGGTAGTAAGGATGAAATGTATGGTGCAGGACCCCCGGGGGGAAGTCAAGGTCTTTAAAGGCAGTGATAAAAAAGGGCATGACGCGGTCTTTAACGAGGAAATAACCGAAGGGGACCGTGTAGAGACCGGGGCCAGTTCAAGCGCCAGGATAGTCCTTGAAAACGGTAACAATGTGGCTATGCAGGAAAAATCGGAGATATATGTGCAGAGGCTGCGCGAGGACAAAAAGACCGGAGAGTTCGAGAACCTTTTCGAATCAAAATACGGTAAGTTAAAAGCTGTGGTCGAGAAACTCGGCAAAAAATCCACGTTCAAGGTGAAAACACCCACGGCGGTATGCGGTGTAAGGGGTACGGTCATGTATCTTGATATCAACCAGGGGCAGACCACGGCTTTTTACGAAGGCGGATCGGGAGATATCACGAACCTTGTATCGGGAGAAAGCGAGATGGTGGAT
>Ga0272443_10006422_pt1 | contig 11645 bp, 12 predicted proteins | sample SSMAcet12_FD_193581 | JGI IMG/M metagenome (GOLD analysis project Ga0272443, IMG submission 193581) | Marine sediment archaeal communities from Little Sippewissett salt marsh, Falmouth, MA, United States - SSM-Acet-12 | ecosystem: Environmental > Aquatic > Marine > Wetlands > Sediment ... | reverse complement strand
TTCGATAATTCACAGGCCTTCAGGGCGGCCGACACGGCAACCGCACCGTTCCTGCAGGCCGGTTCGGGAGAGGTCGCCAAGGCCCATGCCAACTCATTAAGCATGTACGGGTCTTCGGGGCTCAATTTGATGATTTTATAGTAATCCTCGGTTGCGTGCTTATAATCTTTTAAACTTTCTCGCACCCAGCCCCGAGAGCAGTATGCGTCAACATAGGTCGGGTCGATCTCTATCGCCTTTGTAAGGTCTTGTACGGCCCTTTCAAGATTGTCTGACCGCCTGAAGACCATGCCGCGATTGTAGTAGGCAGTTGCACTCTTCGGATTCGCCGCAATGTCCTTATTGTACTCTTCAATGGGCCGGTCATACACTTCGAACTGTCCCTGCGCGATGGGCTCACCATCGACACTCAGGACGACAGCGTATGTGTCCGGTTTCCAAACACCAGGTCTTCTCCAACCCCAGGATTTACTCCACCATGACCAGGTCCAGTTTGGTTTGATATGCACAGATTGTTCAAACTCACAGAAGACCTCCCCGTTCGACTTGCGGTACACCGCGTGAATCACGAAATCGTTACTCCCCGTCAGGTGATTCAGATTCAGTTCATACGCGATATATCGTGCCTCTTCCGCCGAAAATCGATTTTTATAGATTCTCGAACTTCTGTCCAGTTTTCCATAACCTTTTTCGAAAAACCTCAGATCTGTGACCATGTGCCCGAAAGACGGGTGTCTGTCAGAGACCGGAGCTCCTGCGCATGACATCAACAAGAGTACGGCTGCAATCCATACCACATATCGCGCTTTCATCTTTCCTCCTCTCCGGGAAAAAGAGTGCCAACAGCGACCCTTTCCCGCCGCGCCTTACGGTGTTTTAAATGAGAAAGATCCCCATAGAGCAAGAACACCATACACTCTGAAGATATTTTGTCAAGAAATTGTCTATAGTTGAAGGGTCAAATCGGCAGAGATCAGCCGAAGTACTTCTCGGCGATCCCCTTCGCCGCGATGATCCCCGATATCCCGGCTCCGACGATGCCGCGGCTCTTCCCCGTGCCGTCGCCGGCGACGAAGACCCCCGGAACATTCGTCTCGAGGTTCCGGTCGGTGGGGAAGTGTGTATCGAAGAACTTGATCTCCGGCGCGTACAGGAGGGTAGACGGATGCAGGATGCCGGGAGCAATCTTGTCGAGCTTCTTGAGGGATTCCCAGAGATTGTCCATGATGCGGGCGGGCATCCCCAGGGTAATGTCCCCGGGGGTGGCACTGCAGGTGGCCTCGCAGACCCCGAATTGACGGGAGGCGCTGTCGAAGGTCGCCGCGGCACTCCGCCTCCCCTCCCGGAAGTCTCCGATCCTCTGGGCGACCGGTTTCCCGCCGCCCAGGAGAAAGAACTGCTTGGCGATGCTCTGCCCGAATTCCGTCGTGTCGGAAAAGGGCTTGGTCAGCGCGATGGTGTTGATCAGGGCAAAATTCGTGTTTGCCGTCTTTCTCCCGGAGAGGGCGTCACCGTTGACCAGCTTGAACTGGAGGTAGTCTTCCACCCGGACCCGGCCACCGGGATTGGTGCAGAAAGTCCTGACCCGGTCGTCATGCCGTCCGGTGCGGAAGATGAACTTGGGGTCGTAGACGATATCGGTGACGGCGTCATAGAATTTCCGGTTGAGCTCGAGGCGGACCCCCACGTCGATCGGGCCGAAGTTGTGTTCGGCACCCAGCTTCCCTGCCGCGTCGCGGAACCAGTAGGCGCCGCTCCGTCCGGGGGTGGCGAGGATGATCCTGGTCGTATAGCTCGCCTTTTCCTGGCCGCGGCTGCCGGTGAGGCGGTACCCTTCGCCGACCTTCTCGAGGGAGGTCACCTCCGTCCCCAGGAGAAAATCCGTCTTTTTCAGGAAGCCCCGCAGATAGTCGACCACCGCCTTGCCGTTGTCGGTTCCCCAGTGCCACTGCTCCGGCGCGATGAACTGGGCATCGTGCTCCTCGGCGATGTCGCGCAGTCCCTAGATCTTTTTGGTATGATCGACGAAGGTCACCTGCCGGCAGCGGGGAAACCGCGTCAAGACCTCCTTGATTTCATCCATCAGCCCCTGCGCCGCGGCGCGATCGATCTGCAGTTCGTCCAGGTCGATCCCGATGCGGTAGTCAAAGTTCAGCTTGCCGTCGTTGAGGAGTCCCCCGGCGGGGTACGGGTGACGGTCGACGATCGCGATCCCGTCGATGCCCAGACGCTCGAGCCAGAGCGCGGCGAAGAGGCCGGCCGGCCCCGATCCGATGATCAACACATTATACCGATCCATACGCCCTCCTCTGTTCTTTGTAGCACATTCCGGGGAAGAGAAAAACTGCAACTGCTCTTTTTGACGTTCTGAAGGGGAGAGTGCTTGCGGGGGCATTCCCGCCGGAAAACAGAGAGAATCTTCGACGGAGGTGATGGTCGCATAAAAAGGGGGAAGATCCGCATGCGTGTCGTGCAGATCCCCCCCGCGGTTCGTTACGTATTACGATCTGACGCTTACAACGGGACAGTCGGCGTTGAGGATAACATACTGGGCCGTCGAGCCGAGGAGAAATTTGCCTACCTTTGATTTCATCTTGACGCCCACGACGATTTCATCGGCTCCCTTGTCCTTTGCGAATTCGACAATATCCTCACCTGGTGAAAGACCGCGAATCAACAGCTCTGATTCAGCTTTGATTCCCGCCTCTTTCAATACCTTTTCAGCATAACTCAACTCCCCTTTGGCAGCATCGATTTCCTCGATCTTCTCACCCACTCCACCTTCAAGCGAAGAGATAATGTAAACGGTCGCGTCAAAGGCCTTTGCGTGCTGTTTTACCAGATCCAGAATCCCCTTCGACAGTTTCGACTCTTTGTAGCCCACAACTATTTTCATTCCATCCTCCTTCTTTATGTTCCGGAAAAGAGAGCCGCGGCCCACCCTTCCGTTCAGTGCTCCCGGCGTTCTTAACAGTAAACACCCCCCACGGAAAGCAGAAAGAACATGACACCCTGAAAATCTTTTGTCAAGAAATTTTCTGCGGTTGAATATGCGCCCTGGGAACCGGGGATTTCCCCCGTACATGTCTCTGAAGAACGGCAGTACGCACAAGGGCGCTGGCGCCGATTTTCAGCATGGATTGAGGTCCCCCGAAAATGAAGGGCGGGTCAGAGGTATGGGCGGGGCCAAATCTTCGTTCTGTGTGATGCGTACGTATAATGACAACCTGTTCCCGTTAAAGATAAAGATTTGGTCCCGTCTCTTTCCCCTGACCCATTCCTGTCGATCAGGCATCAAAGCAAAACGAAAACTTGTGCAGATCCGCCATCTCCTCGGAAAATCTGAATGCCCGGTACATAAAAATCCGCTCCCACGGGACAATCGCATTATCGAAAACGCACAGTGCCTCGTGGTCGCGAAACGCTGCAGCCGCCATGTTTATAATGCTGTTGCCTGCCCTCGTTGCACTGTGAGATGCGGGGTCTATCACGAAGGTGATCCCTTCCGCGTCGATCGGCAACGCAAAGAAGATGGCATAGGTCTCGTCCCGTTCCGTCATGGCCGTGGTCGGTATGACCAGCATTTCGTGTGAATTCAAGGCGCTGATCCCGCACGCCTTCGCCCCGTACAGCACAACCCCGTTTGCCGTCTCGTCCACCGCGTGCAAAAGGAGGTCGGCGTGCGGCTGCCGGTGCGGGGGAAGCCACCTGTTCCTCCGCGGGTCGACCAGCGACCCGTCGCAGGTCAGATCATTCTCCTGGATATATTCGAGGTATCTGAGGAACCGTCCGTGGTGATTTGTCCCGTGGATGGCATCGATATCACCGGTTGTTATGGACAGGGCGTTTAACGTGTTCATCCCCAGCGTGCGCTGGAAGCAATGGCCGTTATTACCGTTGAACAGCTGGTTCAGTTGCGCCCTTTTTATCAGATCATCGATGTTCTGACTGATGTGGTTGAAGCGGTTGATCCTGGACCCGGTGATGTGGGATGTCGCGACGACGATCTGCTCGTGCTCCGGCACCTGAGCCATTTCATACGTTCTGGCGACGGTATCAATGGATTGACGGACAGCCTGAGTATCATAGGCGTTTACCGTCCTGTTGCCCCGTATATAGACATCCAGACTGAGCGTATCCAGACTGTCTCTGTATTGTTCCGAAGTCATCATGATGTTTACACAACCTCCCGGAAAAATATGAACACCGAAGGGGGGGAATTTAGAGGTGAATTGTTCGCTCAGAATAGTACAGCACCGTGTCAGTTTTTATAAAAAGTCTAAATTCCCCCTTCGTGAAGTGGTTTTCACAAAAAGACCTCGCACCCGGCAGTGCCGGTCACTCCGGAATGTACGCCATACCCCTCTTTCAAAGGATATGACGCCACCCCGCCTCGCCTCTTGTAATCCTCTCGTTACACTAATCATGCCACGGTGTAACATTTTACGTATAATCCGTTATTGTTCATATATTACAGAATCTTATAGCAAGGCCTGCTGTGGGGATGGATCCGACAACCCCGGAAAACCCGATTTTCGCGTCTGAATGACGCACCGGTGCAACGAATGCATCCTGCTTTTCGTGATATTTCGGCAGGGTACTCCCGGGTGTCATCGTGGCACACCCATGTCATTCTGACGCGTCCGCCCCTGCACCCCGAGGCAATACCGGCGCTGCTTTCTCATTGACAGGGGGGTCCGCCTCTCCTATACTTCGCCCTCAGAAGAGGGGAAGAGACGTCACGGAGGACACGAAATGCGGTCCCGTTTGAAGCCACCCCTGTACAGTATCTGCGCCCTGGTGCTCCTTGTATCTGCGGGATGTGCCGGTCTGCATGCCGGGCATTACGGCGAATTTGTCCCTGACGGGGACGTAACGGCGGCCTTCGAGAGCTACCAGCCCGACCCTGATCTTGGCTACTATATCAGCGGCTCGGAGGTATTTCCCAATGCTATCATGGGGCTGAACAGGGCATATACTCTGGATTCCACCCTGTGGAAAAAGCGTACGATGACACCCGGGATACTGCGTGAACTGGTCACCAACATGCAGATGAAGGACCCTATCCTCCACGGGTTCGCCCTGGTTGACAACACGGGGAACCGGATCGGGGTGTGGTATTCCCTCCTTTCGGCCACAACGGCGCTCTGGATGAAGGATGGTCATACGGTTGTGATCCTGACGCCGGCCCTCGATACGTACGAGAAGATCGAGAGGAGTCCTTTCCGCAGAATACGATAGCCCCGATTCGCGCCGGGACAGGGAGGTTGTAAAGTGGGTGTTCTTCAGATGTCGAGGGGTCACCGAAAATGGGTCCGGAGCCTGCACCGGAAAAAGGTCCGGGAAAAGGAGGGCCTGTTCATCGCCGAGGGGTTCAACGCCCTCGAGGCCGCTGTTCAGGCAACCCGCCACCCGATCATGGAGGTCATGACAGACAGAGATCACCATGAGACAGTTGTCGATCTCCTCCCCGACGATCTGCCGATCTATGAATGCTCCGGCAGTATCATGCAGGAAATCTCTACAGAGAGAATGCCGCAGGGGGTCGTAATGATCTGCCGCCGGGGAACGGCGGCCTTTCCCGATCTGGATGACATACTCCCCGATATCCTCCTGTACCTCGACCGGGTGTCCGATCCGGGGAACCTGGGGACCATCCTGCGCACGGCCGCCTGGTTCGGGATCGGGAAGCTGATCCTGAGTCCCTCCTGCGTTGATCCCTTCAATACGAAGGCGATACGAGCGTCCGCCGGGGCGATCTTCCAGACGGAGGTATATCAGGCCGTCGACCCTCCGCAGATACGCGGATTCGCGGAGAGAATGGGGTACCGGACGGTAGCGATGGTCCCGCGGGGGGGTGATCCGCCGGGCGGACTGAAGAGGAGGGACAGAACGGTCGTGATGCTGGGGCAGGAAGCGGACGGCCTGTCGGAAGAACTGACGGAAGGGGCGGATCAGCTCGTCTCGATCCCGGGACGGGGGGACATGGAATCCCTGAATCTGTCGGTTGCCGCCGCGATCATCCTCTATGAGATCACGCGCTGAACAGAGGGTCTCAGTCCAGTTCGCCGGTGCGACCCTTTCCAAAGAAATAGCCCGGAAACGAAATCTCGGAGATAACCATCCCCGTCAGGATGCAGGCCGCCCCGATGAGCCCCCTGCCGCCGAACCGCTCACCGATTGCCCAGTAGGCGTAGAACGCCGCGAATACCGGCTCCATGCAGAAGATCAGTGCCGTGTGCGTCGGGCTGGTGAAACGCTGCATGGAGGTCTGGACCAGGAAGGCGAAGATCGTGGCGAAGAGGACGCAGATCACCAGCGCCCAGAGTATCTCCGGATGCCATACCAGGATCTCGCTCCCCTCACCGTACGCTACCAGGGCGCTCAACAGCGCCACGATCCCGATCTGCACCGTCGTCAGCCAGTAGACATCGCTCGCCCGGGCGAATCTGCCGGTGAAGATGAGGTGCAGCGCGATACAGACCGCGCAGGTGATCCCGAGGATGTCGCCCCTGCTGAAGCCCCAGCTTCCGTTCGTGCAGAGGAGGAACAAACCCGCAGCGGCCAGGGCCACACCCAGCTTCATGTTGAGGGTCACGGCATGCCGCAGGAAGGCGGCCCCGATGACCGGAACGAGGACAACGTTGAGACCCGTCAGAAAGGCGGTGTTCGAGGCGGTCGAGTACAGGAGGGCCATGGTCTGAAACGCGAACGCGCCGAAGAGCAGGGCTCCAAGGACCACGCCCCTCGTGATGCATTCCCTTCTGAGCGGGCGTCTCGCGATCAGACAGATCCCCAAGAGGATCAGAAACGCCAGGCCGAAACGCTGTGACAGGAAGGGGAAAACTCCCACCTGCTGTACGGCCTGTTTGACCACGACAAAGGTAACACCCCAGAACAGGGTGGTTATGAGGAGCAGAAGGTCAGCGCCCAGTCTGCGCATTGTTTCCGGCGAATGCGCCATACATCCTGCCCTCCTTCAGGCAGAATCGCCTTATATCGCTTGCCTTTTCCAAAAGCAATCAAAAACAGCTTTCCCCTTTTTGTCTTGACAACGTCCCGTCTGAATAGTAACTACTGCCAACAATACCCAGCTTCTTACAAAAGGAGGATAATATGAAAAATCGCCGTATACTTATCGCTTTACTGGTAATCACCGGATTTGTTGCACTCTCGATCGGTGGGTGCCAGCGCGCGGCAGAGGAGAGCACCTCCATCACATGCGCCACGGATGCCACCTGGCCCCCGATGGAGATGGTGGACGCGAACAAAAACATCGTTGGCTTCGACATTGACTTTTTCAATGCAGTGGCCGAGGAGGCTGGCTTCAAGGTTGAATTCAAAAATACCGCATGGGACGGGATCTTTGCCGGCATCGCCGCCGGCAAGTATGACGCCATTATCTCATCCGTCACCATCACCGAGGAGCGGAAGAAGACGATGGACTTCTCCGAACCGTATATCAATGCCGGTCAGGTTTTGATCGTTCCGAAAGAATCGAGTGCCGTCATGATCGCCGATCTGGTCGGAGAGCGTGTGGGCGCCCAGATAGGGACGACAGGCGGTCGTGAGGTTGAAAAGGTGGAAGGCGTCGAGCTGAAGAACTATGACGAGATCGGTCTGGCCTTCGAGGATATGGCGACGGGCCGCATCGCCGGTGTCGTCTGCGACACCCCGGTGGCCGCGCAGTACGCGCTCCAGCAGGAGGAGTACAAGGAGAAGTTCAAGATAGTGGGAGATGTCCTGACGACAGAATATTACGGCATCGTGGTACAGAAGGACAACCAGAAACTGCTTGATCTGATCAACAAGGGTATCAAGGCCGTACAGGAAAAAGGTATTGACAAGCAGTTGGAAGATAAGTGGTTGAGATAAGAGATAAAAAAGAGAAAGAAGAACCTCCGCGGCCGGTCATAGCGGTCGGCGATGGCGCCGCAATTCCCACCAAAGAAGATGTGGGTCTGTTTACGGCGTGGAGGGTTTCGTTCATAGGCGCTATCGCCATAGTTGCCTATCTGGTGATCTTCAGCCCGGATCCCTACTGGAAGATATTGAAATTTCTTCCAGACGGGATCCTGGTCACCTTCCAGGTCACGGTAGCGGCGATCGTCCTGGCCCTGATCATCGGGCTCTTTACCGGCCTCGGCAGGATATCGAAGAACAAGATCCTCAACGGGATCGCGTCCCTGTATGTGGAGATCATCCGGGGGATTCCCCTCCTCGTTCAGCTGTTCTACATCTATTTTGCCCTGGGACGCATCGTCAACGTGCCCGCCACGGCAAGCGCGATTATCGCGATGGCGGTCTGTTACGGGGCGTACATGGGAGAGATCTTCCGCGCCGGGATCGAGTCGATCTCCGGCGGGCAGATGGAGGCGGCACGCTCCCTGGGGATGACCTCATCGCAGGCCATGCGTCACGTGATACTGCCGCAGGCCGTCAAGACCATCCTCCCCCCCATCGGTAATGAATTTGTGGCGCTTTTGAAGGACTCGTCCCTGGTCTCCATCCTCGCCGTATCGGATCTGTTGCGGAGGGGAAGGGAATTTGCCGCGGAATCATTCAACTACTTTGAAACTTATACGATGGTCGCTCTCGTCTACCTGATCATCACGCTCTTTCTGTCAAAACTGGTCAGCATCATGGAGGACAAGGTCGGTGTCAACAGATAACAATCCCGTCATGGTCGAGATGCGAGAGGTGTACAAGTACTTCGGACAGCTGAAGGCTCTGGACAACGTCTCGCTGAATGTCCTTGACGGCGAAAAGCTGGTCCTGATCGGACCGAGCGGTTCCGGCAAGAGCACGCTCTTGCGCTCGATCAACCAGCTCGAGAAAATAGACCATGGCCGTATCGTCGTCGACGGGATCGATATCAGCGATCCCGAGACGGACATCAACAAGGTCCGCGAAGAGATCGGGATGGTCTTCCAGTCCTTCAATGTCTTCCCCCACAAGACCGTTCTGGACAATGTCAACCTTGCGCAGCTAGTTGTGCGCAAACGCTCCAAAAAGGAGGCGTCGGAGATATCCAGGGAACTCCTCAACAAGGTGGGGATCATCGACAAGGTGGACGAGTATCCCGACAAACTCTCCGGGGGGCAGCAGCAGCGCGTCGCCATCGCGCGGGCCCTGGCAATGAAACCCAAGATCATGCTCTTCGACGAGCCCACATCGGCGCTGGATCCCGAGATGATCGGGGAGGTCCTCGACGTCATGATCAAGCTGGCGAAGGAGGGGATCACCATGATCGTTGTCACGCACGAGATGGGTTTCGCCCGCGAGGTGGCGGACCGGGTCATATTCATGGATTACGGGGCGATCATAGAGGAGGGAACACCCGAGCATTTCTTCAAGAATCCCACCCAGGAACGTACCAAGCTGTTTCTCAATCAGATTCTGTAGTCTTTTCGAAGGTCAATTGCGCGACATCAGGTGGCTGACGGCACCGTCCAGTCCGTCGAGGGTCAGCTCGAACATGGGGAATACCCTCCGGATCTGGTCGATGGTCCAGGTACCCGACCATTCGTAGCGGGGAGCCGGATTCAGCCAGACCGAGTGACGAAAGGTCTGGAAAAGAAACTGGAGGTTTTCGATGCTGGCCTTCCGCGCCCGCTCCCCGAAATAGATCGATCCCCCCTCATTCATCAGCTCGTAGGGGGCCATGCTGGCATCCCCCACGATAACGATCCTCGTCTCAGGGTCTCGCTTGGTAAAATCCGTGATCAGCTCCGAGTTGCGGTACCGGGCGGCATCGGCCCATACCCGGTCGTAGATGGTGTTGTGAAAGAAGTAGGTCTTGAGGTCCTTGAACTGGTTCCTCGCGTAGTCGAAGAGTGTCTGCACCAGGGGGATATAGGGGTCCATGGACCAGCCGCCGTTGTCGATCATCAGGATGACTTTCAGCCGGTCCGCGAGGTGGCGGTCGAATATGATCTCGATCTCGCCGGCGTTCTTCATGGTCTGATAGATCGTCTTGTCCACGTTGACCACGTCCAAAGGCCCGGCGGGGACCATCCGGCGAAGTTTCTTCAGCGCCTCCCCCATTTGTGACTGGGTCAGGGGGCCCTCCTGGGAATAATCCCGGTAGCGCCGGTCGAGGGCCACCTTGGTCGCCGATTTGTTCTGCGAAACGCCCCCGACACGCATCCCCCCGGGATGAAACCCGGAGTGCCCCACGGGCGAGGTGCCGCCGGTGCCGATCCACTTGCTCCCCCCGTGGTGAGCCTCGGTCTGGTCCTTGAGCCGGTCGAGGAAATACTGCTCCAGCTCCTCGGGTGTCAGTTTCTGCAGTTCCTCCTCGTTGACGCCGAGGGCGGCGGCGACCCCCTCCGGGTTTTTCAGCCATTCATCCAGGAGGAGCTTTGCCATCTCGCTCAGCTCGATCTCGTCGGGATCGGGGAGTTCCACCCCTTCGAAGTGGTGGGCAAAGACCTGATCGTATATGTCAAAGTACCGCTCGCTCTTGACCAGAAGGGACCGGGCGACGACATAGAAGTTGTTCAGGGAGCGGATGGCCCCCAGCCGCAGGGCCCGCTGGAGTCTGAGAAAGGAGGTCGGGGTGACCGGGATCCCCCGGTCCCTGAGGTTATAGAAAAAACTGACAAACACGTTCCGTGCTCCTGTGTATCTCTCGTATACTCGGACCTATCTGTGATTCCGGCCGATGGCGTCGCTCGCCACCTTCAGATCCGGGCTCTTCTTGTACAGAACCCCCAGATAGGGAACATCCCCCTGTTCGAGGAGCGACAGCTTGAAATCGGGATCGGCCTTCAGGGCCCGTATCCAGTTGATCAGTTCCCTCGTGGCCGGTTTCTTCTCGACTCCCTCCAGTTTTCTCAGGCCATAGAAGGTCCTGATGCAGGCGTCCGTGATCTCCCGCTTCAGATCGGGGAAGTGAACCCCGATGATCCGGCGCATCGTATCCTCCCCCGGGAAGGCGATGTGATGAAAATTACAGCGCCCGAGGAAGGGATCGGAGAGATCCTTCTTCGCGTTGGAGGTGATGATGATCACGGGTCGGCTTTTCGCGGAGATGGTCTTGTCCACCTCGATGATATCGAATTCCATCTGATCCAGAACGTCCAGCATGTCATCCTGGAAATCCGTGTCGGCCTTGTCGATCTCGTCGATCAGGAGGACGACCCTCACATCCGAGACAAAGGCCTGTCCGATCTTTCCCATCTTGATGTACTCTTCGATATTGCTGACATCCCTGCTGGAGTCGCCGAAGCGGCTGTCGTTGAGCCGCGTCAGGGTGTCGTACTGGTAGAGCGCCTCCACCAGCTTCATGCTCGATTTGACATTCAAGACGATCAGGGGCATCCCGAGGCTCTCCGCGATGGCGTAGGCCAGCATCGTCTTCCCCGTCCCCGGCTCCCCCTTGAGGAGGAGCGGCATCTCCAGGGCCATCGAGACATTGACGATCTCGGCAAGTTCATCATCCAGGACATACTTGTCGGCGCCCCGGAATTTGTAAAAGTCATTGTGAACCATAATGTTTAACCCTTCTGTTGTTTGTGTAGTGTATCGTTTTATATATCCCGTGTCCAGAGCGACGCCATGGCGGGTCCGCCCCCGACACACAGCGACGCTCCGCCGATGGTCTTCCCCATCCGTTCCAGTTCGTAGTAGAGGGAGACGAT
>Ga0272443_10006421_pt1 | contig 11647 bp, 7 predicted proteins | sample SSMAcet12_FD_193581 | JGI IMG/M metagenome (GOLD analysis project Ga0272443, IMG submission 193581) | Marine sediment archaeal communities from Little Sippewissett salt marsh, Falmouth, MA, United States - SSM-Acet-12 | ecosystem: Environmental > Aquatic > Marine > Wetlands > Sediment ... | reverse complement strand
GCAAGATTACGAGGAACTTCCTGATAATGGCTGAATTCCATTGAAGAAGTTGCTCTTCCTGAAGAAAGTGTACGCAATACGGTTACATATCCAAATTGTTCTGCCAACGGAACTTTTGCGTTCAATACACGGGCATTACCTTTGGTTTCCATTCCAGCTACCTCACCTCTCCTGCGGTTAAGGTCTGCAATAATGTCTCCCATGTACTCTTCCGGAGTTACAATCTCCAGTTTCATAATAGGTTCCATTAATGAAGGTTTGGCTTTACCAGCTGCATTTTTAAATGCCTGTCGGGCACAAATCTCGAATGAAAGCTGATCAGAGTCAACAGCATGGAAAGAACCATCCAACAAGGTTACTTTCAGACTGTCAATAGGATATCCGGCCAACGGACCATTCATCATTGCGTCTTTAAAACCTTTTTCAACAGAAGGGATATATTCTTTTGGAATATTTCCACCTTTTACCTTATCGATAAATTCCAATCCACTTATTCCGTCTTCAGCAGGTTCAACTTTTACAATTATATCGGCAAATTTACCACGACCGCCAGTTTGCTTCTTGAAGACTTCACGAAGTTCAACCGGCCGGGTAATCGCTTCTTTATATGCAACCTGAGGTGCTCCCTGGTTGCACTCTACTTTAAATTCACGTTTTAAACGGTCAACCAAAATTTCGAGATGAAGTTCACCCATTCCCCGAATTACAGTCTGACCTGAATCGGGATCAGTTTTAACAACAAATGTTGGATCTTCTTCGGCAAGCTTTGCCAGACCATTGGAGAGTTTATCCAAATCTTTTTGAGACTTCGGCTCAATTGCAACACCAATTACTGGTTCCGGGAATACCATGCTTTCCAGTTCAATAGGATTTTTGATATCGCCAAGCGTATCTCCTGTACGAATATTCTTAAATCCAACAGCACCACAAATATCACCCGCTTCAATTATTTCTTTTGGATTTTGTTTGTTTGAATGCATCTGGTATAAGCGTGAGATACGCTCTTTTTTACCGGTACGTGAATTATATACTATAGAACCAGCTTGCAATTTACCTGAATAAACACGAATATATGCCAAACGACCAACGAAAGAATCGGTAGCAATTTTAAATGCTAACGCTGATAGTGGTTCGTTGACATCAGGTTTGCGTATAACTTCTTTTTTAATTATCGGATTGATTCCTGTTACTTCTCCTTTATCAAGCGGAGAAGGTAAAAATTCACAAACAGCATCCAGTAAACGCTGGACGCCTTTATTTTTGAAAGCCGAACCACACATCATCGGAATAATTACACCTTCCAGTGTTGCTTTACGGATAACGGCCAGCATTTCTTCTTTGGTAATAGAATCTGGATCATCAAAGTAACGTTCTAAAATTTCATCATCTACATCAGCTACAGATTCTACCAGTTTTTCTTTCCACTCTTCGGCTTGTTCAACCAATTCAGCAGGAATTTCTTCCAGGCTGTATTTGGTTCCCATAGTTGCATCATCATACCAACGGACAGCTTTCATTTCTACCAGGTCAATAACACCTTCGAATTTTTCTTCCGCACCTATAGGTATCTGCATTGGAACCGGATTTGCACCTAATTTTTCTTTAATTTCATTATATACATTAAAAAAATCGGCACCCTGACGATCCATTTTATTTACAAATGCGATACGAGGAACTCCATACTTTTCCGCCTGACGCCAAACGGTTTCCGACTGTGCTTCAACACCACCCACCGCACAAAAAAGTGCAACCGTACCATCGAGAACTCTTAGTGAACGTTCAACTTCTACTGTAAAGTCTACATGTCCGGGAGTATCTATTATGTTTATTTTATATTCTTTTTCTTTGTGTTTCCAGAATGTGGTAGTGGCAGCAGAGGTAATAGTAATACCTCTTTCCTGCTCCTGTTCCATCCAGTCCATTGTAGCGGCACCGTCGTGAACCTCACCAATACGATGAGTTAATCCTGTATAATATAGAATGCGTTCTGACACAGTTGTTTTACCAGCATCAATGTGTGCCATAATACCGATATTACGTGTATATTTCAGATCTTGTTTAGCCATTTTCTAATTTTCTAAATCCGATTTTACTTTTCTATAAACTATATCCTAACTAATCCTTTGCTAAACTAAAATCTGAAATGTGCGAATGCACGGTTGGCTTCTGCCATTCTGTGGGTATCTTCTTTTTTCTTGAATGCTCCCCCCTCTTCATTGAATGCAGCAACAATTTCTGCAGACAACTTATCAGCCATTGATTTTCCCGAACGTTTACGGGCAAACAAAATCATATTTTTAATACTGATTGATTGTTTTCTCTCCGGTCTGACTTCCATAGGCACCTGGAAAGTAGCACCACCAACACGACGGCTTTTTACCTCGACAGCAGGTGTTATGTTCTCAAGTGCTTTCTTCCAGACATCAAGAGGGCTAAGCTCAGTGTCTTTTACACGTTTACCTACCAAATCAATTGCATCATAGAATACCGTGTAAGCTACTGACTTTTTTCCATCCACCATAAGGTCATTAACGAACCGGGTTACCAATACATCATTAAATTTTGGATCCGGTAACAAAATTCTCTTCTTTGGTTTCGACTTTCTCATTTTTTTAACTTTTAAGTGTTATTTAAATCAGTTGCCCTAAGGCGGTCTTCAGCTCTTCTCCGGAAGACATTTTAGAGAATTACTTACTCAACCAAACCACTACAAATAACGTTGTTAACTAATCTATTAATTTTTTTACTTCTTCGGTTTTTTTGCACCATACTTTGAACGACGTTGCAAACGTCCTTCTACACCTGCAGTATCAAGAGCACCACGAATTAAGTGGTAACGAACACCAGGAAGGTCTTTTACCCTACCCCCACGTACAAGCACAATTGAGTGCTCCTGAAGATTGTGACCTTCACCAGGGATATAAGCATTCACTTCTTTACCATTTGTTAACCTCACCCTTGCAACTTTACGCATTGCCGAGTTAGGTTTTTTGGGTGTTGTGGTATAAACACGAACACACACACCGCGACGTTGCGGGCATGAATCCAAAGCACGAGATTTACTCTTCTCCACCTTGCGTTGTCTTCCTTTTCTAACTAACTGTTGTATAGTTGGCATAACTATCTGTTTTTTATATAGTTAATAATCATTTTTAAAAATGGACTGCAAAAGTATGCAAAAATCCTTAAAAATCAATCGCTTCCAGAGGAAAAAGCATACTACTCCCTTAAAACGGCTCGCAAAAGTACAATTTTTCTGTTAACTACAATGTGATTTAATCTTTTTTTGTAAAAAATTAAGATTTATAAGAAAAGACCTTCCGGTAAAATATAAAGAATCTTAAAATATTGATTATGAGAGGCGGAAGGCAATTATTTGGACATTGATAACTGATGAATAGTCTTTTGGATATTTATATTCATAAACATTACCAACTCACTTTCAGGTTCTTTCTCTAAAAATGGAAACCAAAGGCTCAATAAGTCTTTCAATCAACCGTCTGTCTTTTGTAATAATTTCGGCAACTCCCTGCATTTCCTGATTAAATGGCAATTCTTTTTTGTAATTGGTAATAAGTTTATTTTTTAATTGAATTTCAACAGTATAATAATCACCATCTTCGGAATTAACGGGAACCATTGGAATATTTGAAACGATCCCTTCCAATAATCCAAATTCCATATGGGGATAGTTATCCAGCTTTATATTTACGTTCTGATCTGGCTCAACCTTACCGGCACCTATTACCGGAACAAATGCTCTGCCAATTATATTTTGATCCTCATCAGGCACAATGGTGAAAACAATGTTGCCATTTGAAACAAATTGATTTTCACTCCAGAAATTTGTAAATGTTACAATTCCTTCCACCGGATTTCTTAAAATATAATCCTGCTCCCAGGAACGCAATTGATTCACAAGATTGTCATATTTCTCTTGTAATCCGGATACAAGTTTTTGTTCTGTTTTTGCTTTTTCAGTTCGTTGTTCCTGAATCTGACCTTCTAAATTGTTTACAGTAATATAAGCTTTTGACAATTCAGTCTTTGCATTTTGATATGCAAACTGTTGTTTCAACATAACTGCCTTAGATTTCTCAAGTTCAACATCAGACTTAAATCCCTGCAAGTTTAAAGTAGAATCACGATGGTATTGAGTTCTTGCTAATTCGTAATCCTGAAACAAGACGGCAATTTCCTCAAGTGATTTCTCCTCATAGTTCTGATAATCATCAACCTGTTTATTCAATGTTTGTATTCGTTGATCATATGAATTAAATCTTAAAAAAGTTTGATAATCGTTTAGATGACTAACAAAGGAAGAATAATAAGAATGATACAATCCAAGACTATAATTTTGTTCGAATTTCAATTCACTGAATTTTTCAGGAGAATCAAAAAAGTCCTGAATCGTATTCAACACATTTATCAATGCGTAAACATCTTCATAATCAGCAGGATTTTCAATAATACCTAATATGGTATTTGCAGAAACCTTTTTTTTGTCTGTAACAAGTATTTTGTCCAGCTTACCGTCTTTTCGCGCAACAATTGGTATTGGTGGATTTTCTGACATTATGGTTACAGGTGCCTTTATTAAATCAGGGTATTTATAAAAATAGCTTCCTGTTATCAAGACAATTACGACCATAGCAATAATAAGTGTCCCCCAACGGATGATCCATTTTGGCGGAGTCCCCATTATTTCCTGTACTTCATCCGAACGAATTTCTATTTTTTTGTCGTTTGTCATTAGTTACCGTTAATTAGTTTCCCAATTCTAACTGATTCTTCACTAAATTATAATATGCACCTTTTTTAGCTGCCAATTCTTTGTGTGATCCAACTTCAACAACCTCTCCTTTTTCGAGGACTACTATCTGATCGGCATTTTTGACTGTACTTAGTCGATGTGCCACAGTAATCACTGTTTTTCCCTGGAAAAACGCATTTAAATTCTGCAAAATAACCTTTTCATTATTTGCATCTAATGAGTTGGTTGCCTCATCAAACAGAAGGAATGCCGGATTTTTATATACAGCTCTTGCAATTAATATCCGTTGTTTTTGACCCTGACTTAATCCAACACCTTCCTGTCCGATTTTGGTATTATAACGTATTGGTAATTCTTCAATATAATCTTCAATATTTGCTGTTTTTACGGCATGCAATAATTTATCTTTATCAGCGAAATCCTCGCCAACTGCGATATTATTCGCTATTGTATCCGAAAAAATGAAACCGTCCTGCATTACAACACCACAATTGCTTCGCCACATTTCCATACTAAACTGATTCAGGCTTATTCCACCGATTTCGATTCGGCCTTTATACGGAGGATAAAAACCAAGTATCAGTTTGAGCAGTGTTGTTTTTCCACTTCCGCTTGCGCCTACAATTGCAGTTATTTTATTATGGGGAATTACCAGATTAATGTTATTTAATACTCTTGGGGACTTTGGACCTTCATAATGAAAGGCTAAATTACTAATGGTAATATTTTTATTTTGAGGCAATTCATAATTTTTAAAAATCTCCCTACCTTCTTCCTCTTCTTCTTTATTATGAATCTCACCCAAACGCTCCAGACTTATCTTGGCATCCTGCCCAGCCCTGATAAAACCAATAAATTCATTTAAAGGACTATTTAGCTGACCTATTATATATTGTATAGCAACCAGCGCACCAAGTGTCATATCTCCGTCCACAACTGACTTGGCAGCAATAAATATAATTAAGATATTTTTTACCTGATTAATGAAGATAGATCCTGCCTGCTGGTTTTGAGTTAACATTAATCCTTTTACACTTACCCTAAACAGCTTTGCCTGAATACGTTCCCATTCCCAACGTTTTTGTTTCTCACAGTTATTGAGCTTTATTTCCTGCATCCCGGTTATTAACTGATAAACGTTACTTTGGTTTGCAGCGGAAATTGTAAACTGTTTATAATCTAGTTCTTTCCTCCTTTTCAAAAACATGAGGATCCATAAAACATAGAACGTACTTCCGACATAAAATATTAACAGAATCAACCAGTCGTAATATGCCAAAACAAAACTATAAATTACAAATACAAAAATTCCGAATGACATATTTACCAGGTTGCGGGTAAGGAAGTTTTGTATTCTTTCATTATCATCAATTCTTTGACGAAGATCACCAATTAGCTTGGTATCAAAAAATCGTATTGGAAGCTTCATCAGCTTTATTAGAAAATCGGAAATAAGTGAAATACTTATTCTGGTGCTTGTGTGCAACATGATCCAACTTCGTATGAATCCTACCGCAGTTTGACTGATTGTCAAAACCAGTTGCGCCACCAGTACCAATACAATAAAATTTAGGTTATTTGTTGTTATACCTACATCTACGATCGCCTGAGTAAGAAACGGAAAAATAAGACTCAAAATACTGCCTGTTAAAAAACCAAGCAGTAACTGAATAATTAAACGTCTATATGGTTTCAAATAATTAAACAGATACCGAAACCCTGTTTTATTTACTTTTTCCCCTTCCTCTTTATAAAAATCTGAAGTTGGTTCCAACAATAATGCAATCCCCGCTGGTTCTCCATCCTGCTTGGTAGAAGCCCAACTTTTCAGAAATTCTTTATTGTTATAAATAACCAAACCGTGTGCAGGGTCGGAAATATGAAACTCTAATCCTTTACGGCTTTTTTTTATTTTATAGAGTACAACAAAGTGTTCCTGATTCCAGTGTAAAATAATTGGTAGCGGAACTTCTTCCAAAACCTTTACGGCTAATCTTGCTCCCTGAGTGCGAAATCCAATCTTCTCGGCTGCATCACTAATTGTCAGAAGTGATACTCCTTCACGAGTTTTCCATGTAAGCTCCCGTAATGTTTCAAGGTTATAATGCCGACCAAAATGTTTGGATACGATCCGCAAACAGGTTGGACCGCAATCCATTATATCAGGTTGCAAATAATGTGGAAATTTGGTCATGCTTAAGTTTTGTGGCAGAAAGATAGAAAAAAATCATTTTTATCAAATGCAGTTGGTTTAATAATTGTAGTTCCCCATTTTATAAACAAAGAACTTATCAGCTTTTGATTTTACCTTATTACTTGCATTGAATATTATTATTATCATTCTATTTTTTAATTTATGAAGTAATTTCATGGAAAAGCCAGCCATTTCTTCATCCATAAATACAAAAGGTACATCAAGTAATAGTAATTTAGGATTCCTGTATATTGCCATTGCAAAAGCGACCAATTGTTCCTGTCCGGCCGATAATCTGTCTGAAGCTGTTGAATATCCATTGGGGAATTTTTTGATGAATTCATCAAAACCTGTTTTTTTACAGTATGAAATAATTTGCTTTGGATCAAAAGAGTTGTCGCTAATACCAATGTTTTCAATCACAGAACCTTCATATAGCTGAACAGGATTAAGCACGACCGAAGTATTAGCTTTCCAATTAGAATCACTGATTTGATCCCAGCTATTTCCATTAATTCGTATTTCACCAATTTGAAAAGGAACTATGCGACCCAATATTGAAATTAAAGTACTTTTCCCGCTACCTGTGGCTCCGTTTACAACTGTTATATCACCAATCTTCGCAACCAAACTCACATTTTGAAATATTGGAGCCTGCCCCGGAAAAGCAAACTCAAGGTTTTTAACCGAGAGTTTTTCAAAACGAGTAACCTCGCTTTTCTGAACCTTATGTAATTCATCATCTTTGTGAACAGACCTATTACCAATTACATTGTAAATAATTTTAAATGATGTTTGGGCTTCATTAAAATCAGCAATCATCTTTGTTAGCTTAAAGACTGAAAGGAAATTAATGATTAGCCAGCCAGTTAAAGCGAACCATAAATTTTGCCAACCATCCGCTTCAGGTACAAAAACAATATTGACCAAAATCAAAGTAACTGCCCCAAATATTAAAAAAAGCCAGTTATAATTCTGTTTTTTAAGCAAAGCTATAGACAACCTGGTTTCCAACAACGCTTTCAAATAATCAATACTTTGTGAAACAAATCTTTTTTCTCCGTTAACTACTTTTATGTTTTTAATAGTTCGATTATTATAACGAAAAGTCTTTTCTTTTTCCTTAAAGTCTTCATGTTCTGTAATATTTAATTGCTCTATCCTTTTTTGAATAAAAAACGCAATCAGCAGAGAAAAGAGCAGTTGTAAGACAACCACTATTCCGGCCCAAATTGAAAGTACGGATATAAATACAAGTGAAACAATGAAAATAATAGTATAGGATGGCAGAGCTGCTGCAACATTGAAGACAAATTTACCAAGCACTTCAACAGGTTTTTCAAATGCTTTGATGTTCGTCAAGGATAAGGTATCTTTAAAGGAATTAGGTTCAAAAATACTTTCTGTAAGTCTGGCAGTTAAGTCAACTATAAAGTTCTTTTTGCCCTGCAAGACAAATACATTTTTAAAATGTAATAAAACAATAAAGACTAATAACAGCAGAAAGAAAATAACAGATCTGTTAACAAGTATCCTACTATCAGATACAGAGACCACCGTTTCAAAGAAAAAAGATAATAATATTGCAAAAACAGCAGCATTTGCAATTGCAAATATTCCAATAGTCGGGAGTACCTTTTTATAATTTTCAAGTACTTTAATTATCCAGTTACGTTTAAGTTTTCTTTTCTCTGCTGTTGTTTGAATTGAATCACCTGGTTCCATGGCAATTAAAGAATTGGATTTCCAGATGACTTCCAGTTCATCATCCCGGTATTCAATAATTCCCCATTGTGGGTCGCCTACTACGAACCTGTCTTTGTGCCAGCCATAAACCACAACAAAATCTTCTCCGCCAGAATCTTTTGAAACATGAAGAATTACCGGATCACTTAAACCTTTTATGGCATCAATATTTGCCTTAAATCCCTTTGCCGCAAATCCAGCGCTTTCTGCAGCTTTACACAAACCAAATAAACTTACATCATTTTCAGTTGCACCACTGTTTTCGTGCAATTGATGCATTTCAACTGATCCACCATAATAGTTGATAACAGAAGCCACGCAAGCCAGCCCTGCCTGATGCCGATTGGTATCTTTTACAAATCCGGCTTTTATCTTTCGAAGTTGAGCACTGGTCATATAGGTCTACTGATTTAAAATACTTTTAACAATTTCCAATATCTGGTCTGAATTATTGTTCTCCTCAAATTTATCTTTTATTGCTTTTACATTCTTTTGATAAGAGTGGTAATTTGATTTGATTTTATTAAGCTTTTGTGAAATGGATTTAACTGAATCGCGTTTGATTCTTCCACGTAATCCCAGGCCATGATAAACAGTTCGTGCAGAATTTCCAGGCTGATCCCAACGAGGAGACAAAGGATAAACCAACATTGGTACATTATTGTAAATACATTCTGTAATACTATTCATTCCCCCGTGCGTTATCATCAGATCGCAATATTGAAGAAGTTCAACCTGCGGAACATAATCAAAAATAAACAGGTTACCTGGTGCAGGAAAAAGCTCAGAAATATCGAAATCTTTTCCGGTTGAGATAATAAACACACAATCCGGATTTAAACCTGCAACTTTTGAAATCTTTTTAAAGAACTTTTTTACTACAGTTTCAAACTTTGAAGTAACTGTTCCTAACGAACAGTACACAATAAAACTTTTATCGTTCTCTGCAGATTCCAGGCGATTTAACAAATTACCATAACGCGGCTGGTTTATTTTCCCTTCACGCTGAATATTAATTAGTGGCCCGATTCTAAAAACACCTTCCTTTTCAGGGTGGGGAAAATCAAATCCAGCCGGTGATATAACAATTCTTGGAATATTTTTCACACCAACTCCAAAGGAACGGTTAATGTCTGTCTTCTCCCTTAAATTAAAATTCAGCCTTTTTCCAATCTGTTTTAAAATTGAGAAATTATCTTGTCTGAAAGTCAGAAATCTGTTTATTGCATAGCTTGACTTATAACCAAATAGTTGCAATAACCAAAGCAAATTACAATAATACTTATTAAAGATATTTTCTTTGGGTAAATAGTAAGATGTAAATGGTGGTATACCATTAATCTTTCTGGTATCGGGCTTTGTCTGAAAAGCTATTATTTTAGTTTTGTCTGTATCGTAAAATAAAGACTTCAGAACTTCCTGCTCATCTAATAAAACCATGTCCGGATTAATCTCTTCAATGGTCTCCTGAAAGTCTTGAATGTCTCCCATCGTTTTCAACAATTTCTCCTGACTGATAAACCAATAAAAAAAAGTTGCTATACGATGCAACCTGGAAAACCTCACCCGAAAGGTAACTTTCACCACACTTAATAAAGGAAGAGGAAAAAATTTAAACCCAAATTTCTCAATTTCATTTTTTAAATAATTATGACTGCCATAAACAACATCATAACCTTCTTCTTTTAACTTGGTTGCGATTTTTAGTGTTGCATGAAAATGCCCTTTGGCAGGCATAATATCAATCAGGATTTTAGGCATACTTTAAAGGTTAGGTTGTATTACCTTTACAAAAATATAAAAACAAGAACAACCAGTGCCGGCAAAAATCCCAAAAGCGCCAACTGTTTTGCTTTTGTTTCATATTTTTCTTTACCCACAAAAAAATAAAAAAGTCCGATTGGGATTACGGCAATAAAAAGAACTGTTCCAAGGAAGTTTATGAATTCTCCAAAATCCTTTAAAAAAGTAAAGTCATGCACTCCTTCATCAAAATACCAGATTGCTGCAGCAATAATTGCAGAAATAAGGATAAGCACTATTGGAAAGATGCGGCAACAAAGTTTGTTTTTTTTCATTTGTTTGGTTTTAAACAAGCACTAATATACATCAATTTGGAATCGCTTTTCCCTTTTTAACATTTTAACATATTTTTCTGCCTGCCCTGCGTCAACTCCCCCCTGTGTCTGAATGATCTCCAGCAACGTTTTGTTTACATCCTTTGCCATATGTCTTATGTCACCACACAAATAAAAATGAGCACCATTCTCAATCCATTCAAATATTTCTTCCTGATTTTCTATCAGCTTATGCTGGACGTAAATCTTCTCTTTTTGATCTCTGGAAAATGCAACATCCATTCGCTCCAAACATTCCTCTTCCATTAGTTTTTCCCACTCTTCTTTATAAAGGAAATCAGCATCACGGCTTCTGTCACCAAAAAACAACCATGAATAACCTTTGTATCCCTGACTTTCACGCTGTTGCATAAATCCACGATAAGGAGCAATACCTGTTCCTGTTCCTACCATTATTATAGCGGCATTATCTTCAGGGAGCTTAAATGATGGATTCTTGTCAATATAAATTGGTAAATAATCTCCAATTTTAATGTCATTTGCGATATGTGATGTACATGCCCCCTCCCGGTACCTGTTATCCCTTTCGTATCTGACCAGTGATATGGTTGCATGAATCTGTTCTCCGACCTTTTCCTGACTGGAAGAAATGGAATAAAGTCTGGGTGGCAATGATCTTAATATTTCAACAAATTTATTTGCATTCCATTCATATGGATAATCATTGAACAAATCCAGTACATCCCGACCAAATAAATATTCATCCAGCAATACATCATCGTCCAAAAGTTTTTTCAGTTCCGTATTCCTGGTATGTTCAAAGTATTTATTCACAAGATCATAGGTGAGAACGGT
>Ga0272443_10006418_pt1 | contig 11650 bp, 11 predicted proteins | sample SSMAcet12_FD_193581 | JGI IMG/M metagenome (GOLD analysis project Ga0272443, IMG submission 193581) | Marine sediment archaeal communities from Little Sippewissett salt marsh, Falmouth, MA, United States - SSM-Acet-12 | ecosystem: Environmental > Aquatic > Marine > Wetlands > Sediment ... | reverse complement strand
GGCAGCGGCTCCCGCGACCCCGGTCGAGGAGACGGCACCGGTCGTCGAGCTGTAGCCGAACGGCGACTCGGAAGAGGGCGGGCACCCATCGGTGCCCGCCGGTTCATTGTGCGTCGCGTCCCGGATCCTACTCGGCCGTGATCGATACATCCTCCAGCCGCAGGTACGGGAGCGTGTAGTTGAACACGTTCTCCGTCTCTTGCGAGATGCCGGACAGCGTCTTCAGCGCTTCGAAGATGTTGCCGGCGATCAGCGTGCCGGAGACGGCGCGATCGATCTTCCCGTTCGCCACGAGGTACGCCGCCTTGGCGACGCCGGAGAAGTCGCCGGAGACCGGATCGGCGTTGCCGGAGAAGCGGTTGACGAGCAGGCCTCGCTTCATCTCCCCGATCAGCTCGTCCTTCGATGCCCGACCGGGCAGGATCGTGAAGTTGCTCGGACCGATTCCCGGGAGCGCGCCGGCCGATCCCGAGGCGTTGCCCGTGTTCGGGATGCCGAATGCGTGCGCGGTGTAGGCGTTGTGGAGGAACGAGCGCAGAACGCCACCCTCGATCAGCGGCAGCCGTCGACGCGCGGTGCCCTCGCGGTCGAACGCCGCGGTCGCGACCCCGCCGGGAAGCCGCCCGTCGTCGACGAGCGTGAACCCGTCGACGGCGACGGACTCACCGAGCGCGTCCTTCCACCGAGTCATCCCCCGCAGCGCGTTCCGGCCGTTCAGTTGGAACTGCAACGGCGCGAATAGGTTCAACACCGCGTACGGATCGAGGAGGACCTGGCCGACGAACGACTCGCCCTTGCGAGCGCCGAGTGAGCCGAGCGCGTTCTCGCTTGCACGACGCGCCGCGGGCTTGACGTCGATGTCCGCAACGCGGCGCGTTGCGCCGAACTTGAACGACATGTTCGACACCGACTCGCCGTCGCGCGCCGTCGTGAGGACTCCGTAGGTGAAGAGGCTGCTCCGCTCGGATGTCTCCGCGCCCGCCGTGTTCAGGAGGACGCGCTCGCGAAGCTCGGCGGAGAACTCCGATTCGCCGACGATGATGCGCCGGTCGACCGCCTTCGCCACCTCGAGCATCCGGATCGCCTGCTTCACCGCCTCGGCGGTTCCGAACGCCTCCGCGGCGGGGTCGATCAACCCGTCGATCGGCTCGACCTCGGATGCCTCGGGTACGACGTTGTGCGGGTCGCCCGGGGACGCCTTCGCGAGGGTGACCGCATCGGTGGCGGCATCCTCGATGCGCGTCAGGTCGTTCGTGCTGGCGAAGCCGACTTGCGTGCCGAGGAAGGCACGCACGCCGATCCGCGTCTCCTGCCGACTCTTCGAGATCTGCAGGTCGTCTTTCTCGACGGCCGACGTGATCGATCGGGTTGCCTCTCCGAACACCTCCGCCTGATCGGCTCCGTGTTTGCGGGCAAGGTCGAGTGCCTGTTGGCAGCGATCGAGAAGGTCGTGGTTGCTCATGCTTGTCGCCCTCCAATCGTCAGCGTGCAGCGGATGTGCGGACCGCCCGCATCGACTTTGGCCGCCTGCCCCTTTCCGCAGGCCCCGGCACCGTGCTCCCAGGCGAAATCGTCGCCGACGGCGTCGACCGACTTCAGGACGTCGAACGCGTTGCCGGAGATCGTCGCCCCGCGAACGAGCTCGCCGATCTTGCCGTCGACGATTCGATGCGCCTCGCGGACGCCGAACATGAACTCGGCGTTCGAGTCGGCCTGTCCGCTCATGCCGAGTTCGCGCAGGTAGTAGCCGTTCGCGATGCCGGCGATCATCTCCTCGAGCGGGGTCTCGCCCGGCTCGATGTAGGTGTTGCGCATCCGGATGATCGGGTCGTCGCTGTAGACGTAGGCTCTTGCGTTGCCGGTCGGGGCGACGCCGTAGTGTGCCGCCGTCTCGCGGTTGTGCAGGAACGAGCGCATCGCCCCGCGCTCGATGATGACGGTACGCTGCGTGAGGACGCCCTCGTCGTCGACCGGCAAGATGCCGACTGCATAAGGGGAATACTCGCTCGCGCCGCTGTCGCACAGCGTCACCAGCTCGGACGCGACGACCTGCCCGATCTTGTCCGACGTGATCGCGCCGCCGAGGACGATGTCCGCCTCGACGGTGTGGCCGATCGCCTCGTGACAGAGGATCCCTACGAGGCCGGGATCGAGCACCACGACGGACGTGCCACCTTCGGGCTGCGGCGCCGTGAGCTGGTCGACCGCGAGCTTGCTCGCGGTATCGGCCATCTCCTCCGGTGCACGGACACCGAGGAGGTCGGACCACCCGCCGGTGACACCGGAGCTCTCATGGCCCATCGTCTGATCGCCGTTGCGGCTGGCCACGGCGAGCGCGCGCAGCTCCGGCTTCGAGTCGAAGACGTGGGCCGATGCGCCGTCGGTCGTGACGATGATCTTCTCGTCCTGGATCTCTCCATAGGATGCGGTGCTGGACACGATCTCGCTTGCGGCGGACCGGATCCGCTCGTCGAGGCGCAGGACGAGCGCCAGTTTCTCCTCCAACGGGTGCGCGTCGAGTGGATCGTCGGTCGAGACGGCGAACGTGCCGGTCGCCATCGGCGCATCGGCGAGTCCGGCGATGCGCTCCTTCTTCGCGCCGGCGGACGTCCGAGCGGCGGCCTGCGCCGCATCGATCGCCGCACGGATGCCCGACTCGGAGACGTCGGTCGTGCTGGCGAATCCGAAGACTCCGTCGACGAGCGCCCGTACGCCGAGCCCGGCGAGAAGCACGCTCGAAGATTCCTCCAGCGTGCCGTTTCGAACGGTGATTCGCTTCGTGCTCCGCGCCTGATAGCGCAGCTCGATCCATCCGCTCGCGCCGGCGACGATGCGTTCAAGTAGCTTCTGCATGCGGCCTCCTTCGCGGATCCGAAACTCGTTGAGTACTCCCCTGTAAGTATCTCGTGGGGCCGGTGGAGTTCAATGCGGCCGACGCGTGCCGTGGCGAAACGGTGTGCCGTTCGGCTTGCCGAGGATATGGATATCGGGTAGGAAGGATGCGTTCGTTCGGAGATCAAGAGGAGGTACCACATGTACCGAGTGACGATTCTCGCCGTCGGGATGGCCTGCCTGCTGGCCGCGACGGCGCTCGCGATGGACGGGGAATCGGACGAGGGGCGGATCTGGTTCGGACTCGGAGGATCGTCGGTCGGGTTGCTGCTCCCCGACCTCGGCGCGACCGACGCGTCGCTCCTCGATCGGGGATTCGGGACGTTCGGCGACGCGGTCCTGGTCACCGGAGGCCGGGGACGCGGCGGCGTTCTCGGTGGGATATCGCTTGGCGGGATCGGCTGGGGCGGTGAAGCCGCGTCGTCGAGCGAGAACCGCTACGCCGAGCTGGCTGTCGGCTTCGGCGGGATCGAGGTCGGCGCCGTGGTCGGGGGGGACGAGCGTTCGCTCCTGACGTTCGGGGCGGTGATCGGCGGCGGAGGCACCGGCTTGATGCTCCTCGAGGAGCTCGGAACCGGGGACGATCCGATCGGGACATGCGGAGTGGTTCCCGAGCCGTTGATCCTCGGGCGGTACAGCGCGTTCCTCGCGATCGAGCCGTTCGTCAGCTTCCAGGTGCAGCCGCTGCACTACTTCGGCTTCGAGCTTCACCTCGGCTACCTGCTTCCGATCGCGTCGTTCACCTGGGGCGACGCGGAGTTGGAAGGGGCGTCGCCCAGGCTCTCCGGTCCCGTCATCGGCCTGTCGGCGACGTGGGGTGCCATCGGACGTCCGGTGATCGGGCCGCTGCTCGAGCGTCCCGAGCTGGAGGAGACGATCAGCCAGTCGGTAACGCTCGCCGGCCCGTGCGTCGAGATCAACAACGGGGTTGGGGGAATCACGATCGAGTCGTCGGAGGGCGATCAGGTAAGGATTGTCGCCATCAAGCGAGCACACTCGCAGGCGATGCTCGACGGCGTCAAGCTCCTGATCGAGCCGACCCGGTGCGGCCTGGCGATCCACTCCGACGGACCGCACCACGGCTACTGGGAGATGGAGTACACGATTGCGGTGCCCGTCGGGACCGAGATCCGGGCGACGCAGGGCGCGGGGAGCGTTCGCGTGGTCGGGGTCGTGGCGGACACGGAGATCGAGCTCGGCGTCGGTGAGATCGACGTCGAGGGGCCGGTTGGGCCGTCATTGACGGTCCAATCCGGTGCCGGGGATGTTCGGTTGAGCGGGGTCACGGCCAGCGTGATCGACATCGATCTCGGAACCGGAGACGTCGACATCCTCCTCCCGGCCGATGCATCGCACTCGATAGACGTCGGGGTCGGGATCGGCAGTATCTCGCTCGGGCCGTTCGAGGGACTCGACGCGATCGAGGCCGGAGGGATCGGCAGCTCGGTCGAGGCCACTCTCGGCGACGGAAGCGGACGGCTCACGGTCCATCTCGGTGTCGGTGAGATCGACGTGCGGCCGGCAGGCGAGTAGGCGGATCGATGGCCGAGGTGGAACGGAGTAACCCGATCCTCGATTCGATGAGTCGGCGCGCCTCGATTCGGGTGTACACGGAGGAAGAGCCGACGCGCGAGACGATCGAGACGATCGTCCGTGCCGGGCAGCGGGCACCGTTCGCCGCGCAGCTCGGCAGCCTGCTGCTCAGGCGTGATCGGACGGAGAATCCGTTCGGCGCGCCACTCCTGTTCACGGTTTGTGTCGACGCTCACCGGATGGAGCGGGTCATGGAGTTCCGCGGGTGGCGGCGGGGGATGTGCGACCTATCGACCCTCTTGCTCGGGATCCAGGACGCTGCCTACATGGCACAGAATATGGTACAGGCAGCCGAGTCGCTGGGGCTCGGGAGTTGCTTCCTCGGAGCGGCGCCGTATGCCGCGGCTCGTATCGTCGAGGCGTACCGGCTGCCGCCGCGGGTCTTCCCGCTCGTACAGTTGGCGATGGGCTATCCGGGCGAGGTGCCTCCGCCTCGCCCGCGGTATCCGATCGAGTTCTGCCTGTTCGAGGACCGGTATCCCGTCTTCGAGCCCGCGACGATCGAACGCGCTGCGGAGGCGATGGACGAGGGGTATCTCGCGCAGGACTACTACCGCGGCCTCGACGCGATGATTCCGCTCGACGCGGGCCGCGAGGAGAGGTTCACCTACGACGACTACTCGTGGACCGAGCACATCTCGCGCAAGCTCGGCCAGTGGAGCCGGGATCCGAGCGAACTGCTCGACGGGTTGGCGGCGTGTGGGTTCGATCTTTGTCGCCAGGGGGATGGCTCGGGGTCGGTCTGACGGAGCCGATCGCGGGTGCGATGATTCCTTGACAGTTGCCCGGAGCCGCGCCTATGCTCGTCCTGGCGACGGGTCCATAGCTCAGTGGTTAGAGCAACCGGCTCATAACCGGTCGGTCCCAGGTTCGAATCCTGGTGGACCCACCACATGAAGAAGCTGTTCGTGTACACCGATGGCGCGGCGAAGGGCGAGCCCGGCGAGGCGGGGATCGGCATCGCGATCACCGATCAGAACGGGACGTTGGTCGAGGAGATCTCGCGGTTGATCGGCCGCGCGACGACGGAGGTCGCCGAGTATCGCGCGTTGATCGAGGCAGCGAGGCACGTCGCCTCCTCGGGCGCCGATTCGGTGATCTTCTTCACCGATAATCAGCGGGTCGCCAACTACGTCAATTGCGTGTTCGAGACCCGTGAGCCGCATATCAAGCGCCTGATCGAGATCGCGCTGGGGCTCCTGAATCGGATCCCGCAGTGGCGCGTGAACTACGTCGATCGGGACGCCAACGTGCGCGCACCGCGCCTCGTCGAGCAGGCGTTCCATCAGAGCATCCAGGCGCAGGTGACGCGAGAGCGAATGGAGCTGGTGCTACTGGCGCGCGCGTCGACGTTGGGCGACGACGCAATGCAGCGGCTGATCGACTACGCCGAGCGTCTGCAGGAAGAGGTCTGATCGATGCGGGTGGTCGTGCAGCGGGTTGGGCGTGCGTCGGTCGACGTCGCCGGTGAGCGGATCGCGGAGATCGGCCCGGGGCTGCTTCTGCTGGTCGGGATCGTCCCGGAAGACGAGAACGTCGATCTCCGCAAGGCGGCCGGCAAGATCGTCCATCTCCGCATCTTCCAGGACGCCGAGGGGCGGATGAACCGATCCCTCCTCGACGTCGGCGGACGGATTCTTGCCGTCTCCCAGTTCACGCTGTGCGGAGATACTCGCAAAGGGCGGCGGCCGAGCTTCGTCGGTGCGGCGCCGCCGGAGGTGGCCGAGCCGTTGTTCGACCGATTCGTCGAGGCGCTCCGCGCCGAGGGTGTCGACGTCGAAATGGGCCGGTTCGGTGCGAAGATGGCGGTCGAGCTGCTCAACGACGGGCCGGTAACGCTGGTGATTGACGTTGCACCGGCCGGGCCCGTGGGCTAAACTGCGTTCTCGAGATGCCGCTCTCCGCGTCGCGGGGGGCTTGTGCTTGTAGGAGGAACGATGGCGGTCCCGAAATACAGAACGTCCCGAGCGAAAGGCCGCGCCCGGCGCAACCATTGGCGCAAGGCGGCCCCGGTGACGTCGACCGAGTGCCCACATTGCCACGAGACGAAGCTCCCCCATCGTGCGTGCCCGCACTGCGGGTACTACAACGGGATGGAGATCGTCGTACACGCCAAGGACGAGAGCTAGCCCCGTCGGGATCCGATCCTGCAGGATCCCTTCTACGACAGTTCGTCATCGCGTTTCTTCGCGCGTTTGAGTTCGGCCTTGGCTCGTTTCTTCGCGATCTTCGCCTCGGCCGCGAGGCGGGTCCGTTCGATCTCGGCGTCGGGAGAGAGACCGGCCTGCGGCGTTGGCTCGCTCTTCCTCCGGCGATTGCGCTCGATCAACCTCATCGCGAACGCCTTCCCGAACTGCCCGACGAAACCGGCGGCGAGCACCAGCAGAACCCACTTCAGCACGTCCCAAACCGCGTCCCACGTCACAAGCGGAATGGTAGGCGAACCGGCGCGGGCCGACAAGCGCCACGAACCGTGGATCTCCGGAGCCTTCCCTGCCGTTGACATGTGCGAGATTCGCGTACAGAATGGCACAGGGAGCGATACCATGTCGGAGCGGAATGCGGTTCATTCAGCGGACGGAGGACTACGGGACCGCTGGCGGGAGGTCCTGAGTGCGATCGACGATCGCATCCTTCGCGCGTGTTTGCCGACCGACGTTGCCGCGATCACCCTCGACGAGGATCAGCTGTTCGTCTCCGTCGACAGCGAGTTCAAGAAGGAGTACTGCCTGCGAAAACTCGACACGCTTCGAAACGCCGTCGAGCGAACGCTCGGTCCGCGAGACGTGGTGATCGGCGAGCCGCCGCTCGTCGAGCAGGTCCGCGAGCAGGAACCCCACCATGGTGCCAACGCTCGCATCGTCGTCCTGGGCGTCGGGGACGGTGGCGTCAATGCTGTCGTGCGGATGCGCGAGGAGAAGCTGCAGGGCGTTCGGTTGGTCGCAGTCGATACGGACCGACAGGTCCTCGACGCCTCGCCGATCGGAGAGGCACTGCAGTTGGGAATGGACATCACCGGCGGACGCGGCACCGGGGGAGACCTCGAGAAGGGGCATCGGGCAGCCAACGAATCACGGTGGGAGATCGCAAACCTCGTGCGGGACATGGACCTCGTATTCATCACCGCCGGTCTCGGCGGCGGGACCGGAAGCGGAGCGGCGCCGGTCATCGCAGAGATCGCGCGGGAGGGCGGGGCGCTGACGGTTGGGGTCGTAACGAGGCCGTTCTCATTTGAGGGGACGGTTCGCCGCGCACACGCCGAGGCTGGCCTGGACGAGCTGAGGAAGTCGGCCGATGTTCTGATCGTCATCTCCAACGATCGCCTGCTCGAGACGAATGCCCGCGGGCTTCCGATGACGAAGGCGTTCGAGCTCGCCGACGAGATCCTCCACGAGGGCGTCCGAGGAATCTCGGACCTGATCACGATCCGCGGGCTGATCAACCTCGATTTCGCGGACATCCGATCGGTTCTCGCCGGGGCCGGGGATGCGATGATGGGCATGGGCCAATCGAGCGGGGAGCAGCGTGCAGTCAACGCGGCGAAGGTAGCGAGCAGCAATCCCCTTCTCGAGGGAGACTCGATCCGCGGAGCGCGGAAGATGATCATGAACGTGACCGGAGGCGAGGATCTCACGCTCGGCGAAGTCACCGCTGCCGCCGATCACATTCGGAAGGCCGCGGCGACCGAGTGCGATCTCGTCTTCGGTGCCGTCGTCCAGCCCGGCTTCGATGGTGGGATTCAGATCACGGTGATCGCGGCTGACTTCCAAGAGGCCGACATGATCGGCCGGGAACTGAGGCGTCCGCAGCAACGGGAGCGGATCACGGTCGACAAGAACCTGGATGTCCCGACGTTCCTGCGCCGCGAGCGTGAGACGCAGGAGGGCGCGGAGGGCGAGTCCGAGAGTCCTAGGTGAAACCGGCCCGCAGGGGCGGGGTAGCTCTTACCGGCGAGTGGTGAGAATGGGATCAGCGAATATCTTGATCTGCGAAGACGAGGTGCGCATCGCCTCGCTCCTGGAAGAGGCCCTGTTGGAAGAGGGGTACCGGGTCCGGGTGGTCGCGAGCCGGACGGATGCTCAGAAGCTCCTCGGCCGGTGGACGCCGGACTTGATCCTTCTCGACGTCATCCTGCCCGAGTCGAAGGACGCCGGCTGGGAACTGCTCGCCGAGATTCGGCGGCGGAGTTCCGTCCCGGTGATCATGGTCACGGCGCTCAGCCGTGCGGACGACCGCGTGCGCGGATTGCGCGAAGGTGCCGACGACTTCATCTCCAAGCCGTTCCACCTCGATGAGGTCCTTGCCCGCATCGAGGCGGTTCTTCGGAGGACCCAGCCGGGCATCGGGGCGTTGGACTTGACGATCGACGACATCCGCAAGGAGGTACGTCTGAAGGAGCGGACTGTCTCCCTTTCGCCGAAGGAGTACAAGCTGCTCAAGCTGCTCGCTTCGTCCCCGGGCCGTGTGTTCACCACCGACGAGATCCTGACGGAGCTATGGCCCGAGAGTCCGTACGCGACCGGCCAGGACGTGCAGAAGTACGTCTACCTCCTTCGCAGGAAACTCGAACGGGATCCGAAGAACCCCGAGTTGGTCCTGACGTCGCGCGGGTTCGGATACCGGCTAGCCGTCTAGCACAGCTAGATGCCGGCTCTCAGTACCGCGGGCCGGATCGTCCGTACCGCGACAGCTGTCAGACATCCCGGATGTCGAGGAAGAGCGGTCGCATCGGGAGTTCCTCGGATCGACACGGGCGAACCATCGTGTGGTAGTGCATCACCCGCTGCGGCACGAAGTGCGGCAACCCCGGGAGCAGCGGGTCATCCTGATACACGAACAGCGTAAGGATGTCCGTCCCTTCCGCGCGCGCCTTGCGACGGAGCTGCTGAATCAGCGTCTTGAGCAGCGTGCCCCCTTCCCTTCCCTCACAGATCGGATCGAACAGCTGGGCGTAGGTCACCTGCTGTCCGACCTTCGGGATCTGCGGGACCGGGAGTGCTTGCGCCAGCGGGTTGAGGACGAGCCGCAGTGCACGAAGCGACAGGGGCATGTGCACCACGCGGCAGCGGTAGATCGTCGAAAGGTCCCACTGGCTCACCTGCGCGGAGGAGCCGCCGCGCTCGATCCGGTAGATCCCGCGGAGGTACCCGAGCTTCGCGCCGCGTCGGTATGCATCCCCGAAGTCGGACGGGCGCATCGTGCGCCGCCCGATGCCCCGGTCCAACCGCTCGATCTCCGCTTCCAGGTCGCCCAAATGGTCGTCGAATTCGCCGGCGGTGCCGGGCAGACTTGGGAGTGTGAGGATGTCGAACGTCGCGCCGATCCGCGCGCCCATCTTCGTCGCGACCCGCATCGAGTCGTGGTTGTCGCTCTTCACGTGTCCGTACGTGAACGCAGCGTTTGCCGCTTCCATCTCCTCGAGGCAGGCCTTCCACAGTCGGAATAGCCCTCGCTTCATGCTCCGGCGATACGTCGCTTCGCCTCGCAGGTCGTAGAAGTACGCGACCGGCGTGTACTCGCCGTCGAGGAGCACGTCTTTGATCGCGAACGCCATGATGCCGACGAGCTTGCCCTTCTCCTCGGCGATCAGAACACGGCTGCGATCGTGCAGGCTCGAGCGGTAGAAGTAATCCTCTCGGTCGACAAGGAGCGAGATTCCCGTTCCCTGGGGGCTCTCGGACTCCAGTCGGAGGAGAGCGTCGTTGTCGTCGTGGGTGGCTTCGCGAATGCGGAACATGCGGGTCCTTTCGGGCTTCGCCGCTAGTCGGCGACGTGGATCGTCCTCGCGGTTCGGGCGAGGGCTCCCCGGTCATCGATGACGACCAGGGTAACGGTATACGTTCCGGGCGCGCCGTAACAGTGCACCGGGCTCCATCGATCTCCGCTGCCGCATCCCCCGGCGTCGCCCGGGCAGCTCGTCCCGTCGCCGAACGACCAGGCGATGTGGCGGATGACACCGCTCGGACTCGGATCGACCGACGCGCTGCCGTCGAACCGCACGCAGAGCCCGTCGACCGCCGCGATGCCGAACTCCGCGATCGGCGGCGTATTGGCGACGACGACATCCGCCAAGAGGACCGGCGATCGTGCGCCGTCGTCATCCTCGGCAGAGACGCCGACGGTGAAGGTGCCGCTGGCGGGAAACCGAACCGTCGGGCCGGAGGCGGTGATCACGATACCGTCGTCGAAATCCCAGAACCATTGGGCGATCTCTCCGTCGTCGTCGGTCGCGGCCGCCGAGAGAAGGACCTCGTCGCCGTCGGTCGGACGCTCCGGCGCCCAGTCGATGCTGCGCATGCGCGGCGGACGGTTGGTGATGCGGACGGTCAACGGATCGGAGACGGTCGATGCGCCGTCGTCGTCGGTGACGCGGAGCCGAACCGGGTATGTGCCATCGTCGTCGAACGCGTGGGAGAGCGTCGCCGCCGTCGTCGTTCGATCGTAGGTGCCGTCGCCGTCGAGATCCCACTCGTATACCGCGATCGAGCCGCAGGGGCTCGGGTCGGATGACCGGGAGGCGTCGAACGGGAACGGTTCCCCGGTCGGGCGCTCCAGCGCCTCGGTCGAAAGGTCCGCCGTCGGAGGGAGGTTGGCGATCACGACCTCGGCGGTCGTCGTATGCTTGGAGCCGTTGTCGTCGGTTACGGTCAGCGACACGGCGTAGGTTCCCTCGGCATCGAACGCGTGCGCGGGATCGGCGGTCGCGGCGGTTGCCCCGTCGCCGAACGCCCAGAACCGGTCGACGATCTCGCCGTCTTCATCGTGCGAGAGGTCGGTGAAGCAAATCGGCTCGAGTTCGTCCGCCTCGAACGACGACAGCCGAAACTCCGCGATCGGCGGGGCATTGACGGCGAACGCATCGCCTACCGCCAAGGAGACGCCGCCGGCATCGTCGACGACCGTCAAGAGCACCGCGATCTCGCCTGCGGCGAACCGACGCTCTACGATCGGATCGGACGTCGTCTCGTCGACTGTGCCGTCGCCGTCGAAGTCCCACCGGTAGCGCGCGATCCGGCCGTCCGGATCGTTCGATGCCGACGCGTCGAGCCGCACCGTCTCTCCGGCGTTCGGACGGTCGGGCGATCGGGTGAGTTCGGCGATCGGGAGAAGACTGGCGATCGTCAGGGATCGGCTCTGAACCGCTGCCTCTCCCTGCGCGTCGACG
>Ga0272443_10006417_pt1 | contig 11651 bp, 9 predicted proteins | sample SSMAcet12_FD_193581 | JGI IMG/M metagenome (GOLD analysis project Ga0272443, IMG submission 193581) | Marine sediment archaeal communities from Little Sippewissett salt marsh, Falmouth, MA, United States - SSM-Acet-12 | ecosystem: Environmental > Aquatic > Marine > Wetlands > Sediment ... | reverse complement strand
GAGACGAATCGGTGTCGAGAGGGTTTCGGCAAGGAGGGGGAGTGTGAAGGAGAACCGGACCATGATCCTTTTTGAGGGGAACATCGCAGCGGGCAAGAGCACGGTCGGACGACGGCTTGCGGCATCCGAGCTGTTCGGTTTCATTGAGGAGCCGGTGGGCTCCTGGCAACAGGATTTCGAGGAGAATCTGCTCGATCTCTTCTACCGTGATGGGAAGCGGTGGGCTTTCACTTTCCAGCTGGCGGCATTCACGACACGGGCGAAGACGTGGAGCGAGGTGCTGGCCATGACCGATCACAGCACCGTCGTCTTGGAGCGTTCGATCTACTGCGATCGATACGTATTTGCGAAGAACTGCTACCAGACCGGGCTGATCACCAAGACCGAGTGGCAGCTGTACTGCCGGTTGTGGGACTGGTTGCAGGAGAACTGGTGTGCCGAGCCGGACAAGATCGTCTATCTGAGGACGCCGGCCGAGGTCTGCTGCGAGCGGATCGCACAGCGGGGACGGAGCGAGGAGGATACAATCCCGCTCGAGTACCTGCGGGATCTGGAGGTCTTGCACGACGAGTGGCTGACGGACAACCCGAAGGCGGTCGTGATCGACGGATGTAAACAATGGACGGCGAAGGGGATCTATGAGCTCCTGCTTGAAGCGGGGGTCAAGCTGTCCGGTCGCGAACAGGCGGTATCGGCCCGTGCCGAGTAGGTGGGCCAACCGCGTGCCGTAGGAACGCCTGTTGGCTACGAAGTGGCCTTGGGTAAAGGCAGTTGCACCCGTTGGTGAATGGCCGACAACATGTGCCATCCTTCCTGGCGGGGCGGCGCCGCGTGGACGGTAGCTTCGACCCCGTAGCGGGATTCGCTATAATGGTCGGGCTATGGCCGTTCTGAACAAGATTGGAAAGATTCGCAAGCGTAACCACGCCCTGGTGACATTCGACCACGGGCGCATTGTGCGGGCGATTCGCCGGGCGGCCGATTCGGTCGGAGGGTTCGAGCAGGACTACCTCCCCGAGATCAATGATCGGGTGTTCGCTGCCGGTGGGACGGACGACGGGATCGCCGAGTTTCTTGCCGACCTGGTGGTGGTCTGTCTCAATGCCGATCCACGGCACCACGTGTCGAACTTCCCCCCAACGGTGGAAGAGATTCAGGATGTCGTGTTGCACGTGCTCACCAGCAATGGATTCACCAAGATCGCCGATACGTATACCTGTTTCCGCTGGGGGCATCACTGGGTTCGGGAGGGCGCGATCACCGAGGCGCAGTTCGTTGGCAACGGGTACCCTCCGGAGCAAATGGATTCGCTGATCGACTGGAATCGATCCCACGGATGCGACACGGTAGAAGGGCTGAACGAGATCGTTCGCAGTGGAGGACTGCAGGGGCTGGTTGAGGCGTCTCTCGACCGGTACGAGCAGTCGCTGGATGAGGCCGCGGAACGGTTTGTCGCTCGCTTGAACCGTGGCGACGACATCCAGTTGATCTGGGTCAGCGGACCGTCGTCCTCCGGCAAGACGACGACGACGGTCAAGTTGACCGAGCGATTGGAGAAGGCCGGCGTCCGGTTCCTGATGCTGAACCTCGATGACTACTTCTGGTCTCTCATCGAACATCCGACCGACTGGATCGATGATCGCAACTACGAGACCCCGGAAGCACTGGACATCCAGCTGATCAACGAGCACCTGAGGGCGCTGCTTGCTGGCGAAACGATTCACAAGCCGGTTTACAGCTTCAAAGAGGGACGGCGGGCCGCGACCAAGGCCGTCCGCCGCGAACCCGGCCAGGTGCTGCTCCTCGACTGTCTGCACGGCTTCTATCCCCCGATGAGCGCGGGAATTGATTCGTCGCACATCTTCCGGGTGTACATCGAGGCGATGAATCCCCTGTACGAGCCCAACCCGATGATGCCGTTGTATCAAGGCGACCGGTTCGACCGGCGGTTGACCCGGTACGAGGACATCCGTCTGTTGCGGCGGACACTCCGTGATGTGAAGCATCGCAACCATCCTCCATTGGCGACGCTCCTCCATTGGCACTACGTTCGCGCCGGAGAGTTGTTCTCGATCATTCCGCTCAAGGCCATGGCGGATTGCGTATTGAACGGTGGAATGCCCTTCGACCTTCCGGTGCTCAAGCCGTTCTTCGATCCGGCGCAGGGCGTGTGGCCGGTGGCTGGTGAGCTAACGGCGTACCTGTCATTTCTCGATGCGCACATCCGCCACAAGCGGATCGGGCGATTGCTGGAGTCCGTCGAGGGCGTGACGCTGAAGCAGGCGAGCGACCACGCGCTGATCCCTGGAGATGCCGTGGTCCGGGAATTCATCGGGGGAAGCACGATCAAGATACCGCACAACGAGTAGTCGGGGGAATTGCAGGCTCCGTCAGCAGGCCTTACCCTATTCTGACTGCATCGAGGAGGGCGACGCATGCCGGCGAACCTGACCCCACAGTTTGTGAAGGCAAGGAACCGTTTCCGTCAGGCCAAGACGACGGAAGCGAAGCTTGCCGCGCTCGAGGAGATGTTGGCGACGATCCCCAAGCACAAGGGGACCGATCACATGCAAGCCGACATCAAGCGGCGAATTGCCAAGCTGCGTGACGGGCAGAGCAAGACCAAGAAGGGCCGAGGCTCCGGGTACGATCACATCCCCAAGGACGGCGGTGGGCAAGTGGTCCTCTTGGGACACCCGAACGCGGGCAAATCGAGTCTGGTTCAGGCACTGACGAATGCCAAACCGGATGTGGCCGACTACCCGTTCTCCACCTTGGTTCCGATTCCCGGGATGATGCCGTTCGAGGACATCCAGATTCAGCTGATCGACCTGCCGCCGTTGTCGGAGGAATACACCGAGCCGTGGGTCTACAGCCTCATTCGCAGCGCAGACATCGCGCTGGTCGTGGTCGAGGCCGGCCAGCCGAGCGACGTGGAAGAGCGGATCGAGGAGATCCAGTTGTTGGTCGAGGAGCGTCACATCCAACTGGTCCGAGAGGCGTGCGAGAGCGAAGAGGAGAGGATTCGAAGGATCCCGGCGCGTGTGGTGCTGACCAAGGTCGATGGGGTGCACCAGGCTGGGGAATGGCTCAAGGATCTTCCCTTCCCTTGCGTTCCGGTTTCCGCCGAGAGCGGCGACGGGCTCGACGCGTTACGCCGAATGCTCTTCGATGCGTTGCGGATCATCCGGATCTACACGAAACTGCCGGGCAAGAAGCCCGACCTGACCGAGCCGTACACGCTCCCCGCCTTGAGTACCGCGCTGGATGGCGTGCGGACCGTACACCGAGAATTCGCCGAACGGTTGAAGTACGTTCGAATCTGGGGATCGGGCCGCTTTGACGGGCAACAGGTCCCCTCGGATCACGTGCTCGAGGACGGCGACATCATCGAGATCCACGTTCACTAGTTTCGGTCCGGATCGAGATCGACCAGCAGCGGGATCCCCGTATTCGACGCCTGCCAGCACACGGTCTGCAATACGGTGCGGGACGACGACTTGAGCAGGAAGATCGAGTGTTCCCGGCGGCGTGGGTGGGCTGAAGGGCCGAGGACATGGAGGTCGTGCTCCTGGAACAGCCGGCGAAGCCGGCGGATGTCCGCCTGGTGTCGCGCGCGATCACGGCGGGTCAGTATGATCCGGGCCAACCGCGAGAATGGTGGGTAGAAAAGCATCTTGCGTTGCTCTCTCTCTCGGACGGCAAAGGTCTCATACTTCTCGACACACGCGGCCTGGAACAGTTCGTGGGTCGGGGTCCGGGTCTGGATGACCGCCGTGCCTCGGGCTGTTCGTCCGGCAATCCCCATGAGGAACTGAAACGTGCGCTCTTCGGTGCGGAAATCGGGGACGCCGAGCATCACATCGATGTCGACCGCCGCGGCAAGGGTCACGTTGTCAAGGGGCGGACCCTTGGTAAGGAGCTGCGTTCCGATCAGGAGATCCGCATGCTCCATGGCCAAGAGAAGCCGGTGTGCACCCTGTTGCTTCAATGCGTCGGCATCGATTCGAGCAATGGATGCGGCGGGGAATGTCCGCCGCAGGGTTGCCTCGAGTGCAACGATCCCGCCGGAGATGAGCGAAGCCTCGTCACTCCAACAGTTCGCGCAACGGAACTCCGGCTGGCTTCTGCCGCAGCGAGGACAAACCAGCAGACCGGACGCCTCGCGAAAGGCCAACACCGATCCGCAGGATGCGCACCGGTACAGCCGGGCGCACGATGAGCAAAGGGCCATCTGCGCTGTGCCCTTGCGAACCACACCGAAAGCAACCCGCTCCTGCCGTGCGAGGGTCTCGCCCACGGCATCGATGAGCGCGGGGGCGAGCAGGCTTCGAACTTCGTGCAGATCGATCCGGCGCCACGTACGGCAAGGCTGAGATTCTGGAGGCTCGGCCACGGCGATCTGCCCGTTTCGCGCGGCGTGATCGGTCTCAAGTGACGGAGCGCTCGATCCGAAGACCAGCAACCCCGATTGCGCCCGGTGGGCCGCCACGCGGCGCGCGTGGTAGGTGGGGAGCATGTCGCTCTGCTTGTAGAGCGGATCGTGCTCTTCATCGAGGATGAGGAGATCCAGCGGATCGAGCGGCAGGAAGAGCGCCGACCGTGTCCCCACGAGGATCCGGGCGGCTCCGTTTCGGGCGCGTTCCCACACCGCGCCGCGTTCGCTCTCCTTGAGCGCACTGTGGTACACATCAACCGGCGCAGCCAGTTCGGCGCGGAGTCTTCCTGCGAGCTGCTCCGCCAGCAGAATGTCGGGAGCCAGCAGGAGCGCGCGCCCTCCGGAAGCGGCAACCGCTGCCGCGAGCCGGGTGTAGATTGGCCATCGGTTGTGGGACTTGAGCAACACCCGCCCCTGGCGAGGGAATCCATCGGGCCACGACATGGGATCCTGTCGAAGAGGTTGTGTCTCCGCAACCGCCGCGATCAGCCCGAGGTCGATCAGCCGGTCGATGACCGACCTGTCCACGTGGTGCTTCTCTCGGACTGCCGATTCCTCGAGCGGGGCGGCGCTCGATAGGAGACCTCGCAGCACGGCGATCTGCTTCGGGGCGCGGGACGCCATACGCTCGATGTATGCGGTCGTCTTCGGAAGATCGCCGGTCAGGGAAAGGGTTCGCTTGGAGCGTACCGCTGACGTGTGAGGCAGCAAACGATTGACGAACAGGCCGAGAGGGGCTGGGTACTGACGGCAGGTCCATCGTGCGGTATCGAGTGATCCGGGGGTGAATCGCGGTCCTGGAATCACTGCCAGCACGGGCTGCAGCGCCGGTTCATCGGCGTCGGATTCGCGGACCGAAACGACGATGGCCGGCCGCTCCTTGCCCTGGAACCGGACCCGGACTCGAACCCCCGCTTGGACCTCGCAGGCCAGCGGCATGGGAATCCGGTAGCTGAATGAGCGGTAAATCGGCAGTGCGACAACCACATCGGCGATCAGGTGAGGTCCTCCTTATGCGGCCCGGTGAGGCGGCCGTTCTGCGGCCGCCCGAATCGATCCACAGCTTACAGCAGGCCGATTCGCAGAGCGAGCAGCAGAGCGACGCTGGCCAGGGCGCAGCCGGCCAGGGCGATCAACGTGCCGCTCTTTGTCCAGCGGCGGAAGGAGAGCTTCTCACCGAATGACTCGGAGATGGATGCCACCAGAACATTGGCCGCTGAGCCGAGGGGGGTGAGGTTCGCGCCGAAGCCGACCCCCGCAGCCAGGGCCCACCACAGGGGAGCCACGGACACGCCGTGGGCGGCGAGGCCCTTGAGGATCGGCAGCATGGCGATGGTGAACGGAACGTTGCTTACGACGCCCGACGCCAACGCACCGACCCACAGCACGACGAGGACCGCGATGTACGTTCCCTGTTCGGTCAATGCCGCGAATCCCTTGCCGAGGAAGGTGATCACGCCGCTGGCTTCCAGTGCTCCGACGATGATGAACAGCGAGATGAAGAACAGCAACACGTCCCAATGGACATCCTTCAGGACCTTCTCGAAGTTCGGTTTCACCCACAGCAGGCCGGTGCAGGCGCCGATGAGCGCGACCATGCCGGGTTCGAGGCCGATCAGTTCGTGGAGGAAGAAGAGGAGAATGGTGATGGACAGGGTGACCAACATGCGGTGTGTCGTCCTGAGATCGACGATGGCGCGCTTGGCATCCATCGTGAGTAAGCGGTCGATGTTCGTCGGCTGCCGGCGCAGTTCGCGGCGGAAGATGAACAGCAGGAGAGCCTGAGACACGATCCACACCACGATCACGATCGGCGCGAGGTGCATGATGAAGTCGAGGAACCCGAATCCGGCCGCTGATCCGATCAGGATGTTGGGTGGATCACCGATGAGGGTGGCCACACCGCCGATATTGGACAAGAGAACCTCTCCCATGAGGAACGGCATCGGCGAGATCCCGAGGATGTCGGCAAGCGACACGGTCACCGGGACAATGATGATGATGGTGGTCACGTTGTCGAGGACCATCGATACCAGCGAGGTCACCAGTCCCAAGTAGACGAGCAGCAGCCACGGCTTTCCGCGGGCCAGCTTGGCGGCTCGCACGGCGAGATACTGGAAGAATCCTGTCTCCTTAAACAGGCCGACAATCAACATCATCCCGAACAGGAGGATGATTGTGTCGTAATCGATTGCGGCGACCGCCTGGTGGAGGTCGTAGTACGACAGCCAGGACCCCAGGGCGATCATCGCCGCGGCTCCTGCCAGAGCGATGATGGTGCGGTGGATCCGTTCCGCGAAAATCCCGGCGTACGTGGCAACGAATACAGCAAGGGATGCGACAACCGGCCCGACTGGAACATTCATACAGGGATCATCTCAGGTTCGATGGTTGCTCGATCCTACAGGGAACTTCCACCGGATTCAATGAGGGAACGAGCGAAATCGGTGCCACGACGCCGTCGAAGACGTCGACGGATCGAATACATCGCGGGAGAAAGCCGCGGAGCCATCGACTCCGCGGCCTCGTCCGCGAAAGGAGGCGCGCAACCTAGTGACCCCTCACCTCGCCCCGGAAAGGACGCTCGCGCCGGTTGGAATGCCTGACGGATTCCGTACCCCCGAACCGGTTACTTCGAACACGGGCTCACGTTGGAAGAGCGCTTCAATAGACACAGGAGAGCGAGCAGAAATCTTCGCTGCGTTCGGCAATCCGGCGACCATAGAGCCACAGCTCCTTAGGCCCGTAACTTTGCGTCCCCGGCTTTCGCGCGGGTTTGCCGTTTCGGGTAGTTGCTACACTATACATTCAACTACACCACAAAGCAATACGTCGGACATTGGAGAGAGGATTGGCCGGTGCGGATGCGGTCGGGTGACGGTGGGAAGCGGATATCGCGTGAATTCGCGCGGCGAGGAGCTGGAGGTGCGCCTCCGAATGGGAGAAGATCGCCGATGGGTCCAAGGCGGGAACTCAGGGAGGAATCGTGCGCACAACAGCGGGAGACAGCGTGGTGAGATGGGCGTCGGAGATCCTGCAATCCGGGGCGATCTGCGATGAGTGCCTCGGCCGGGCATTCGGCAAGCTCGGCAGGGGCCTGACCAACGAAGCGCGGGGACAGGCGCTTCGCACACTGGGTACGATGCTCGGCAGCTCAGGGAAGAGCGGGGAATGCTGGGTCTGCGGCGACGCATTTCTCAAGGTGGAGGAGATGGCATCCCGTGCCGCCGAGGCCGTGCAAGGGTTCGAATTCGCTACGTACCTGTTCGGCGTGGTGCTCACGCCCCGCCTAGCGGAGATGGAAGCGCTGTTTGCCGAACGGTTTCCCACCGGGCATATCGAGCCGGTCAAGCACGCCTTCAACCGGGCTGTGGGGCGTGCCTTCGATCGCCGATTCGATGGCGTGACGGTCGATTTCTCTCATCCGCACGTTCGATTCGATATCGATCTATCGGATGATTCGATGCGCCTTCACGTCGATTCGATCTACATGTACGGGCGTTACCGGAAGCTGGTTCGGGGGATTCCGCAGACTCGCTGGCCGTGCCGGCGATGTCGCGGCAGTGGATGTCCGGCGTGTCACGGGTCGGGCAAGCAATACCCAGAGTCCGTGGAGGAGTTGATCGGTCGTCCGTTCCAAGAAGCGGCGGGTGGACACGGGGTCCACCTGCATGGTGCCGGGCGCGAAGATATCGATGCGCTGATGCTCGGAACCGGGCGTCCGTTCGTCCTTGAGGTGGAGGGCCCACATCGTCGGACACTGGATTTGGAGTCCCTCCGAGTCACGGCAAACGCCGATGCTCAGGGAAAGGCTGAGATCGTTTCGATCCAGGAGACGACGAAGGCCACGGTGGCCCTCGTCAAGGAGACCAAGGCACAGAAGCGATACCGTGCCGTCGTACAGTTCGGCGATCCGATCGACGAAGCGGCATTGCACCGTGCGGTGAGTGGCCTGATCGGCACGGTTCATCAGCGTACGCCGCAACGTGTGTCTCATCGCCGCGCTGACTTGGTCCGCGAGCGGAATCTGTACGATGCTTCGGGTCGGATTGCCGGCACCGATCGCGCGGTGGTCGAGTTCCTCGCGGAGGGCGGGCTGTACATCAAGGAGCTCGTGTCCGGGGACGATGGACGGACCACACCGAATCTCGCGCAAGAGGCCGGTTCTACCGCATGGGTCACGGAACTCGATGTGATGGATGTCCGTTCATCGAGGTTCCCTGACGCGGAATGCGGCACTGTGGACATCAGCTAGGCTCTTCCGTAAAGTAGGAATCGGAGGGGACCGATGGAGCAACGGGAGAAGACGCCGACGAAGGAAGAGCGTGGCACTGCGACGCCGAGCATCCTGCAGATCTACTTCCGTGACATCACGCGGTTTCCTCTTCTCACGCCCGAGGAGGAGCAACAGCTGGCGCGCGAGGTCGTGGCGGGACGAGCCGGTGCCCGCGAGCGTCTGATCGTCTCCAACCTTCGCTTGGTCGCAAAGATCGCACAGGACTACGCAGATCTTGGCCTTTCGATGATCGATCTGATCCAAGAGGGGAACATCGGCCTCATCGAAGCGGTCGATCGTTTCGATCCGGAGCGGGGCTACCGCTTGAGCACGTACGCTTCGTGGTGGATCCGCCGGTCGATGATGGCTGCGATCAACAGCTACGCGAGGATGATTCGAATCCCCGACTATCTGTTCCGTGCGCTACGCCGACTCGGACAGATCCGCTCGCTGGCCGAAGAGGGGCTTGTCGATGAGAAGGAAGTCACCGAAGCTGTCGGCATCTCGGTGGAGCGGCTTCGCCAGATCGAGGCGCAGGTCAGTGAGATCGTCTCGCTCGATCAATTCATGGGCGATGACAGCGGCGAGATGCTCGAGGAGCGCGTGGTGGATGAGAGCGGCCTATCGCCTGAGCACGAAGCCCTCCGGCTGTTGGTGCGGGACGAATTGCAGACCGTGCTTGACGACATGCCGGTTCGGCAGGCGTTGGCCTTGCGGCTTCACTACGGCATCGAGGATGGGTGTCCGTACAACTTCGCCGATGTCGGGCGGATCATGAAGATCAGCCGGGAGCGCGCGCGGCAACTGGTCAAGGAAGGAACCGATGGTCTGACCAGTCGCTGGGGCGAGCGCGGGCTTACCCTCTACCGGAGCCTGCTGCGCGACTAAGGGCGCTTGCGGCGACTGCCCTTGGCTGTTTGGCGCCGTGCTCGCAGTTGACCGCAACCGGCCTGAATTTCGCTTCCGCGAGACACCCGGACTGTTACGGGAATGCGCGCGTTGGAAAGCACATCCACCCACAGATCCAGCTGATCGCGCGGCGTGGGCTGCCACGGTGATCCGGCCACGGGATTGAGCGGGATCAGGTTCACGTGACACAGCATTCCGCGAAGCAGAGAGGCCACCTCGCGGGCATGCTCGCGGGAGTCATTGACCCCGTCGATCAACGCGATCTCGAACGTCACGCGCCGATGGGTGGCGTCAACGTAAGACTGGCACGCGTTCATCAGCGATTTGAGAGGATAGCGCCGATTGATCGGCACGAGGCGGTCACGCAGGGCATCGGTGGCGGCATGGAGGGACACCGCGAGGTTCGCCTGGATCTCCTCGTGGGCGAATCGATCGATGGCCGGGACCACGCCTGATGTGGAGACCACGAACGAGCGGGCGCCCAGATTGAAACCGTTGTGATCGTTCAGGATCCTCAGGGACGCAAGCGTGGCGTCGTAGTTGAGAAACGGCTCGCCCATTCCCATGTACACGACGTGGGTCAGTGGACGGCCTTGTGAACGGAATGCGCGCGCCGCTTCCAGGACCTGGGCGACGATCTCCCCAACCGCGAGATTGCGAATGAAGCCACCCTTGCCCGTGGCGCAGAGCGGACAGCCGATGGCACAACCTATCTGGGTGGATATGCACACCGTACGGCGCGTGGCGTACTCCATCTGGACCGTCTCGATCGTCTGATCGTCCTGAAGCCGGAACAGCTGCTTGGTCGTTCGCCGGTCGCGGCTTGTGCTGCGGTTCGCCTGGATAAGCGCCGGAAAGGGGAGTTGCTCTGCGAGCTTGGCGCGAAGGGGCGTAGGCAGGGTCGTGATGCCGTCGTAGGATGTGGCGAGATCGTGATACAGCGCATGCCAGATCTGACGGGCGCGAAAGGCCGTAACAGCCAATGGTTCGAGGAATGCAACAAGGTCGTCGTAGGAGAGATCAAGCACCGTTCGATCAGTCATTTCCGGGAAGCATGGCGAGGAACTCCTCCTCGCGGAGGGTCTTCACACCCAACGATTCCGCCTTGGCGGCCTTGGAGCCTGGATTGGATCCGATTACGACGTAGTCGGTCTGCTTGGTAACGGACGAGGAGACGTGGGCACCGGCATCCCGGGATCGTTGGGCAGCCTGCTCGCGGGACAAAACAGATAGCGTACCGGTGAAGACGATCCGGATTCCCGCGAGCGGCCCTGCACGCTCCGGTTCGTCCGCCTCAGACTCGCGTGGCGCCATGCCGACAGCGAGCAGCGCATCGAGCATCGCTCGATTCGCCTCGCTCCGGAAATACTCGACGATTCCTTGCGCGGTACGGGGGCCGATTCCGGGGAGCGCCGTGAGATCGTCCGTCTCGGCTTCCATTAGTCGCTTGAGCGAACCGGTGGCACGCGCCAAGATCTGGGCCGCGTGGGCTCCGACCTCGGGGATGCCGAGGGCAAAGAGGAGACGGTGAAGGGCCGGTGTCTTGGCACGCTCGAGCGCGGCGAGCAGGTGGGCCGAAGACGTCGGCCCCATTCGGTCCAAGGTCTGCAACCGTTCCGGATCGAGGCGGAAGAGATCGGCCGGCGAGGACACCATCTGCCGGTCGACGAGCTGGTCGATCAGCTTGGTGCCGAAGCCATCCACATCGAGCCCGCCCTTGGACACGAAGTGGAGGAGCGATTGCTTGAGCCGGTCCGGGCAGGACGTATTCAAGCAGCGATGGGCCACTTCCCCCTCCAGGCGCACCACGGGTGAGTGACACGCCGGGCAGCGTGACGGCATCCGGAACGGTTGCTCGGATCCCGTTCGTGACGCTTCGATCGATCGGACAACCTGCGGAATGACATCGCCAGCGCGTTGGATGACGACGAGATCTCCTATCCGGATGTCCTTGGCGGCGATTTCATCCTCGTTGTGAAGGGTCGCACTGGAGATCTCCACCCCGCCGACTCGGACCGGCTCGAGCAC
>Ga0272443_10006415_pt1 | contig 11651 bp, 4 predicted proteins | sample SSMAcet12_FD_193581 | JGI IMG/M metagenome (GOLD analysis project Ga0272443, IMG submission 193581) | Marine sediment archaeal communities from Little Sippewissett salt marsh, Falmouth, MA, United States - SSM-Acet-12 | ecosystem: Environmental > Aquatic > Marine > Wetlands > Sediment ... | reverse complement strand
CAGCAGTAACCAAAATGTCAAGGCGGAGCATCCGCTAACAAATACAATTCAATATGCATTTTTCTATGCAGTGACACCGTTCTTAGGAGGATTGGCCGGCTGTATAGGAATGTTCGATGCCTATAGTATTAATCAATTCATATCCGGAATCGGATTAGCAACACTGGCTACAACTTTTTTCGTATGGGTGATTCTTGATCCCGTCATCGGGATGCTTGAAATGCTGACACCTGCAAGCCGAAAGCACTACATTCAACGTCAGAACGAGTTAAAAATTGAAAAAGAAAAAAAACAACAGGAACGTCAGCGCCTATTAGCCGAAGTGACAGCAAAGGAAAAATACAACCAAGAACACTGGCAGGAGTTATTGAAACCACATGCAGAAAAGCTTGCCTGTCTTTTAACGACAGATAGTAAAAATTTCAGGCAGGCAGAACGTGAAGCTGCAGACTTAGGAGCGCACGCCTGGCAAATCGGCGGTTTAAGCTGCATGCGAGAATTACGCAATATGGCACTTGATATATACAAACAAAATAATGAAAGCAAAGATACTGTCGATTATATTACTTTTTGGTGGGATGGTATCGGGAATTGGAGAAATTCTTCTTTTAGTTGACACTCAAAAACTCTTACAAAGATATCCCAAAAAACTTATTTTTTAGAAAGTGCGTCTTTTTCGCATCCAGCCAACAAAACCAAGTCCGATACTGCCTAATAAAAATGCTCCGGGAGCTGGAATAACAGCTAACTCCATAGCCGTTACTCCGTAATGCTCAAGCAGCAAATCACCGTAAAGGTAAGTTCCACCCCAAACCATAACGCCTGGATTTTGGCCGTTAAGTCCCCATGTATCGTAAAGAATTACTGTTGGTTCGATAGTATTGTCATAGCCATAACCGAACATAGTATGACCTTCAACATGAATTAGAACCGGTCTTCCTGCATCTATCTCGGCCATATATTGAGCATAAGTAAATCCGTAAGTATAACCGGCGGTATCAATATATTGATTGTATAGCGTTGTTGTTTCATAGCCTGCATATTCAACATATTCACCCATTCCATACATTCCGCTTATGTTATAAAAATCCGGTCCATACGTTAATCCCAATTCTTCTATGTCACTATCATACATTGGAGAACCATCATTCCAATACCAGAATGTAGTATAACTGTTCGCGTTGCCACCATGCACAGTGCTGAGATTGTCCTGACTTGTACCCATGAAATCCGCCAGACAATCAAAACTATGATTAGGCGGTGATACATCATCACCGGAAGTTCCAGCAGAGCCGATATAGAAATCATTGACGTGACCTTCACTGGCAATTACATTCTGACAAAGATATTCCCAGCTACCGGCAGTAGAAGGAAAGCTGCTGGCTTCAGCAACTCCACCGGGTACAAGATTACTATATGAGTAACCCATGTAGCCGTTACGGTCATAGTACCCCATCATCATTCCCGCCGAAGTTGGCGCACACCCATACCACCAGTCGTAGTTACTGACATTTGTCAGGCTCCCCCCCTGTAGATAAGAAACAGGATGTCTATAACCTGTCAGGTCTGATGCAGCAATGGTAGTTCCACATAAACAAATAAAAATAATGGCAACAATCGGAACTACCATTTTATTTCTAATAGTTTTAATCATCCGCCCCCCACTCCGGAAATCCCTTCCTTGTTAAGGTTTTCCTTAATAATAAAATCGATTTGCGTTTATTATGATTATGCAGACTTCCTACGATATAGCATTACAGTTTTTTAAATGCTGTAAATCACCTGTATCTTCCTTCACCTTTCTGAAGGAAAGTTCATAAACACATATCGCATCGGCATCTATCTATATATAAATATGTCAATTACGCTGTCATTTCTCAGACAAGACAGAAGCCGTATTAATCACACGCTAAAAATTCGCAGTAATTTGTTATAGAGCTCTGCGTCTTCGCATCCAGCCGACAAGACCAACACCCAAACTTCCTAACAAAATTGCGCCAGGTGCGGGAATATAATCAACTTTCAATGTAGAGCTTTTCAGAGTCACTGCCCAGGCTGTTGGATCATAGAGCGTATCAATATCCATAAATATATTCAAAGTGCCCGTAGTTTCCAGTGCTGCGATCTCAGCGGCTCCGAGAACAAACGTTGTGGTAAACCATTGGTTACTTTTATCTTTAGTAAGATCACCTACATAGTTACCATTAACTTTTATCTCATCTTGTTCTGAGGAATCAACATCCCATGCCTCAATTACAAGGGCTGCTGCGTTTACAGTAACCGGACCACCAAAGTTAATAGTGTGTGTCCAGCCCCAGTCCTCATTGCCCCAGCGATAATATGGAGCTGAATATGGATCGGTATTGTCGGGAAGGAAGTAATCTCCCCAGTTTGTCGCATCCTGCGTGTCCAACGCCTGCAGTGCATTTGCATCACTGCCTAAGATTAGCACTACCAATGCTAATCCTGTAAGAATTACTACTCTTTTCATCATCGTTCTCCTCTCTTTCACAAAGCTCTTGATAACTGTAAAATGCCTTGACAAAAAATTAATAAAGTTTTTTCTTTAAAAAAACACACTATCACGTAAGAAAAAAAGGCTCCTGCCGTACTTTTTATGAAGAATCCATCCTCCTTTGATGTATCTACAAGCCCTAATTTAATATTTTTTAGATTTGAAGTAAAGAAAAAAAAAGAGAATTTTCATAAAAAATCTATTTTTTCTCAAAAAATGTTTAAAAAACGCAATTTCAAGCGATATATGGTTTTTGGCATAATCCGGCAGAAAAAGTTTATTTCACTTAGATTAAGGTATAATCCATGCGGGTCTGGCACTATTATAACCGCGTTTTTTGCCAGTTCCACAGAGGTTAGAAACATAACAATATGGTATGATCTGCCTGAGAAATCCCGATTAATATGAATTTTTCGGTACATTAATATGGATAGATTGCATGAGATGTGATTACGCACAGACTATCGGCGCAAAAGATATGAATAACACCAGATTCAAAGTGTTTTGGAATATGTGATTTCAGGAGTGATTTGTCTCGAGCAAAACCTTGTTTTTTTCATCACTCAAGACTATAAGAATTGTTTGCGATTTATTAAGGTATGATAAAGGAGTGAAGTATTACAGGAGTTTGTTTAAAAGTTAATGAGTGGGAACTGATTTTTTATATCATCAATAAACTTCAGTAACAGGATTATTTTACTCTTTACGCGAACCTTTCGATAAATATTCCTTGTGTGTGTTTTCACAGTACCGGGACTTATTCGCATGTGCTTTGCGATGCTGCCGTTTTGAAAACCCCGGCAAATCAGTTCCGAAATTTGACGCTCACGAGGAGTCAGATCGTATTTATTTTGTAAAAAATACCACTGCCTTTCGTTAATCAGAATCAGTTTTTGCTTATCCTGGAGCATTTGAGTTTCTTCGATATATCGTCTGAGAAATCCGGTAACTCAAACATGATTAGTTGTCACCCTGTAACTGCTCAAATAAACGCCGTGCTTCAGAGCGTTCTTCAATTGTCAGACCGCCGAACCGGAGTTCTAAATCCAGAACTTCTTCAAGGTAGCGAATCGCTTTATCTTTTTGTCCGGCTCCGATATAGGCTTTCGCTAAATGAAAGCGCGAAGCAACAGTCTGAGGCGTTGAATCCGGATAAAGCTCAACGCACCTTGAGAAATCCTCAATAGCTTTGTCGAAGTCACTGAGTCTGTAATAAATCATACCGCGGGTATCGATAAGGTCAGCATAATCGGGCGCTAACTGAAGACCTTTTTGAGCGAGCTGAAGAGCCTGCTGATGCTGACTCTGACGCTCACACATTATCCAGGCCAGGTTGTTAATGGCAACAACGTTTTGAGGTTGAAGCTCAATAATTTTCTTGTACAATTTCACTGACTGTTCATACCGGCCGGTCATTTCCATCAGGATAGCCAATGAATTGATGGCCTGGATATGATTTGAATTATTTTGAAGGACATTTTGAAGAAATCCTTCGGCTATTTTTTTTGCCTGAACATCTTCGACTGAAACCAAATCTCTGGCAATTGCGGTGATAGTAGCAAGATCATTCGGATGTTTATTATACCAGTTATCGGTCCTGAGTTTCAATTCGTCCCAGAGCTTGTCCTCTTCGAGTAGCTGCATATAGGCTAAGAAGGGAGTCGAATCATCAGGTTCATCCTCAAGGAGAGAATCAAAAATCTGCTGAGCTTCGGTTTTGCTGCCTTGCTTATACAAAGCAATGGCAAGAGCTATATTGCATTGACGGGTGTCTGATGGACTACAGGTAATAAGCAATTTTCTTATTATATCTACAGCTTTTTTAGGTTCCTCGACCATTATATGTGTATGTGCAAGGAATAACGCAGTTTCAACATTATTCGGATCTAATTCATAAAGTGCCTTAAGAGTCGTCAAGCCCAGGATTGGAGAACGTCCAATTTCTGCACGAGCTTTTAAAAGTAATAACGCTCTGTCATTTGGCGTATAAGAAAGCCCACGTAATGCAATATCAATAGCTTTACCGGGTTGCCCCTGTCTGAGCATAATCTCACCCAGCATTAACCATGCCCTGCTGATTTCAGGCTGATTATCGGTTATCTCCTGAAGAATCCTGTTAGCACTTTCGATCGCCGGAGCCGACCCTTCGATGAGCAATGAATTCGCTTTAAGAAATTGTAATTCAGTATCATCAGGATTTGATTCCATGGCTTTAGCAAGAAGAGCACTTGCTTCTTGAATCGATGCAGGCTGGCCTGTTGACAAAAGCAAAGTGATGGTGCGCTTCTGAATCTGCAAATCTTCCGGTTCCAAAGACAAAGCTTTTCTTATATCAGTGACAGCTTCTTCCTGCCGTCCCATAGAACGATAGAAATCACTCCTTGACACCCAAACTTCAACATTATCGGGTTCGAGAGCAATTGCACGTTCGAGATCTTCTTTGGCCTTATCAGATTGATTCAATGCGGCGTAGGTTCTGGACCGCAGGATATAAGCTGATGCATTTTCCTGATTGCTCACAAACTCATTACAAACTCTAAGAGCTTCTTCCGGCTTATCCCTGCGAATATTAAGCTGGATTTGTGCTGCGGTTATTACGAGCGAGTTTGAATCCTGGGTTTTAAGTTGAGTCAATAATGCATCAGAATCATCGAATTGGTTTTGTTGCATCTTCAATAGTGCAAGCGCTAAAGATGCTCCCTGATTATCAGGTTCATTACTGAGAAGATCCTGGAGAACATTCGAAGCAGAATCCAATTCACCGAGTCTGAGAAAGTTCTGCAACTGTAGCTTTTGTAACTGAACGTTATCGACCTTTTGTTGTGAAGTACGACTTAAAAGCTCTTCGGCTTGATCGAATTCTCTGGCCTTATAGAGCGCAGATATCAACATTGTAACTATTTGAATGTTATTAGGAGATCTGTTCAAAGCCTCACGATATGTCACAATAGCAAGCTGCAACTCATCCGCTTTATCATAAGTTCTTGCCAGAAGTACACGGCTCTCCAAATCATTTGGATTTATCAGAAGATTCTCCTGTAAAAGCGAAACGATTTGTGAGTAGCGATTTTTAAAACTATCTGAAAGATACCATATCTTCGCCTGTTCATATCGCCACTGCCAACCCTCATCGCCCTCGATAGATTTAATATTATCAACAATCTGTTGAGCCTTTTCAGGTTCATTCAGAACTTCCTGGCATGTTAAGAGTTGCCTTTTTAAAGGAATATCATTTGGAAATTTTGCTGATATCTTCTGAAGTTGCGGATATACTTTATCTCTCTGGTCCCATCTTGTATAGAAAGTAGTAAGCAGCAGCGTCAAATCACGCTGAATAACAGGATTATCAATTCTACCTAATGCTTCTAAAATAACTGCTTCACATTTTTCTTTTTCGTCTTGACGATCTAACAAAACTGCAAGAAACCTAATTGGCCCAACTGTATCAGGAAATTTTTCTACAATCTGGTTTAATAAGTCTATGGCTTCGTCTATTTTATCTTGAGCAGCTAAAAGCTCAGCCTCTGCTAAAATAATTCTGATTTGTGAAGGATAATCCTGTTTTAATAGAGTTACTAACTCCTGTGCGTTTTCGTAATTTCCCTTCTGCATCTCAATCTGTAATTTTAACAATGAAACCTCTAACGATTCACTGGCAGTCCTATCCAATTCTGAAAACTGTTCTTCAATATCCTGCCAGAACTGCTCATCTTCTATATCCGTATTTTGAACCTGGGGTCTCATTTGCAGGCGTGCCTGTATAAGCAATAAAGCAGGTTCGGGATTTTCAGGTGCAAGTTCCTGAGCTTTTATCGCATGTCTTTGTGCCTCGGTCCAGTCAGAAATCTGAGCTAACAATTTTGCCAGTGCTAAATGGCCATCAAAAGAATCCGGTTTTTCGGAAACCAGATTGCGGAGCTGATTCAATGCAGACTGAGTATCACCTAAATTAGACAGAGCTGAGGCTATTGCTAATTTAACCTGAACAGATTCATTACCTAATTCAATCGACCGCTGCCAATATTTTACAGCTTCAGAAATTTCCCCTTTTTCTACGGCTATTAAACCTTCCAAATATGGTATTATCGCCGGAGCAATATCTTCCTGACGAAGTTTGGAAATACAATCAGCAGCACGTTCAAGCTCTCCGGAATGGATGAACAATTCTGCTGCCAAGGGCATAAAATCCCATGGCTGCGAGGAAAGTGCTTTTAAGCCATTCTCCGCTGTTGTTAACATTTTCTCCTGCGATTTTAACATCATTGTTAATTGAGCCATAGTCTGCCAAAGTCTCTGGTCCTCCGGTATACTCGCCTGGACTTCTTCCAGATGCCGCTCGGCTCTATCCAAAGCGCCTAAGCTGATAAATTCCCTTGCAAGTCTCAGTCTCACAACAGAATCAGATAAATCCTGCCTTTCAGCTCTGCTCATATCTATTAAAGCCTGAGATTTGTTTCTATTTCTTCGATAATAATCTGCTCGTATCAGATATGCCAAAGCCGAAGAAGGATTATTCTTTACAGCCTCATCATACCAATAAATGGCTGACTCCTGAAATAATTCCGGGTGTTGTTCGGTAAGCTGACCAAGCATTTCATAAGCTAATATCTGATCAGGATTTTCTGTACAAATAGTCTTCAATTCTACAGATGCTTTATCAAACTTTCGCTGCTGAGCAAGTGCAAGAGCATACATCCTGCGAATATCCGGAGATTGAGCTACCTCAAGTTGTCTTTGAGCGATTAACTCCGCCTCACCCGGCACACCCATTGACAAATATAGCTCAATAAGTTTGGTAGCGGCCTTTATATTATTTTTATCAATCCTTATTATAGCTCTATATGCCCCGACAGCCTGTTTGATATTACTCTGCTTTTGTGGTCTAATTTTCATTTGAGCATCAGCATACTTAAGCAATACAGGCACATCTTCCTGATTTGCATATATATATCGACCAAGTTCATTCGCTGCATCTTTCCATCTATGTTCTTCATATGCTTTGGTCCCAAGAATAAGTCCTTCTTCCGCACTGTTGGCTTTCCGCCACTGTCGAAGTCCAAATACAGCGGCGCTAAAAACAATAACACCGATAATCAATACAATTGCCAGTTTCCAGTTAAAATATCTTCGTGGCATTTTTTCCCTTTCTTAAAAATAATCTGCACAAATAATCAAAGCAATAGAGTTAATTACTCTTTACTTAAAATTGATCAAGGAAATTATCTGTCAGCTTTCTAACCGTTTGCCAACATATCCATAAATCCTTCTTCAATGACAAATTTCTTACATATTCAGTGTCAAAACGTATCCATTCCTGAAAATCCTTCATTGGTTGACGTGTCCTTGAAATTTGCCATAATCCGGTGATACCGGGCCGAACCGATAATCGAGCCTCACGCCACAAAGGACAGGATACATTCTCAGATTCAGGTGATGGTCTTGGGCCAACAACACTCATTTGACCCAGTAAAACATTCAGGAACTGCGGTATTTCATCGATATAAGTTTCTCTTAGAAATCTGCCCACGACACTGATTCGAGGATCATCTTCCATCTTAAACTGCGGCCCGTCAACCTGGCTCACAAAACGAAGTTTTTCCTGTATTTGATCTGCTCCTGTGACCATCGTTCTGAACTTAAGACAATTGAATTCCTTGCCATGCAATCCCTGACGTTTATCCCTGTAAAATATCGAACCGGGTGAAGTTACTTTTATTGCTAATGCTATCAGAGGTATTAAAGGAGCAAAAAAAATCAACACTACTATTGCAGCGATAATATCCGCAAAACGCTTTAATAACCTCGCATATGAAAATCTCGGCCAGTTCCGATATTTACTTATGACTTTATGCGAAAAATCTGTTAAATCAGAACTCCGCAAGCTCTGGTTTTGAAGTGAGCATATATTGTCATTATCCATTTTCCGAATAATACGATTGTTGACTATCTGATTGCAAGGAACGCTAACTCCGGAATCAATAATAGAAGAATTTATAACAACATCTTCTTTTATACGAACATTGTCCCCAATTATAGCCGGGCCTATCACAACTACATTTTTATCAATCCGAACATTGTCACCTAACAGCACCTTATCAACAAATCTTGCATCTTCGGAAATATTTGCAGATTTATGAATTGTAAATTCCGAATGATGAATCTCTTCGAATCCCAATTTGCAAAAGTTCAATAAGCCGTCTTCTGTTTCCAAATCCAGGACATTCCCACCAATATTCACAGAACGTAAATTGAATGAGTTCGACCGGCACTTTTTCAGAAAAGACTGAAAAGACAAAGATAAACAATCATTATTTAATAAATCTTTAACTACTTTAGTTTTAATAAAAAGATGATGAGGCCAGTCATCAGGAACAGGACAAAACTCCAGAGCATCAGAATATAATCGACGCAAACCCGCTACATTTCCTTGTAATGTCAGACGAAGTTTCTCCCATCCATCCAATAACTCCGGTTCTGCATTGAACATTATTATATCCGCCTGGATACCGGACAGAGCTTGCTCAAGAAGAGTATTATTTATCTTTGTTGCAAATTTCCCGTTTGAAATAATAAACCATTGTCCATAAGTTTTATTTCCCTTATCCGCCAGAATATCCTGAGGAATTGGAATATCATCACCATACGAGATTACTCGATCCTTACTCTTTAGGTCAGTCAGTGGTACGTCCCATTTTTCAGGAAGAGCAATAACAGTCTCACCAAAACTTCGATTTCCCTGTAAATGCATAATGGAAGTTCTTCTGCAGGACCGGCATAAATCTCTGTGAAAGCAATTAATAACGACATCGGCGACAAGCTTATTCGAAAAAGCATATCTAAGCATATTACTCCTGCCATCTTCAATTTGCTTTTTATTTCTTAAAACAATTAGATTCATAAGAAACTATAGTCTGCTTTTATTAATTCCGCTGATTGCTTAAATAAATACTAATATTAATTCAGCAGCAGTTTTAATTATCATACGAAAGAAGTGTTTTTCTCCTTATACGTCTGGCACGAGACCTTTGTGCATAATATGCAGGGCTGTGGCGATAGTAACTATGTTCTGCTTCGACACTCGTAACAACTGCGCCAAGAACCTTAATATCTAAGCTCACTAATCTTTCTTTTGCTTCCCTGAGATCAGGGAAGGTAGTTTGGCCTGCGAAGCTTGTTAACACAACCGCATTTCCTATCTTTGCCCACATAAGAGCGTCTGGAAAAGATAATGCAGGAGGAGTATCAATAATCACATGGTCATACTTTTTACTTATTTTCTTTATCATGTCCGCAGTAGAAGGTAAAGCTAACAACTCATATCCATCCGCAGGGTCATAGTAATCTGCCGCAAGAACATCAAGGCCTGTTGAAGGCATTGAATAAACCGCTCGCTCAATCTGTACGCCGCTCAGGACATTCTGCAATCCCATCAAATCTTTCGGTAGATTTAACAATCTTGCAACATCGGGTTTTCTCAAGTCACCATCTATGAGCAACACTCTTTTTCCTGCCTCGGCTAAACTTGTTGCCAGATTAACGGAAAAAGTAGTTTTACCTTCTCTCATACCCGGACTGGTAACAACCAGTATCCTGGGAATTCCTTCATCACTACTTAATTCCAGATTCGCGCGAATAGTTTGATAATCTTCTATTATTTGTTCCGGAAGCAAAGATGGCTTAACAGCATGTAAGCTGGTGGTAGTGCCGATTATTTTGATACCAATCCTCTTTGAGGCATCTTCAGGTAACCAAAGTCTTTTATCTGCTTTATCTCGTAAATATGCAAACCACATTCCAAAAATCAATCCGACAAACATTATTCCTGCTGAATATTTTACCCGCTGATCTTGTACTAACTGCGTCTGAGCATAATAATGAACTGACATTCTTGCCGGACGTTTTTTCTGCAATTCCAGATCCTGAATACGCTGGAGGACTGCTTCATATCTCTGCTTATAGATGTCTGACTTATCCTGCAAACTTTCTATTTCCAGTTGCATCTGCCCCAATTTTATGGTTTCACTATCTTCTTTTTTGATAGTTTCTCTGAGTAATTTTTCTTTTTCAATAATATGTTCGAGCTGAGCTCTTGCTCTAACCAGGTTCGATTCACCTGCTATATCGATTTCCTCAGCCAGCAATTCATCAAAGGCTTTGCCTGCTTCTTCCTTTAACTCAACCAAACGTTCTTTCATTGTTTCATAAATTTCTTCCTGTTGTTTAATCTTTTGATTTATTGGAGTAAAGGTCTGATCGGCCACAATCAACATCTGGTCTACTTCTGCAATACTTCTTGCAAAAGCTACTACTGATGGATCTCCATTTATAAAATTCTGTCTCATCTTTAATAACTCATCCGCAGGGATCGATCCTTCTTCCGTCCTCTCAAGTAACATTACTTCCGCCTCGAGATCAGCTTTGAGGGATTCGGTCTTAATAAGCTCAGACTGTAAAGCCGTAATCCGCTGTAACATCATTTCCTGCCTACCCGTCAAAGTATCGGTCCCATATTTTTCTGCCAATCTATGAATCGCCTGTGAGGTATATTCAATTTCTTCTTCCAAATCCTTTTTTTCAGCATCCAGAAGCGATAAGTTCAGGTCTTCGCCCTGAGTTGAATTTGTTCGTCCGACTGCCATTGCGTTATTAATAAAAGAATCTACAATTTGCTTGGCTTCATCATCTCGCAGACTTATAACATTTATCTTTATTAATTCTGTATCGGAATCCGCACCGACTACAATTGCCCGACGGGATATTGCCTGCTTCAAGAGCCACACAAGCTCCGGATTCATCTCCGTACCTTTTATTAATTGCTTTAATTTTTGTTTTAAACCAACGGCTTCATTTTCAAAAAAAGATAGTTCTTTATTTTGTAAGTCATCCGCTACTCTCTGTAAGACCTGGTCGCTTTTGATTAATTCCGCCTGAGTGTTCATAAAAATTTCATAATCAGAAATATCTCCTTTATCCTTAGTATTAGTCAGAATATCCGCTAAAATTGGGGCTATTCTAATTGCTCCTGTCACGTGATAGACAGGTTCTTTAAAATACCATACTGCTGATAAACCAGATGCGCAGATAATAAAGAATGTCAACAATAAGATGTACCACCGACGAATCACTCCAACCATAA
>Ga0272443_10006411_pt1 | contig 11657 bp, 9 predicted proteins | sample SSMAcet12_FD_193581 | JGI IMG/M metagenome (GOLD analysis project Ga0272443, IMG submission 193581) | Marine sediment archaeal communities from Little Sippewissett salt marsh, Falmouth, MA, United States - SSM-Acet-12 | ecosystem: Environmental > Aquatic > Marine > Wetlands > Sediment ... | reverse complement strand
AAAATATCAAGGGTCAATCCGTTCGTGACCGTTAAGCGGTCGGGATGTCCGTCCATATCCATGTCGGCGAACACGGTATCGGAAAAAACAATGGTTTCGTCGTCACGGACCGCTCGCTTTAATTCGCCGTCTACATTCACGGGTTCTTTGAATTTTCCGGCAACATAGCGACGCTGTGGCAGCGCCCACAGGCTGCCAAACACCAAACACATCATCACGACAACAAGGATTTTCCTCTTCATCCGCCACACGATTTAGGGTTCTCAACAGACCGTTAAATGTAATTTTTATTGGCTAGTTGCACAAATTAAATTTTAGGAAATAGGGGTCGGGGGTCAGGGGTGTGGGTTCTGAAGGAGTGGGTTATCCAAACGTCAGAAAAAAATATGTACAGAATGTGTGACATATATCACTTAAAATTCTCTCTGAGTTGAATTTTTGTATGCATTATCGTATTTTGCTCAAAATTCAGGGAGACGAAATGAAAACACATAAAGATCTTGATGTTTGGAAGGAAAGCCTGGAGCTGGCGAATAAAATATATTCTTTAACGAGAACTTTCCCAAAATTTGAACGTTTTGGTTTGTCATCTCAAATGGAACGAGCTGCTGTATCTATCACATCAAACATTGCTGAGGGAGCAGCCCGGGGATCTGATAAAGAATTTATTAGATTTCTGAACTATTCCATCGGTTCTATCTCAGAATTAGAGACACAATTGTTCATTGCTAACAATCAGCAATATATAAATGACATTGACGTAATTTTAAATTCCATCGTTTCTATTAGAAAAAGGCTCTATGGATTAATAAAATACCTTATGAACAAATCCGGCAAATAATGCTACAGACCCTGTCCCACACATCACAACAGACTCCCGACCCCTGACCTCCAACCCCAGAAATATTACACAATAAATAAAGACGCGATAAATCGCGTCTCTATATATTATTTCATAAATAATTTTTACACTATCTTCGATTTACACTTCACGCAATGGGTGGTGTGGGGAACTTCTTCCAGGCGTTCATCGGGAATACGTTCGCCGCATTCTTTGCAATAACCGTAATCCGGGTCGTTCTCAATACGGTCAAGCGCTTTGTCAAGAAAGGTCAGGAACTTGTTCTCGCGCGCATACTGCATGAACGCTTTTTCACGTTCCTGCGCATCGGTTCCGACGTCCGCCATGTGATAGGCATAATTTGAATCCAGCTGACTGCTGCCCGGCGAACTGTCAATAAAGGATTCACGTTTGGTCTCGATCTGAGCAATGGCTTCAGCGCGTTTTTCAAGGATCACCTTGCGAAAATGATTGCGCTGTGCTTTGGTCAGTTTGGGGCCTTTTCGTTTTACGTCCGGCATGATCTCGTTCCTCTTTCTAAGATTACTATACCCGAATAATATTAATAATTATTCCTTCATTTCCAACTTTTATTTCCTTGCTGGCATCGTATTTTTCGGCGTTTTTCTCAAGGAGTCTCGCAAGTGTCTCAGTTTCAAGATATTCTGCATGTGCCTGTACGGCAGCCATGACCTCGTCACTTGCCTCGATATACAACTCGATGCGGTCATCCACATTAAAATCGGCTTCTTTGCGCAAGGTCTGAATATGTCTGACAAGATCTCTGACAAGCCCTTCCTTGGCCAGCTCATCCGTGATGGTCACATCCAGAATGGCGACATAGCCTTTGTCCTCAACGGCAACCACGCCTTCTTTTTCGTTCACGACAATGCTGATGTCTTCGGGACTGACGTTGATACCGGCGACCGCCACAGCTTGTCCGGCTTGAACCTGTGCCGCAACGGCGGCGCCGTTCATTTCTTTCAGGCCTTTGACGACCAGCGGCATTTGTTTGCCGATCTTTTTGCCGAGCGTGTTGAAGTTCGGTTTGGCTTCATAAGACACGTATTCGTCGATGCTGTCGATGAGCGTAACGTTCTTGATGTTCAGCTCTTCTTTTATCTGATCCGCCAGTTCGGTAATGTATGTTTTTTCTCTGTCGTTGCGTGTTTTGAACAGCATGTTCGCTAAGGGCTGGCGCGTGCGGATATTGGCTTTGTTCCGCGCGGAGCGGCCCATTTCAACGGCCTTGATGATGGTATCGATCTTATCCAGCAGATCTTCATCGATCATGGAATCGTCCGTGACCGGGAAATCCTGCAGGTGCACCGATTCGGGCGCGTTCTTATCCACGGAGAGCACCAGATTCTGATAGATGTCTTCGGTCACGAAGGGCAGGATCGGGGCAACGGTGGTGATGATGGTGCGAAGAACGGTGTACAAAGTATAATAAGCACCCAGCTTGTCGCTGTCGTTCTCGCTTTTCCAGAAACGGCGGCGGGAACGGCGCACATACCAGTTGGACATCTCGTCCAGCAACTTTTCGAATTTGCGCATCAGGCGTTCAACGTGAAATTCGCTGAAATCTTTATTGGCTTCTCTCACGAAATCATTGACCTTTGCCAGGGCCCATTTATCCAGTTGATTGAGATCAGCGGTATCGACCTTTTGTGTGGTCGGATCGTAATTGTCGATCTCGGCGTAAGTGATATAGAAGGAATACATGTTCCACAGCGTGAGCAGTTTCTTGCGGATCTCGTCCGCGGGACCGAACCCGAAGAGCAGGTTGTGCTCTGGATTGTGCGCGGTGTACATCCAGCGCATCACGTCCACACCCATATGGTCGGCGGCTTCATGGAAAGGAATGGAGTTGCCGGCGCTCTTGTGCATGTCTTTGCCGTGCTCGTCCTTCACCAGCGCGTGACCGAGAACGGTCTTGAAGGGCGCGGTGTTCTCCAGCACGGTGCTCATGGCCAGCAGACTGTAGAACCAGTTGCGGAACTGCCCGGGCAGGGATTCTGTGATGAAATCTGCCGGGAACCATTGCTTCCAGTAGTCGTGATCGGTGATGTAGTGCATGGTGGAATACGGCACGATGCCGGCATCCAGCCAGGGATTGCCCACGTCCGGAATGCGCTTCATGGGTTTGCCGCATTTGGAGCATGTTATGTCAATGTTATCGATATAAGGTTTATGCGGGGATTTGCCTTCGAACTGTTCCCAGCCCGAAACGGCCCGTTCTTTTAATTCGTCTTTTCCGCCCACGACCTCGAAATTGCCGCAGGATTTACATTCCCAGATCGGCAGGCTCAGTCCCCAGTAGCGTTTCTTGGAGATCATCCAGTCGCCCATATTGCGCAGCCAGTCCTGCTCGCGGTCATGGCCCCAGCTGGGGATCCATTCGATCTGATCGACGACGGCCATCATCTCATTACGGAGCTCGTCCATAGAAATGAACCATTCGTCCACCAGGCGGAACACCAGTTCCGTACCGTGGCGCCAGCAGGTGGGATAACGGTGGGTGATCTGGTCGATCTTGTAACAGATGCCTTTTTCTTTGAGGTTGTCAAAGATCTCTTTGGAAACTTCCTGTGAGTTCTTGCCCGTCAGCCAGTCGAAACCGTCGATATAGTTGCCGAACTCGTCGATGGGCGCGATGACGGAAATATCGTTCTCCTTGGAGAGCTGGAAATCCTCTTTACCGCAACCCGGCGCGATGTGCACGATACCCGTACCGTCGCTGTCGCTGACTTCATCCCATTCGATCACGAAGTGGTCTACATCTTTTTGAGCGGTCAGTTCATCGAACGGCCCATGATACTTCAGACCCAATAGATCTTTACCTTTAAGTTCTTCCACGACCTCATGATCGCCGGTTAATATATTGGTGAGTTCTTTGGCTAAATAATAATAGTCGTCGCCTTGCTTGACTTTCACGTAATCCATATCCACATTCACAGCGGCAGCGGTATTCGCGGCCAGTGTCCAGGGGGTGGTGGTCCAGACCAGCAGGGCTTCGTTTTCTTTGTCTTTGAGTTTGAATTTGACGAAGACGGTTTTGTGGGTCAGGTCTTTATAGCCTTCCGTAGCGATCTCGTGTTCGCTCATGGCGGAGCCGCAGCGCGGGCACCAGGGCATCACATCGTGGCCTTTGTAGATCAGGCCGCGGTCGTAAAGTTTTTTCAGGAAATGCCAGATCGTGTAATTGTTCTCATCGCTCATGGTGTAATAGGAATTGTCCCAGTCCATCCAATAGCCCAGGCGTTTGCTTTGCTCGGTCTGGATGCCGGAGTACTTGATCACGCGGTCCTTGCAGGCCTGCACGAACTTTTCGATGCCAAAAGCCTCGATATCGGTCTTGGACTTGAAGCCGTGTTCCTTTTCGACCTCCACCTCGACCCAGAGTCCCTGGCAATCGAAGCCGTTCTGATAGCGCATATGTTCGCCCAGCATGCTGTGATAGCGGTTGAAGACGTCCTTCAGCGTCCGTCCCCAGGCATGGTGCACACCCATGGGATTATTGGCCGTGATCGGGCCGTCCAGAAAGGACCAGCGCGGGCCGTTCGCGTTTTGTTCGCGGCGTTTATTGAAAATATCCTGGTCTTCCCAGAACTTAAGTTGCTTGTGTTCCAGTTTGATGAAATCCACCTTCGATGAGACCGGTTTGTACATGTGTTTTACTCCGTAATACGTCATTCTGTCAATAGCACGGTAAAATATAGCTTAGAGGTGTAAAAAACAAGTTTTAATCGCTGATGATAAGTGGCTTAGAAAAACATACTGCCTGCCGGCCGTAGCTTTAGCGAAGGCTGGAAAAACAAGGAATTAGTGTCGTGACGCGTGACGCGAAACTTGTGACTCGCGCGTTACGCGTTACGAGTTACGAGTTACGAAAATCATCAGCCATCAGCCGTCAGCTGACAGCTTTTTTTGATGTGTTTGCTGAGAGCTGTTTGCTATAAGCTGAAAGCTAAAATGCACACAAAAACAGACACGAAGTGTCATCTCGACCCTAACTTCGCTAAAGCTACGTCAGGTAAACTTATGAACTTATATTTGCGGCTTGCGCGCCGAATCCGTCGGCTGACGGAGAAGGCGGGAGAAATCTATTCAAATTATAGAAGCACTTGTTAAGGATAAGTTCGCGCTAAAGCTTTATAGTCTAAGGCAGGGATTTGCTGGTTATATGAAATTTTCTAATTGCCTGATAACCAGAAAAATATTGGAATACCTTTATATTTGCATTAAATTTATCAATAAAATGTTATTATTATTTAAGTAATTAACTTTAGAGGTGAAAAAATGGAAAATCTTTTTAAAGTGAAAATCAGAAATGGAGAATTTGAAATTGAAATTGAATCTTCAAATAAAGAATATATATCGGATATGTTAGAAAAATATTATGTGCCTGTTCAGAATATTGGGAAGGAAAAAACAACAAGTCCTGCAAAACCATTAAAATCAACGACACCAACGTCTCCCAAGATACAAAATAAAGACAATGAAAAAGAGAGTACGTTGGATGTAGCTAAACTAGTTGGGGATATAAAGGATTCTGAAGAATATGATATGATTGAAAAATACGTTTTAGACAAACACGACCAACTTCATAAAATTATGATGTGTATATATTTTTCAAAGAAACTAGCTTCGTTAGAATATATAACAACCGGTCAAATTGAAACTATAACTAATGAATTTGGAGTTAAGGTTAAACAATCAAATGCTTCTTCAAAAATCACTTCTTGTCAAAAATATTTTACTGGAAAAGTTGCAAGAAAAAAGGGATTACCAGTTCCATACAAATTAAATAGAAAAGGTGAAATTTACTTTGAAGAAATTTTAAAAGGTAATAAGCCAGAAAAATAATGTCTACAATTGATAAAAATACGTTGATTTCTTCAATATCTCCACCTTTAGATAGTGTCTTGTCTGAACAGATGTTAGATGAGTTTATATCTTTAGATAAAAGGTACAGACTAAAAGACTGGGAACCCGCAACTTTAGATGGGGGACAATTTTGCGAAGCCGTATCCAGATTATTATATCATCAAGATTCTGGTATACTTAATAGGAGGAAAGGTGTTAATACATGTTTGAGTTATATTGAAGATGTTAATTCAACAAATGTGCATAATTATGCTCCAAGAAAGCCATTTCTACATTTATGTAAGGTTTTAAGGGCAATATATAAATTTAGATCTGATCGTGGAGCTGTTCATATTGATCCCGATTATACTGCCAATCACATAGATGCAAGATTGGTTATGGAAAATACACATTGGGTTTTTTCTGAAATATTGCGTTTATTTTGGAATTCCGATATTGCTCTGGTTTCAAGAGCAATAAGAGAAATTGCTGATTTTAATGTACCTGTAATTGCCAAATATGAAGATAAATTTCAAATCCAAAGAACTGATTGTACAACTGAAGAGGAAATATTGATTCTATTATATCATGCAGGTGAAAATGGCTTTGAACGAAAAACCATTAATTCTTCTGTTATGAAGTCTTCTTCCAGTATTTCGACTTCAATAAAAAATCTCTCTTCAGCAAGCAAGCGTGAAATAATTAAATTAAACAACAATTATTATCGATTAACAGATTTAGGTATTAAACGAGTTATGGAATCCTTAGCAGATAAATTTTAATTTGTTGTACAATTTTTAATAAAAAACAATTACATTTTATTCAGAAACTTATTATAATTGATCTCGTAATTATTATTGATACAGATATAACACAAGTTAGGTGTAGTATGACAAAAGAACAAAATAAAGAACTAAATGAAAAATTTGTTTTTGCTGCACGAGAAAATAGTGGACGAATTCATATAGTACCCGCAAGAGATGGCTGGTCAATAAAAAAAGAGGGTATTAAAAGATCATATGCTATAAAAAGCAGTGAAAAATCTGCTGTATCTAGTGCAAAAAAAATTCGCCCCTTTTCAAAAATTATTGTTCATGACAGTAATGGTTCAATTTATAAAATTATTGATAGTGATAACAATATTGTAGAATCTGCTACTAATTAAGTATGGCTAAAGACAGTATCTTTATTAATTGTCCTTTTGATAATGACTATTTTAGTTTATTAAAGCCACTTTTGTTTACATTGGTATATATAGAATTTACTCCTTTTATTTCTGAAACATCTAATTCGGGTCAAGTAAGACTAGGGAAAATCTCAAATTTAATTAGTGATTCAAAATATTCAATACATGATTTATCAAGAATGGAACCTTTAATGCCGGGAGATTTGCCAAGATTCAACATGCCATTTGAATGTGGTATTGAATTTGGCATGAAATTTTCGAATTATAAAAATGTTGCAAATAAGAAAATCCTAATTCTTGAAAAAGAAAAATATCGATACCAGCAAGTTATATCAGACATTTCAGGTAATGATATTAAAGCTCATAGCAATAAACCAGAAATGATTATAAAAGTTGTTAGAGATTGGCTTAAACAATCTAATAATGGTACACCAAAATACAAAGAAATTTGGCTTGCTTTTAATGAATTTGAATATGATTATATTGATATTTTAACTTCAGATGGTTATGATCCTTATGATATTAATTCAATCACCTTTTGCGATGTAATTGAAATTATGGAAAACTGGATAACAACATATAAAAGTTAGTAATCTCTTTTTGGCTTTATTGTTAATAAATTTCAGCAGTAATATTCCAAAATATAATTATTCTCTGGTGTATTATTAGTAATTCTAGATATAGAACGTATGATTAATAAGTTATCTTTATAATAACTCAATCATCATTTTATCTGTCTAAATTGACAATTATTGTTAACTTTTCACTGTTTAGCTACCAATTTTTGACTTCTTGCTTCTCCCCACACCATTACTTATATTTTATTACCAGAAGCTGTGGCGCAGTGAAAGGATACATATGAAACGCTTCCATTTTTTAAAGATTTATTTGCTAAGCCTTTTGATTTCCCTGTTATTTTTAAGCGGGTGTTCGCGGGCGGGACATTATGATGCGGTGATATCGCGGGCGGGAGAGGATCCGGCGGATTTTGTTGAGCAAACACTGAATGAGGTTGATCTGCTGATCTGTGACGACGGGCTGCATCCGGCGGTGGCGCCTTATGATTTTCTCTGTAATTATCTGCAGCAAAAACCGGGAACGGCGGATATCGTTTTCCTGGAAGTTGTGTCGATCAAGGCGCAGTCCGCCATCGATGCCTTTATGGCCGGCGAGGCCAAGGACACTCTACTGCTGGCGCCGGTGTTCCGGGAGAGCTTTAGCTACTTCTGGCCCTACGAGACCTACCTGCATCTGCTGTCCACGGTCTGGGACATCAATCACCGCGTGCCGGAGGACCAGCGGATCCGTGTGGTCGGTGTGGACCAGCCCATCTATTGGGAGGGACTTCAGACCCGCGAGGATTACAATATCTTCCAGGCCAGTCTGACCGCCCGGGACAATTTCATGTATCGCACCATCCTGAAGAATATGGATTATTTTCAGTCGGGACTCAAGGGCATCTTCATGACCAACACCCGGCACGCCTACAAGTGCATCCGGGATAAGGACGGCGCGCCCTATTGGAACGCGGGGACCTTTTTCCATGAATGGCATCCGGGCAAAACCTATGCGCTTCGTTTTCACAACGTGATCCTGAACATTACGGCCAGCAAAGATCCCGGCGAGAACGCCTCCACCGAAGGCATGGACCGCATGGTCTACAGCTGGGCGCGCATGGACGACGGCGCCTGGGACGAAGCCTTCGCCCGCAACGATAACAGGCCGGTAGCCATTCCACTGAAAGGTAACCTCTTCGGCCGCCATCCCTATATGGGCAATCACATGACGAACGTCAAAGCCGGCCAAAGCATGTCCGACGCCTTTGATGCCGTGATCTTTCTGAAACCGCTGGAGGAGACCACCTTCAGTGCGGAGACAGATTTTTTTATGACTGAGGCATTCAAAAAAGAAGTTGCCCGCCGCGTCCGCGTGATGAACGGGCATCGGCTGGAGGAATTTCTAAAGGAACAGGGTTGTGAAACGGTAGAGGAATACGTGGAAAAATTGTGCGTTTACGTGCCGGAAAGACCAAATACCCTAGTTATGAGTGATGAGTTATGAGTAGAATCAATCAGCTAACAATTACTTAATAACCTCGATTGACTTAATTTTTGTCGCAGACAAAAATTGAGTTAATCGTTTGATCGCGAGAAAAATTAAGTTAATCGTTTGATCGCGAGAAATTTGAGTTAATCGGACATCCTTGACAATCGACCAACCGATCAATCGAATGCTCGAATGTTCGATATTCATTATTTAAAGCGAAGCCGCCGGGATCTATTCATGAGACAGAAAATTTGAAACGTCACAAACCAAAAGAAGGCATGTCATCCCCTCTTCTCCTCCCCCCCCGCATCTCCCCCTCTCCGCCTTCCTTGTCCGCCGTAGCTTTAGCGAAAGCTTGAATTACAAGTATTTATATGATGTAACGTGTGACGCGCACCTTGTGAACCGGACACCAACGGCTGTTTACGGGAAACAAAACAACAAAAATAAAGATCCCGATCGAGAATTATATATTAATCGAATTTTTATTTGTTTTATAATCTGATACTTATTAATTTTATTCAAGAAAAAAATTTTACTTTTTATAAAAAACGGTATTGCGGAGGTCGTTGTTTTATAATTTATTGGAAATTTACAACAACAAAGGAGTTAATAAATGAGACCTCTCTGCAAGATCGTTCTTATCATGATAGTGATAAGTGTTCTTTTTACTTCATGTTATCTATTTGAGGAAACAGAACGGGAGCCAAGGACCGGGCAAAACTATTTGCTTATCGGCAGTAACGGTAATTACCGCGGTCATGATGCTTATACTAATTATATTGACATCATGTCTTATGATGTGAATAATTATACTTTTAATTCAGTTACTTATGATTTTAATTACGGGGACAATACCGCCTCTACCGTTTTGGATATCTCAGATAACGGACGTTATTTATTGTTAAGATCATATGTTTTCAATTTCTTGAGTGACAGTTCCCTGTCTTACGATTCTACACATTCTGTATTGGATCTATATGATTTGAATAGCAATTCCAATCTTTGGTCCTTACACACACTTAATGTACAAAACGCTAAATTTATTGAAAACACAGATAGTATAATTTACTGTGGAAGCCATGGAGACATGACGATTAATTGGTATAAACAGCGATTATTTAAAATGAACTTCAATGGAACAGGTATTTATGAATATTCCGATGCCTTGCTTTCTTATAACAATTTTTCCCATGTCGATATTGGTGGTTATACCTATTATATATCAAACTATACCGATGGCTGTACATCTGCTTTTTCTGATAATTATGAAATATATCGTTGCGATCATCATGGTGAAAATATTACACGGATCACAAATAATGAGGATGTGGAAACCTGTTTTAGTGTAAGTGCGGAAAATAATACTATGTGCGTTGTCGGTTCAAAAATTTATACTCTTGATCTCACTAACGGTATGCAAAACAATATTGTTGTAACAGATTATACCATGTATTCAAGAAAACCCCCGATTTTTTCTTTAGATGGTTCTTTTCTATGGGTTGAATATCGTGATCGTGTTGATGGTTTTTTACAAATTCTTTATAATACTGAGACAAACACTGTTATATGCGATTCACTACCTTTATTTGGTGCAGCATTCTCTCCGGATAATAAATATCTTTTTTATCATATTGAATATAATGATGCGGATCACACCTATAATGAAAATGGTGGCATGTACAGATACGACCTTCAAACAAACACTACTGAGTTTCTTGATAAAGAAATAATTGAAAATATTTATAAAGTGATTTCAACTGAATAATCCACACTAGTCATCCTGAAAAGGTTGTCAGAGACAAGCTTGTTCAGGACCTCTCCGAGAATTGCAATTCGAGAAATTTGGAATGTATCTAACCGCAGATTTCACAGAAAAACAACACATGCCTGTCCGCTGACTTGTCCGGCAAATCCGCCGACTGGCGGAGAGGACAGAAGCTTTAGCAAAGGCTGGAAATACAAGAATTTATCACGAAAGAGAGGTTGCGCAACGCGTTATCTCATAGGGAAAGGTCGGGAACGTTCCTGAATGTGAAAATGGAACAGTCCCGACTATTCCCTACAATTTGGTCAAGCAAAGATAGAAAGGCTTCAATAATAACTTCTTCAACCCCTACGGGGTTGTTAATTATAGCGAAAATGCTGCTTATACTCTTCTTTGATCCCTTCGGGGTCAACAAAGGTTATTAATTCCGAATCATGATGCTCGGAGAGGTCCTGAACCCCACCATCCACGGATGGTGTTTCAGGATGACGATTCTTTTTGTTCTTTAGGTCGATCCAACTCCCCTTTTCAACCCTTGTTTCTCACCCCACCATTACAATCAATTGACAGTTGACAATGGACAATGAAATGGGCAATTTACAATTAATAATTAATTGGAATTCATATGCAAGCAAATATGATCGCTCCATGTGGCATGAATTGCGCTCTTTGCATCGGTCACATTCGCAAAAAGAACCGCTGCGAGGGTTGCGGCGGGAATGGCTACAATAAACCGCATGCCTGCCGGAACTGCCGAATTGTGCTCTGCGAAAAGCGCAAGGAGATCGATCACGGCTTTTGTTACGACTGTCCCACCTTCCCCTGCTATCGCCTGAAGCAACTGGATAAGAGGTATCGCACGAAGTACGGCATGAGCATGATTGAGAACCTGACCTATATTCAAAACCATGGCATGGAAGCTTTTCTCAAACATGAGGAGGAGAGGT
>Ga0272443_10006410_pt1 | contig 11660 bp, 6 predicted proteins | sample SSMAcet12_FD_193581 | JGI IMG/M metagenome (GOLD analysis project Ga0272443, IMG submission 193581) | Marine sediment archaeal communities from Little Sippewissett salt marsh, Falmouth, MA, United States - SSM-Acet-12 | ecosystem: Environmental > Aquatic > Marine > Wetlands > Sediment ... | reverse complement strand
GATGAAGGCCGCACAACGCCGCATGAACTCATCGTCATGGCCCAGGATCGCACCGCCTTCACCACAGACGAGCGATTTCCATTCCTGGAAACTGATACATCCGGTCGTGCCGAACGTGCCGATCTTCTGGCCCCCGACCTCTGAGAAAACGGACTGGCAGGCGTCCTCGACCACCGGGATCTTGTGTCGCTTGGAGATCGCCATGATCCTGTCAATGTCCACCGGCCATCCTGCCAGATGGACCGGAAGAATCGCACGCGTGTGCTTGGTGATGGCCTTCTCGATCAGGTCCGCATCAATGGAGCCTGTATCGGGATCGACGTCGACGAAGACGGGCAGGGCGTGCAGGTTGGTGATGGTGTTGATGGTGGCGATGAAGGTGTGCGGCGTAGTGATCACCTCGTCGCCCGGGCCGACGTCGAGGACGGCCAGGGAGGTCCGCAGGGCCGTGGTGCCCCCATTGGTCAATATGCAGTGGGGCACGCCCATCTCTGCGGCGAAGAGCTTCTCAAAATCATACACCGCATTGCCCCGCAGGCAGCACCAGTTGCGGCTCTTGAGCGCCTTGACCAACGCCTTCTCCTCGCGCTCGTCGATGATGGGCCAAACCTTGGAGAAGGGCTTGGCGCGGACAGGTGTGCCGCCGTGCAGGGCGAGCGTCCGCGCCTTCCCCGAAGCGCCGGCATACAGGGACTTCACGCCGGCCGAGAGGAAGCTCGCGGCCGCCAAACCGGCAGAGGTGCTCTTGACGAACGAACGACGGGTCAGTGAGGGTCTCATGATCGGATGCCTCCAATGGGACACGGGTCATTGAGCAATTGATAATTGACTATTGATTATTGACGATTGACGCCGGCACGTCCAGATCTTTAGCGGATGATCGATTATCGATGGCCGACCGGATCGCCCCGTGAGTTTCGCTCTTGGCGGGGCGGGCGGGGCGTGCTATGATGTCCCGGTCGATCCGGACCGCACGAACAGGGCCCTTTGGTGGAGTCAGGAGAAGATGGGATCGAACGTCGAGACACTGGCCAAGCCGTTGCGCGGGATCATTCCGCCCATGGTGACGCCGTTACTGGAGGCCGATACACTCGATGTGTCCGGCCTGGAGCGATTGATCGAGCACATTCTGGCCGGTGGCGTACACGGGCTGTTCATCCTGGGCACGACCGGTGAGGCCCCCAGCCTGAGCCATCGGTTGCGGCACGAGTTCGTCGAGCGCGTCTGCACCCAGGTCAAGGGGCGTGTTCCCGTCCTGGTGGGGATCACCGACACGTCGTTCGTCGAATCGCTCAACCTCGCCCAGAAGGCGGCTGACGTCGGCGCCGACGGCCTGGTCCTGGCGGCGCCGTACTATTTCTCGGCCGGTCAGGCGGAGTTGCTCGAATACCTCCAACATCTCGTGCCGCGTTTGTCGTTGCCCGTGCTGCTCTACAACATGCCCGGCCGGCCGCAGGCCGTGTTTGAAGTCGATACGGTCAAGGCCGCAGCCGAATTGCCCGGCATCGTCGGCCTCAAGGACAGCTCCGCCAATATGATGTACTTCCGCCTGCTCCAGTCGGTGATGGCGGATCGTTCCGATTTCTCCCTGCTGATGGGACCGGAGACACTCCTGGCCGAGACGATCCTGTTGGGCGGTCACGGCGGGGTGTGCGGCGGGGCGAATCTGTTGCCTCGGCTGTACGTCGACCTCTACGAAGCGGCGGTCGCGAAGGACCTGGCTCGCGTCGAAGCGCTGCACGCGCAAGTGGTGAAGATCAACGCGACGCTGTATCGTGTGGGCAAATATGCGTCGAGTTTTCTCAAAGGGCTCAAATGTGCCTTGTCGTGTCTGGACATCTGTAGCGATTTCGTGGCCGAGCCGTTCCACCGCTTCCGCGAGCCCGAGCGCGAGATTATCCGCCGCTACGTGCATGAGTTTGGCATCACCCGGGATGGAATGTTGAACCCCAAATAAAGGAGACGCCATGGAGGGGAGCCTCAGCGCGCTCGACATTGGAATTCTCGCTCTCTATTGTCTCGTCCTCATCGGTCTGGGGCTCTACTATCGCACCAAATGCCGCACCGCCCAGCAGTTCATGGTGGCCGACCGGACGATTCCCGCCTGGGCGGCCGGCCTGGCGGTGATGAGTGCCTATACCAGCAGCATTTCCTATATTGCCACCCCGGGCAAGGCGTACGAGGACAACTGGCACGTCTTCATCTTCTCGTTGTGTATCATTCCCGTGGCCTGGGTCGTCTGCAAATACGCGATTCCGTACTATCGCAAGATGCAGCTCGTCTCGGTTTACGCGTTTCTGGAAGATCGGCTCGGCGCGTGGGGACGCATCTACGCGGCGTTCCAGTTCCTGCTCTTCATGGTCGGCCGCATGGCTGTGATCCTCTACCTCGTCAGTCTGCTGATCAATACGTTTGTCCCCTGGCACATCGGGATCATCATCGTCGTCATCGGTGCGGTGACCATCGTCTACACGTTGCTGGGAGGCATGGAAGCGGTCATCTGGACCGACGTGATGCAGTCGATCGTCATGATTGTGGGTGTGGCTTTCTGTGCGATCAGCCTCTCGTCCGAGGTCTTTTCCGGATCGGAGCCTCTGATTCAGAATGCGCTCGACGCGGACAAATTCAGCCTGGGCAGCCGCGCGTTCTCGTTCTCGTCACGCACGATCTGGGTGATGATCCTCTACGGCGTCACCGAAAACCTGCGCAACCTGCTGGCCGATCAGAACTATGTCCAGAAGTACTCGGCCGTGCCTACCGAACGCGATGCGAAGCGTTCGGTCTGGCTCGCCATGGCGATCTACATTCCGCTGACGGCGATCTTTCTCTACATCGGTACGGCGCTGTTCGCGTTCTATTCGGGTTCCGAACACCAGTTGGGCGAGGCGGTCACCAAGAGCGACGAAGTCTTCCCTTACTACATCGCCACCGAGTTGCCGACCGGCTTGCGTGGCTTGATCCTGGCGGCGATCGTGGCCGCGGCGATGAGTACGGTGGATTCGGCGCTGAACTGTTCGTCCACCGTCCTCTTGCTGGACTTCGTCAAGCGGTATTTCAAGCCGGACATCAGCGAAAAGGGCAGCCTGCTGTTTCTGCGGCTGGCGACGGTCGTGTGGGGCGTGCTCGGCACCGCGTCGGCCTTGCTCATGATCCGGGCCAAGAGCGCCCTGGATATCTGGTGGCAGATTTCGGGCATCTTCGGCGGCGGCATCCTCGGCCTCTTCATCCTGGGCCTGCTGCGCATGCGCCTTGCGCTGTGGCAGGGCCTTGTCACCATCGCCGTCAGTATCGGCGTCATCACCTGGGGTACGTTTGCCCGTGATTTACCCGAAGCGTGGCAATGGGCCGAATGCAGCCTCGACCCGATCATCATCGGCGCCGTCGGCACCGCCGCCCTGATGGCAATTGCTCTTCTTTTCGGCCTGACCAATGGTCTGCGCGGACGAACGGACTGACTCTTCCGGGGCAGCACCTGCGCTGATTTATACGCTCCGATTCGGGTCGGACGCGCCGGTTATGTGTGCAGAAGAAACGGGTTACGGGGCGCACCCGTAACCCGTAGATCACATGTGTCGTCCTCATTTGGGAGCGTGCCACTCCTGACACTACGAGTGTCCTTGTTCCTCAGGGTGCGATCTCCAGAATGGACACGCCGCCCAACTCCACGGGCCCCGACACGGTATCGATGACAGCCGCCACATGAAGGATCTGCTCGGTTCCCGGTACTGCATTGGCGGGCGGGATCAGTTCGGCCGTGATCTCTGCCGGACCGTCCTCAGGGCTCAAGAGGAGGGAGGATGGCTCGACATAATACGGCCAATCATGAGCAGGATTGGCCAGAGTCGCAACCAGGTTGATCCGCGCCGGCCCCTCGACAAGAATGTTCCGGACGTGGAACCGCGCCGGCGATGTACCGACGGTCAGATTCCTCTGTGCCCTATTGTTGGAGTAGTCCGTGTCAGGCCCGTATCCGATTTCCACCTGAAGGCATTGATGACTGGCTTTCTGAGGTGTCCATTGAGTGCTGACGAGTGTGTGGGCCCCCGGCGCAACGGGCACATTGACGATCTTTGTGGCGATGTCATAGTAGGTGGGCGTCGATGCCGAGAACACGTGAACGCCAAAGTGGATCCGCGCGTCGGCCGCTGGGTTGGGACCGTTGTTACGGATCTTCACCGTTACAGTCGTGGGCTGGCCCACCTTCGGGGGAAATGGATTCGTCGAAATGTCCGGTGACAGCCAACCCGGGCTGGGGGGATGACTCGGAAATGTCAGATCCGTCTGCGTTGCCACGGCGACGGCCTCTCCTGCATGGACGAGTCCCCACCCCCAACGGTTGTTCCAGGTGGCGTCCACGCTTGGGAGCGATGGTGACATTCCCGACGGTAACTGGGCCGTGCTGATGATCAGGTCCTTTACGGCCGCCGCATTGATGCCCGGTCGGGCCTGCATGATCAGAGCGGCCAGGCCGGCCACGTGGGGGGCTGCCATGGAGGTTCCGTCAACGTTGAGGGCGCCGTTCGTGGTGTTCCACCTGGCGGCTCGAATTGTGTGGCCCGGAGCCGTGACCTCCGGTTTCAACTCATCGATCTGTTCGGTGTCGCCGTCGGAACTGCGTGGGCCTCTGCTGGAAAACGTCGCCATGGTGTCGTCAGTGCGACTGACAGTCCCATGATCGTCGCAGGCGGCCACGGTGATCGCGCGGGTGGCTGCCGCCGGTGCCGCCAGAACCGAGTTGTAAGGCCCGTCGTTGCCGGCGGCCGCCACGACGACGATACCCATGGATTCCGAAAGGTCCACCAGTTGGCTAAACGTGTCCAGGCCGTCGGAGGCCACCGGATTGCCGAACTTGTCGCATTGGCGGAAGCTCATGTTGATCACGTCGACTCCCCAACTGTTGCGGCGGTCGTACACCATCTCCAGCGCGTCGGTGGTCCCGGGCCATCCCGAAATGCAGTCGGCCGGGATCTTGACGTCGATCAGACCCGCTCCGGGCGCGACGCCGCGCGAGAGATTGCTTGTGGCCTGTCCGAGCGCGATTGACGCGACGTGCGTTCCGTGGAAGACGTCGTCGTCGGGATCGGTGATCGTGTCGGTCGTGGCGTCATAGCCCGGGGCACTGGCGGGGCCGAACGACTGATGCAGGACGTTGTCGACACCGCTATCCATGACCACGATATTGATACCGGAGCCGTCGATCGAACCTGGGACCGTGAGAGGGCATCCCCCTGTGGCAGGGGTCACGCAAATACCGGGAACGCTCGTCTCCAGGGCCAGCCCAAAGCCCAGTTGCAGTTCGACAAAGGCAACGTTGGGATTGGCGGCAATTGCCTGAAGCTCCTCCTTTGTGTACGGGCCAACGGCCACCGACGACAGGTATTTCAGTCTCAATTGTAGCTCGCTTTGCTGCCCCACGGTGATGAGCCAATCGACGTCCGCATCCTGGACACTCCGTTTGAAGTTCACCACCACGTCGAAGGCCAGCTCCTCGGAAACGTCAATCCGATCGTCGATCTTGTTATGGGGCTCTTCGTCCCGGGTCCACAGCACGTCTTCCGCCTGCCATGCCGGAGGCGTGTAGTTTCGGATCAGTTGCTCGCCTGGCGACCAGGAACGACGGATTTCGATTCCGACGTCGTCAAAGCCTTCATACTCACCGTCGTAGGCTCCCAGGCGAAGGACATACGTGCCCGGCCTGTAGAACCAAACTCTGGTTTCCGCCACGGAGGGGTCCTCGAACTCCACGGGGCCCTGGCCGCTGACGAGTGCCCACGTGGTCAGGGGGGCATTTGCGTCCGGCAGCCAGTCGTCTGTCACGGTGCCGGAAAGCTCAACCGCGAGAGGCTCGAAGGGCATCGGCACGGTGATGGTCTGATCCGGCCCGGCCTTGACGATGGGAGGTCGGTTCGGCCAGACTTCCGGTGGCCGGATCAAGCCGCCGATTTCGTCGTCGTTCAGGCCGTAGTCATAGATGCGGACTTCGTCAATCTCTCCTATGAAACCTCGGCCCAGCATCTCTGCGTTCTCTCCGATCATGACGGGAAAGCCGTTGGTGGCGACCGTACCCCATGCGATGGCGGCAGCATCCAGGTTGCCGTCGGTATACAGCCGCAGCGTCTGGCCGTCGTATACGCCAGCAACGTGGTGCCATTGACCATCATTGACGTCGACGGTTCCGGTCACACCGGGCCGGGGGCCGAGTCCTTGCAGCCCGTCGCAACTGAATCGTACGAAGTTCGTGTCTCTGTCTCGGTCCAACCGCCATGCGGAATCCCCCTTGGTCACCACGGACTGCCAGTCTCTGTCAAAGGCCATGACTTTGATCCAGGCACTCAGCGTGATTTGCCCGGTGATATTCAGCTCACTGCTGTGGGGAATCTCCACGTAGCTGGACCCATCGAAATGCAGGGATTGACCGAATTCGGGTGGCCCTTCAGGGATGGTGGTCATTGCGGAAGGCTCAATGAAGACCCATCCGTCGTTCCCGTGTCCCGAAGCGTCGAAGGCGACCCCGGTCATGGCGCCCTCAAAGTCCCAATACCCGACGAGTCCATCTGAAGCGTTACTCAAGCTGCCGGCAGTTGACGCCACCGGCGCCATCGTGATTACGATGGTCATCCCGAACAGTCCTAGTGCTGCTATCTTGCGTTCCATCGCATCTACTCCTTTAAACGCATTGGTTCCGCTCTCATGATACGTGCACGCGGGACGCGACGACTTCCCCCCCAGACCGGAGCCGGTACTTGTCCTACGATCCCGCCCCTCTCTGTCTCATTCAGGGACACTACACAGTATGACGATGCTGCCCCGGTTACGTTCAGGGCGCCATCAGCGTCACCAGAACGGTGGATGGGCATACGGGCTCATTTTGCATGCCTTCCCTGGTCGGCAGAGGTGCAGTACACTGTCATAGCGCGACGGGAGCCGGCTATGAATTGTGTGTTCGTCTCGTTAGTCTTCCGTCAAAGGTAGTCTGTACTCATGAATAGAAGTTCGGGCCATACGTGTCAATTGTGGTGACTACGTATTTTGATCCCCGGTGTGCTGGGGCTCGTTACTCTGGCCGAGACCGGACGCTGCGCTGTTTCTTGTGGCCGGATCAAGGCCTTGATCGCCGCGGCGGCAGTCAGGGAAGTGTCGTCAGCAGCGACTTCATGGCCTGCGTCGTGGCCGAGCGGTAGTTGTCGGTGTCACGCACGTGGAAGATGAAGCGTCTGGTCGAGCCGGGATCGGGCACCCATTCGTTGCCGCCGGGACCCATGCTCGTAATCTTGATGGGATCGAACGAGAAGACGGCGCCGTTGGTGTCCGCATCCAGCCTGGAGGTCGATCCGTCGGGTGTGATGGTGTAGCCGGCGGCGTGAAAGAAGCCGGCCGTACACCACATGTGCCGGTCCTTCTGCGCGACATCGGCCAGTAAGGCCTCGTCCGGCTTACCCTCCAACGTACGCAGCCAGTTCTGATCGGTCTTGCGAGCGAACATGTACGCGAAGTAGTTCTGCACGCTCTCGGACAGATGCGGCAGGATATCTCCCTGGCGGAAGCGGTAGTACGTTCCATACTCCGGCGCCCGGGACGAGTCGCGCGCGTCCAGGCTCTCGAAGCAGGGCATCCAGTACAGCGGGCAGGGCAGATCGAAGATCGCCTCGTAGGCGGGCTTGTCCAGTGTGACATTGTATTCGAGCCGGGCGTCGGCCGGTTTCTCCGGGGCGCCGCAGCCGGCGTTGAGATAGACCCCGGCGCAATGGCGTGCGAAGAGCGCCGGCGCCTTCCTGCCGGCAACGGCGATATCGCGACAGGTACCGATGACGTTGATCACGACGGGCCGTTCGGAGGTTCGCAGGATGTCGAGCACCATGTCGATGCCCTGATGATCGCGGGCCGAGGCGTACGGCTGGGCGTCATCGCGCGACTTCATCGGATGGGGCGTCCCCACGCCCACGGGTACGGCCAGGGCGGTGATGCGGTTCATCTGGGCGATCGCGGCGATGTCGGGATTCCAATCGGGTTGGCTTTCCGGCGGATAGTCGATCAGGATGCCCTTGAGTTCGATGTCACCGCGATAGGCCTGCGCATAGACACAGGCTAGGTCCCAGTGATCGTCCGGATCGTTGTGCGGGCGGTGCAAGTCCGTGACGTGGATGACCGGCACCGCCGACTTCTTCGCTTGAGCGAAACCGGTTGTCGAGGAGAGCAATACGACGAGAAGGACGAACAGGCTCACGGTCCACTGGATACGCTGACTTACGACGGTCACTGGTTACCTCCGATTTCCTACGGCTGCTGCGGTGCAGCAAATCAACCCTTGCTGAATGCGTGTACGGTGCGCCATAATAACGCCAATACCCGAGAAGGCAAGGATTCATCGACTACGCAGAACCTCGGAGGAGATGGGAGGTGTGGCTATGAGCAAATGGTCCCGCAGGGATTTCGTGAAGGCCTCGGCATTGGTGGCGACCGTTGGCTGGGGACAAGGCGCGCTACCGGCAGCGGCCCGGGGACGGACGGCCCGGCCCAATGTTTTGCTGATCATGACGGACCAGCATCGCAAGGATGCTATCGGTGCCTATGGCAACCCGGTCATCAAGACGCCGCATCTCGACGCCCTGGCGGCGACGGGCGTGCGTTTCGACAACTGCTGGGTTCAGCACGCCGCCTGTATGCCGTCGCGGGCGTGTATCTTCACGGGGCGCTATCCGATGGCCCACCGCGTGCGCCAAAATGGCGTGCCTTTGCCCGAGCATGAGACGACCCTGGCCCACGTCTTCGCCCGCAGCGGCTATCGCACGGGCGGGGCGGGCAAGTTCCATTTCCTGCCGCACTATCCCTATCGCAGCCCGCTGCCCATGATGGAGAACCATCCCGAGTCCTATTACGGTTTCCAGGAGTTCCACCTGGGCGAAGACGGGCGCAGCGGCGAGCATTGGGTTTGGCTGAAGCGCAATCATCCGGAATACCACGAAGTGCCCGATCACAAGATCCCGTTGGAATTGCACAACAGCCACTGGTCGGCCTCGCATACGATCGATTTTATCCGCAGGTGTGCGAAGCAAGACGAACCGTTCTTTGCGTTCTGCTCGTTTGTCGATCCGCACCACGGGTACAACCCGCCGTCGCCGTACAAGGAGATGTATCGCAAAGAAGACATGCCTGAGCCGATTGGGAAAGAAGGCGAGGAGGAAGACAAACCCCCCAAGATCCGGAAGGCGATGAAACGACGCGAAGGCGTGCGCGACGATGTCGCCTACAATCGCACGCAATACTATGGCGAAGTGACGTTCATCGACGATTCCATCGGCCGCATCCTGAAGACGCTCGACGAACTGGCGATTCGTGACAACACGGTGATCGTGTTCATTGCGGACCACGGTGATATGCTGGGCGATCACGGGCTCTACTTCAAAGGTGTGGCATATCCCCAGAGCGCCTCCGTTCCATTCATCATCAACTGGCCCGGGCGCGTGCAGGCGGGAAAGGTGGTCGAAGGAATCGTTCAGGAGATCGATGTGTTGCCGACTGTTCTCGATCTCGTGGGACTCGAGACGCCACCCGGTGTGCAGGGCCGTTCCCAGGCCAAGCTGTTGACGACCGAGGCGATCGACACGGGCTATGAGTACGCCTACGTCGAACACGCCGACTCGGACTACACGCTGCGCAGCTTGAAGTGGCGTTTCACGCTCTATCCAGGCAAAGACTACGGGGAACTGTACGACCTGGAGGCCGATCCGCACGAGTTCGTCAATCTTTGGGACAAGCCGGACCAGGAGGCGCGAAAGGCGGAGTTGACGAAAGAACTGCTCGCCCGGATTGTCGCGACCCGCGATCCTCTACCGATCAAGGAGAAACCCTACTAGTAGGAGGTCATTATGCAACGCAGGGATTTTCTGAAGACCGTTGGGGCCGGATCGGCGGCGTGGGTGGCCGGGGGGCAATCCGGTGGGGCTGCCGAAGTTGTGGCGTCGGGCGATAAGCCCAACGTGCTGATTCTGATGACCGACCAGCATCGGGCTGATCTGATGACATGCGCGGGCAACGATCTCGTGCCGACGCCCGGGATCGATCGTGTCGCCGAGCGCGGCGTGCGTTTTTCTCGTGCCTATTGCCCTTATCCGGTGTGCGTCGCGTCGCGCATGGCGCTGCTGACCGGGCTCTATGGTCACACGACCGGTGTGGACACCAACACTGACCGACTCGACTGGCGCTACCGCACGATGGCGCATCATTTCGCCGAGCAGGGCTATCTGACCGGCCTGATCGGCAAAATGCATTTCAACGATGCCCACAAGCACGGCTTCGAATACTATCTGTCCATCAACGACTGGCTGATGTACCTGGGCCCCAAGGTCCGGCACTACGCCAACGAAATCGCCAGCCACCCGCACTCCACACATTTCACGCGGACGGTCGACGACAGCGGGGCGGGCTTCCCTGATATCGAAGGACTCTGGGAGGACCGGAGTCCCTGGGTCGGGAACGTCACGCGGAGCGCTTTCGCGACCATGGCTTCGAAGTTGGAGGCTGAGGATCATCTGGACATGTTCGTCGCGCGCGAGACGGTCAAGTTCTTACGGCAGTACCGCGCGCAGCGCTTCTTCCTCGTCGCCAGTTTCATGAAGCCGCACACGCCGTTCTTCCCGCCCCGCGAGTTTGCGGAGAAGTACCCGATTGACACCATGGCGCTGCGCCCAGTCGGTGACACGGCAACGTATCCCAAGCACATTCAGCAGCGCATCGCCAACTACCGCAAAAAGGACCCCCGCCTGCTCCAGGCCGGGCGGGCCGGGTACCTGGGCAATCTCGCGTTTGTTGATACGTGTGTCGACTACGTCTATCGCGGCCTGGAGGAACTGGGTCTGGCCGACAACACCATCGTGGTCTACACCTCGGATCATGGCGAGATGGATGGGACCCATGGGCTCTATCAGAAGTTCTGCCTCTTCGAGCCGGCCGTGCAGGTCCCGCTGATTGTCAGCTATCCGAAATATCTGCCTCAGACCAAGGTGTCCAACGCGCTCGTCGAGTACTTCGGCCTGTATCCCACGCTGACGGAACTGGCGGGTTTACCGCAGCCGCAGAAGACGACGTTGGTGGATATGCCGAATGCGCCAAGCAAGCTCGATGCGAGCAGCTTCGCGCCGCTTATACGTGATGCGGATGCGGCGGGGCCTCCGGCGGCGTTTGCCGAATTTGCACTGCGGTCGGAGATGCCCCGCTACATGATTCGCGCGGACCAGCACAAGCTGATCTTTAATCACGGCGCCATGCACGAGCTGTACGACCACGAGCGCGATCCGGGTGAATACACCAACCGCATCGACGATCCGGCTTACCGCTCGGTACGCCGCGATCTTCAGGAGCAGCTCTTCGCGTGGTACGATCCCGAGTCGAACCCACACCGCGCCAGGACCTGAGTGTCAGTGCCGTAGGATTGGGCTTCAAAGGGTTTGTAGTGACGCCGTAAGGCGTTTCCTTGTCCGGATGCCCTGACGGGCACACTACGAACGGCTCAGCGCTGCCGGACGCGGGCCAGCGTTGCCTCGACCGCCGGCTTCAGCTCTTCGGGTGCCAACATCGCAATCTCCCCACCCAAAAAGAGCACGGCCGAGCGGCCCTCGTGTACGGGCGTCGGCTCATAGACCAGCACATTCGTCGGAGGCATG
>Ga0272443_10006409_pt1 | contig 11665 bp, 10 predicted proteins | sample SSMAcet12_FD_193581 | JGI IMG/M metagenome (GOLD analysis project Ga0272443, IMG submission 193581) | Marine sediment archaeal communities from Little Sippewissett salt marsh, Falmouth, MA, United States - SSM-Acet-12 | ecosystem: Environmental > Aquatic > Marine > Wetlands > Sediment ... | reverse complement strand
TTCACCAACAATAGAAACGCCGGTAGACGAAGACCACAGAATCGGGGGCGCGGCAGGGCCGAGGCCAGTGCCGCCCCTGCACGGGTTGAGCCGGCACGACCAACAATTCAACAGGTCGAGTTCCAAAGTTCCTCGATGTCTGTGAAACAGCTCGCAGATACGCTGCAAGTCGACGTGGCGCGCGCCGTGAAGCAGCTTATGCGACGCGGGTTCATGGCAAGTGCCAATGACATCGTGGACTTCGAAACGGCAGTTCGAGTTGCGCAGGACTTGGGGTTCCAGGTGGTCAAACGCACTCAGATTGCCACAGCCAGTGACAAGAAGGCTGAAGATTCTGCAGCTCTCGAGCCTCGTCCACCGGTCGTGACAGTCATGGGCCACGTGGACCACGGCAAGACCACGCTGTTGGATACTATTCGTAGTACGAGCGTCACCGAGCGTGAGGCGGGAGCCATCACTCAGCATATCGGCGCGTACCAGAGCGTAGTTGATGGAAGACGCATCACATTCCTCGACACGCCCGGACACCGTGCATTTACAGAAATGCGCGCGCGTGGCGCCCACGCAACCGATATCGTTGTGCTCGTTGTGGCGGCTGACGACGGCGTCATGCCTCAGACACGAGAGGCCATCGATCACGCGAAGGCGGCAGACGTTCCCATTGTCGTCGCCATGAACAAGGTAGACAAGGGCGATGCCAACCCCGACCGTGTCAAGACACAGCTTGTTGAGGCAGGTCTCGTAATCGAGGAATACGGTGGTGACATCGTCTGCGTTCCTCTCTCGGCCAAGACGGGTGAAGGCGTTCCCGACCTGCTTGAGAACCTCTTCCTCGTGGCAGACATCCTGAATCTGAAGGCTGACCCCACCGGCAGTGCCGAGGGTGTTGTTATCGAGTCCAAGCTCGACAAATTGCGAGGCCCTCTGGCCACTCTGCTCGTACAGAAAGGCACGCTCGGAATCGGTGATGCGGTGGTAGCTAGTACGTCGTGGGGCAAGGTCAAGGCCATGTTCAACGACAAGGGTGAGCGCGTCCTGTCAGCGGGACCGGCAACACCAGTTGAGATTCTCGGTCTTAGCGGAGTTCCTGCTGCCGGTGAGCTGTTTGCAGTGACGTCCGACGACAAGTCAGCGCGCTCTATTGCCGAGCAGCGCCAGTTGGAGGCTACCGGCCCCAGCCAGATGAGCCTCAGCACCCTTTCGTCCCAGATTGGCGAAGGCGAACTCAAGGAATTGAGCATAGTCCTCAAGACTGACGTACAGGGCAGCATCGAGCCCATACGAAACAGCCTCGAACGCCTTGGCAGTGAAAAGGCACGAGCGAAGGTCGTCCTTGCGGCCAGCGGCGCTGTAACAGAGAACGACGTAGTGTTGGCTTCGGCACACAAGGGTATCATCATCGCGTTCAACGCGAAGACTGCGCCAGGCGCCGAGCAGCTTGCCGAGCAAGAGGGCGTTACGATCCAGAAGTACGACATCATCTACCGCCTTGAAGAAGACATCGAGGCCACGCTGAGCGGCATGCTGAAACCGCAGTTCGTCGATACGCTGGCCGGCCGTGCCGAAGTGAGACAGATATTCCCGAGCGGCAAGCAGCACAAGATTGCTGGCGTATTTGTCAGGGAAGGGCGGATGTGGCGCGGTGCCTCAAAGGTCCAGGTCGTTCGCGACGGCGAGGTAGTCAGCGAGCCTCAGATTGTCAGCCTGCGGCGATTCAGAGAGAACGTGAACGAGGTCAACGCCGGACTGGAGTGCGGCATTCTCCTCGAGCCCTTCGGCGATACCCAGGTCGGCGACATCATCGAACTGTATCGTCGCGAGAAGTCCACATAGACAATTCTTCCTCCGTCTTCAGACAGGCCCTCAAGGGCCTGTCTGAAAGGAAGTTGATATGACGAGACGCACTGAGCGACTCAGCAAAGCTATCCAGACGGAGGTCAGCCGCCTTCTAGAGAAGGAGGTGAACGACCCCCGCCTCGCGAACTTCATCTCAATTACACACGTATCCGTGACGGAAGACCTCCGTCACGTTCGCGTGTATGTCAGCGTGATGGGGGATGAGGAAGCCAGGGCCCAAAGCCTCGAAGGCTTCAAGTCCGCGACCGGATACATCCGCCGCGAGGTATCCACAAATCTCCGCATGCGACACGCGCCGGAGTTCACCTTCGAGTACGACGACTCGATTGAACGCGGTTCAGCCGTGCTTGAGCTCATCGAGCAGGTGATGGACGGCAAGGCGCAGCCTGACTAGCCCTACTCCTCCACTCCACACAAGCGCTTGGCAGCCCTCTTCTTGGAAGACATGTTCGCCTGCCTGGCAATCATTATCTTCTGCGCCTGCGGCGAACCTGCCCCGTGCATGGACTCAGGTAGATAGCACACGGCACCCAGACCAAGCGTCAGGCTCTCGATGAGCCTGAGGACACGCATGCGCTCCTCTGCCGACACAGTCGGGACACCTTTCATGTACTTCTCAACCCACTTGCCGATCTTCGGGTCGCGGAAGTCCTTCTCAGAAGGAATCGTCACCACGATGCCCCCGGCAATCTCCTGAGCCATTCGCGCCAGTTCATAGGGCACCCGGGTCACGTGCAACTTGCAGATATTGGCGAGAAGGGAGTTGACGTAGTAGGTGCCTGACGGCTCCTGGGCGCCCTCGTGCGCGCACGCGAGACTGCAACAGTAGATGGTCTCGTTCAGGTGATTCATCTCCGTGATCTTGTCCTTCACGTGAGGAGCATCAGCGATGCCGTTGTACTCGGCGATGGTTTGCGCAGCACCTATAAGTACATCACCCATCCCCGCCTTGCAGGCATAGCTCTGGCGGTGATACGAGGCGAACTTCTCGACAAGTTCCTGGGCGAACTCGTATTCACGGCACATGAAGACGCGCTCCCACGGCACGAAGACATCGTCAAAGACAACAAGGCATTCGTGGCCGCCGTAGTAGAGATTGCCGACGTCGTAGGTCTTGCCCTCGAGTTTGCGCGTGTCACTCGGCTGACGTCCGTAGATGTAGATGATGCCCTCGGTGTCACTCGGGAGAGCGAACGAGATGGCATAGTCCTTGTCTTCTTCGCGCATCGCCCTGGTGGGCACAACTATGATTTCGTGAGAGTTGAGCGCCCCGGTCTGATGCAGCTTGGCGCCACGTACGACGATACCCTTGTCGTCGACCTTGACAACGTGTGTGTACATGTCAGGGTCGGCCTGTTGAGCAGGCCGAAGGCGCCTGTCCCCCTTCGCGTCAGTCATCGCCGCGTCACAGACGAGGTCCTCGTCCTGCACGTACCGGAGGTACTTGAGGAAGTTTTGGTGATACTTGGTTCCGTGCTTCTTGTCGATGTCGTAGGTCACCACTGAAAGCGTGTTCAGCGCGTCCATCCCGGCACATCTCTGGAAGCAGGTCCCGGTGTACGCACCCATCAGCCTCTCCATCTTCGACTTCCGCACAAGGTCATCGGTGCTCTGATGGATGTGAGTGAACCGGTTGACGCGCTTACCTGACAGGTGCGACGTGGCAGTCATGATATCGCCCTGCGCCAGTTCGTACGTCGCAGCCACCGCATTCATGGAAGGCCTTACGATTGGGTGGTCGACGATATCGGTAACTCTCTCGCCGAACATGTAGACCTCGAGGTTCAGTTTCCTGAGGCTTTCGATGTACTGTTCCGCTGTCTTCATTTACGTTGTACCTCCGGTGGTATCCGCTGCACGATGCGATACCACACATGCCCTCACGAATATTCCACAGGCACCGGGTCTCTCCATATGGAGAGGTGCCCGGTGCCTGATGGGTTGTTGTGTTGTTCGACAAGCTACCTGAGAAGGTCGCGAGCGATAACCATGCGCTGGACCTCAGATGTGCCCTCGTAGATTTCCGTCAGCTTGGCATCCCGGAAGTAGCGCTGCATCGGCGAGTCCATCATGTAGCCATAGCCGCCGAATATCTGGATGCCCTTCGTGGTGATGTCCATGCAGGCCTCGCTGGCCACCAGCTTGGCCATGGCAGCCGCCTTCACTGCATTGCCGCCCTCATCCATAATGCGGGCCGCCTTGTAGGTGAGAAGCCTGGCCGCCTCAATCTTGCAGGCCATCTCGACAAGCATCCACTGGATGGCCTGGTTCTCTCCGATCGGCTTGCCGAACTGCTTCCGTTCCTTCGAGTACTCAACACACCTGTCGAGTACGGCCTGGCTGATACCAATCGACTGGCAGGCGATGCCGATGCGCCCCTCGTCGAGCGTGGACAGGCAGATCTTCATGCCTTTGCCTTCATCCCCGAGGCGGTTGGCCGCTGGAACCCGCACGTTGTCAAAAATCAGCTCGGCGTTGCCTGCGGCCTTCATGCCAAGCTTCTCGTACTGAGGACCGCGGCTGAATCCGGGCATGTCTGCCTCAACGATGAACGCAGTCATGCCTCGTGGCGCCAGCTCGGGTATGCCGGCGAAGACGACGCACGTGTCGCAATCTGTAGCATTGGTGATGAACAACTTGGAGCCATTCAGGATGTAGTCATCACCGTCCCTGACCGCGGTGGTCTTGATGTTGGCGATGTCACTACCGGCCTCGGCCTCTGTGATTGCGAACGCGCCCACCTTCTCTCCTGAACAGAGAGGCGGAAGGTACTTCTGCTTCTGCTCCTCATTGCCATACAGGAGTATTGGGCGCAGACACAGGCTCAGGTGCGCGTCGAGGATGTCGCACGTTGAAGCGCATGCCCTGGCAAGTTCCTCCATGACGATGGACAAAGACATTATGTCGCCACCACTGCCACCGTACTCAGCCGGAATCGCGAGTCCGGTGAACCCAACTTCAGCCATCTTCTTGAAGTTGTCCATAGCGAACACTTCGGCCTTGTCCACGGCATCAGCTACTGGCTCTATCTCGTTCTTGGCGAAATCGCGGGCGGTTGCCTGCAGCATCTGCTCCGCTTCGGTAAGGTGAAAGTCCATGAGTATCTCCTCCTTCATGCTGTGGGTGCAGCAACGCTAGTTTACCGTTTTGGGCCTTCCCGAGAAAACACCGGGGGACGATTCTGCGCGCGGGCAGCCAGCCCCTCGTACCTGTCTTCGTTGCTGCCGTAGTAGCACGACATGAGTTCAATCTCGAGACTGGCAAGGTGTCTCTTGCGCGCAACTGTAGATGCATAGATGTGCCTCTTGGCAATCCGGACTGCACCGGCCGGTCTTGTCGCCATCTCGCCAGCCCATTGCAGAGTCGCTTTGTGCAGGCTCGAGCTATCCACGACACGGTCAGCCAGACCGATACGTAGCGCTTCCTCAGCGCCAATATCTTCACCCAACATGGTCATGCGCCTGACCTGGGCAGGGCCGACGAGCGAGAGCAGGCCGTAGAGACACCCGACATCATAGTACATTCCGAAACCAATCTCCGGGATACGGAAGAAGGCGCCGTCCGACATAAAACGAAAGTCACAAGACGTGGCAAGGCCCGTGCCCCAGCCAACGGCAGGACCATTGACTGCAGCGATAGTGGTCTGGGGAAGAGAAAGCAAGCCCCACACTACGTCCTGTCCGCTCTCCTGATAGAGCCGCTCGGTCTGCTGAGGCGGCTTGTAGAAGTTGCGTCGGGCCCCGTCACTGATATCCACACCAGCGCAGAATGACTTGCCAGCACCGGTCAGTACCACCACCCGGATGTCGATGTCGCACCGCAGCTCGACAATCATCTTCCGGAGCGCCTGCAACAGTTCGCGGTTCAGCGCGTTGCGCCGACGAGGGCGGTTGAGCGTCACGACGGCGACACCTGCATCCCGAATGACGGAAATACAAGTACCATCGGTCTGCGCAGGCTCCACGGAAGCGGGATGGGCGGCCAGGGACTCCTCACGATCGAACATGGCAGGCTCAGTCAGTCTCAAATTTGAACCGAGCCGGCCTCTTCTCCCTGTACGCACTCAGCCCTTCGTTAATGTCCCCTGTCGCGTTGTAGAAGGCCTGAACGAGCTCGGGCTCCATTGCCGCAAGATCAGCCATCTGATGCACGGTGGCCGCGTTAATCATGCGCTTGACGATACGCAAGGCAGTTGGCCCTTTCGTCGAGAGTTTCTCGACGAGTTCCAGAGAGGCACTTATGAGCTCATCAGCAGGGACAACTGTGTGTGTGAGTCCTATGTGCTGGGACTCCTGAGCAGACACTGGTTCGCATGTCATTATCATCCGTCTGGCGTGAGCAGGACCGATTAGTGCCAGCAGCGGATAGAGGCAGCTCACCGAGTAGCCAATGCCAATTGCAGTCTCGGGAATACTGTAGTACGCGTCTTCTGCCATTACACGGAAATCGCAGACCGAGACGAGACCCAGTCCAAGTCCGACACACGCGCCATTTATCGCAGCGATGGTTATCTGGTGGAGATTGGTGAAGTCGCGAACGAGATTCTGTCCGCTATCCTGGAAGAGCCTTTCGTTTGGCTGTCGCGGATCCGCGTACCAGTCCTCCCTGGCCTTCTCTGTCACGTCTATTCCAGCACAGAATGCCCGACCTTTTGCTGTCAGGATGACGAAACGCGTGCCGAGATCGATGCGCAAGTCGTCTACGATACGTCTGAACTCGAACAGCATTTCCAGGTTGAACGCATTCAGCTTGTCCGGCCGATTGAGTGTAATAGTGGCCACCTCGCCAGCCTTGTCGTATTCGAAGTAGGTGTATCCCTCTGCCACGGATTGTCTCCTTTCAAAGTGGGATGGTGCCTTGAGACTGTGGATATCCCAACAACACCGCAGACCAATGAGCAGAGTAGAAGTGAAACAGAACAGGGTTCCTCTGTCCAATTCGGCAAAGTACTGAAGTACACCCTTTGACACGCGCGCAAGCGCATGGTAGCGTAGTCTGAACAATCTGCGTCCATTTCGCATACGCGACAGTCTCCAGGACGCCCACACACTAAGGAGGAACTCTAACCACATGGCACGCACACTTGATCGAGAGTACGAACACGGCAAACACCACGCCGAGTATGTCGACGGCGAAGTCCCCCCGTTGGGAGAAGACCGTAAGACCATCTTCCTGCCTGACACTGACACCTTCAAGATGGTGGAACTCGGTGGCAGGACGCTCGGTCTTTTTCTGACTGAGATAATGGTCCCGCTGAGAGAGAAGTACGGGGAAGAGGTCATTGAGATCGCCCGCAAGACCATGTACGAGGTCGGCCAGCGCCGCGCAGCCACCATGGCCAAGCGAATGAAAATCGACGACCTGAAGGATGCCCGCTGCCTCGGCCGCATCATGGACCTCGAGGACAACAACGCCGGCGTTCGCGGCGAGTGGGTCGAGTGGGGCAAGAAGCGCGCGGTGAAGCACGAGTATGAGTGCTCACAGGCCAAGGCCTACGAGAAGTGCCCTGAGATCTGCACCGTCCTTCTTGAGGCAATGGAGCAGGGCACCATGGATGCGCTCGGTGTCAAGGTAAAGACCCCGATCATCACCAAGGTTCTGCCCGTAGGCGACCCCTACTGCGAGGTCGTTGTCGAGCTGCTTGACGACGAGTAGTCGAGATCAAATCCAAACAGAAATGCCCGGCCTTCTGGCCGGGCATTCTTTGTTTCTCTGAAGTTGAGAGAGGCTGACTGAAGCACTATATGCTGATCTTGCCGGCCTCTTTGGCGTCGAGAATCATTCCCGCCACGATGCGAGCCGCTCGTCCAGGGACGGCGGCACACCGCTTGAAGCCATCCATCTTGACGAACTCTTTCGCGTCCTCAGGATCTGCCAGGTCCAGTTCCTTGCCGAATCGGTCCTTGACGATGTCCTTGCACATCACAGAGCCAAGTTCCTCTTCGAAGGTCTTGGCGAACTGTCGGCCCTTGGCGACTGCGCGGAAGTAGCTGTCCATGTCCTTGGGGTCCTCACGTCCCCAGACAAGACCGATGGCCATCAGGCCACCCACAACGCCGCCACAGGTCTCGCCCCGAAGTGCGATGCCAGGCATAGCCGTTGCAGCCTTATAGGTCAACTTGTCGCCGATAGAGAACTGCTCCTGAAGAGCGCGGAGGCACCCCTGGGCGCAGCAGCCTGACTCGATCTCGAACTCTCCAGCCTTCTTCTCGACTTCGTCGAGGATGGCTTCACGTTCTTCACTGGTCATGAGTACACGTCTCCTTTCTGTAGAGCCTGGACCTTCGGGCCACAGGCTTGCCGAGTAGAGCATAAAGCATGACGCATGATGCAGTCCTTTGCAAGAACGGCTCGCGTTGCGGCTGTATTGACACTGAAGGGTGCATACTATATTGTTGGGTGCGCTGCACTGAATCCGCCGCATATGCGAGCGGCGCGTGCAGGGAAAGTACTTGGAGATGTCGCCTTCCGGTCAGTGCGCGAGCGTCATAGTGCGCAGAGCGTCCCCTCGAGAGACCCACGCCGGGTTGCACCAAGCAGCAGCAATGCCAGTTCAGCTTGTCTGCGCGCCGATGCATGCGTCGCGTTGTGGCAGTTGAAATCGAGGAACGAAGCACTACAGAGCTCCCCCCGGAAGAGCAGGCAAGGAGGCGAAAGAACAGTATGGGCAGCGTGAACGTAGCGATCATTGGAGTCGGCAACTGCGCTTCATCCTTCGTGCAGGGAGTCCACTTCTATCGAGAGGCCAAGGATGACGAGTTCGTCCCAGGCCTGATGCACGTCAATCTGGGCGGCTACCACATCTCGGACATCAACTTCGTGGCTGCCTTCGATATCGACAAGAACAAGGTCGGAAAGGACCTTGCCAAGGCCATTTACACGACACCGAACAACACGTACAAGTTCTGCGACGTTCCGAAGACGGGTGTCAAAGTGGAGCGTGGAATGACCCACGATGGTCTCGGCAAGTACCTGTCAGAGATCATTGAGAAGGCTCCCGGCCCGACGGCGGACATCGTCAGCATCTTGAAAGAGACGAAGACCGACGTAGTGGTCAGCTACCTGCCGGTGGGCAGTGAAGAGGCCACGAAATGGTACGTGGAACAGATTCTCGCTGCCGGGTGTGGCTTCGTCAACTGCATGCCCGTGTTCATCGGCCGCGAGGCCTACTGGCAGAAGCGGTTTGCCGACGCCGGTGTCCCGGTCATCGGCGACGACATCAAGTCCCAGGTTGGCGCAACCATCACCCACCGCGTACTGACCCGCCTTTTCCGCGACAGGGGTGTCAAGTTGGAGCGCACTTACCAGTTGAACTTCGGAGGCAACACAGACTTCCTGAACATGCTGGAGCGCGAGCGCCTCGAGTCCAAGAAGATCTCCAAGACAAATGCGGTCACTTCGCAGTTGGACTACGACATGGGGCCGGACAATGTTCACGTCGGACCTAGTGACTATGTACCGTGGCTGCAGGACCGCAAGTTCTGCCATATCAAGATGGAAGGGCGGACGTTCGGCGATGTGCCTCTGAACCTGGACATGAAGCTCGAGGTGTGGGACAGCCCGAACTCGGCCGGCGTAGTAATCGACGCAGTGCGTTGCTGCAAGCTGGCACTCGACCGCGGCCTGTCCGGCACGATTGTTGGACCGGCATCCTACTTCATGAAGTCGCCGCCAATCCAGTTCGGTGATGAAGAGTGTCGCCAGAGGACCGAAGCATTCATCGCGGGAGAGGGCCAGACTGAGCCTATCACTCTCCCCGCACCACTTGCCCCTGAGGTGCATAGCTAGGCAGCGCAGAGGGCCAGGAAAGGCAACACCGGGCCCGCGCGAGCGGGCCCTTTGCATGTCACATGACTAACCTGCAGACACTGAGGCGACGTATCGGGGCGCGCATATCCGAGCCGATGATTTCGGTTCTCAAGCGTTGCCCGATACCGCCGGACGCCGTCACCCTCACCGGCCTGGCAATCACCCTGGTCGCAGCGTGGCTTGCGGCAGATGGCAGATTCCTGCTTGCAGGCCTGGTGCTTGCAGCAGCCTCTCTGTTCGACATGTTGGACGGGGCGCTGGCCAGGGCTACGGGCAAGACCACGCAGTTCGGGGCGATCCTCGACTCGGTGTGTGATCGTATAGCCGAGGCAGCGGTCATCGGCGGCCTGGTACTCTGGTTCACAAGCACCGGACACACTGTGGGGGTGCTGGTATCGCTGGTGGCGCTGGTAAGCTCGTTCCTGGTCAGCTATGCGCGTGCCAGGGGAGAGGGAGTCGGCATCCAGTGCACGGTCGGTTTGTGCACCCGCCCTGAGAGGGCTATAGTATTGACGCTTGGCCTCTTGACAGGTTGGGTTCTCGCCGCAGTCATCATCATAGCAGTGGGCGCCTCCGTGACGGTCTTGGAGCGCCTCGTATACCTGCAGCGGAAGGGAAAGGAGTCCGGAAACTAATGTCAGTTGTTGCGCTTGTCGGAGGACAGTGGGGAGACGAGGGAAAAGGGAAGGTCATTGACTCGCTCGCCGCGAAGGCGGATATGGTAGTCCGCTATGCGGGAGGCGACAACGCGGGTCACACTACAGTCAATCCTCACGGCACTTTCCGCCTCCATCTCATCCCTTCGGGCATCTTCTACGACAATGTGGTATGCGTGATAGGGAACGGCGTTGTCGTGAATCCATCCGTACTACTCAGGGAAACGGCTGAGCTACGTGAACACGGCGTGAAGGCAAACAATCTGGTTGTGAGCGAGAGAGCACATCTCATCATGCCCTATCACATATTGCTCGACCGCCTCGAAGAGGAACGAAGAGGCAAGGGCGCCATCGGGACAACCCAGAGAGGCATCGGGCCGGCATTCGTGGATAAGGTGGCGAGGACGGGCCTCAGGGTGGGCGACCTGCTGCACCCGGACGAGTTTCGAGCCCGTCTGGACCTCGTGCTCGAACAGAAGAATGCCCTTCTGACATCCATGTATCACCATGACCCCCTCTCGGCATGCGAGATTTGCGAGCAGTACCTGGCGTTTGCCGATAACCTGCGGCCGTACATCGTCGACACGATTCCCCTGCTTCACGATGCCAAGAGAGCGGGCAAGTACATACTGCTGGAGGGTGCGCAGGGAGCATTGCTGGACACCGACTTCGGCACCTATCCGTTCGTGACTTCGTCCTCCCCACTTTCGGGCGGAGGTACCCTAGGCAGCGGCCTCGGCCCCACTGACATCTCAAGCGTGATAGGCGTGTTCAAAGCATACTCCACGCGCGTGGGCAGCGGCCCGATGCCGACCGAACTGCATGACGATATGGGCGACTTCATTCGCGAGAAGGCCGGAGAGTACGGAGCGACAACCGGTCGGCCGAGGCGCTGCGGGTGGTTTGACACAGTGGCAGGGCGCTTCAGCGTCCGGATCAATGGAATGACTGAGATAGCACTCACGCATCTCGACATCTTTGATGGGTTCAAGTCAATCAAGGTGTGCACCGGATACCTCGTAGGAGGCAAGGCCGTCGAGACTTTCCCTTCAAGGTTGGAGGAAGTCGAGAAGTGCGAACCCGTCTACGAGGAGTTTGACGGATGGGATGAATGCACCGAGGAAGCGGAGAGCTTCGAAAAGCTGCCAGGAAACGCGCAGAAGTACGTGCGCGCCATCGAACGCCTGCTAGGCTGCGAAATCTCGCTGGTCTCCATGGGACCAAAGAGAGAGCAAATGATTTCGGCCAGGCCGAGCTAACGCTCGAGCACTGGCCGCACGAACTGACAACCAGCTTGGGTGCCTTCTAGAAGGCACCCAGGTCTATTTCGTGGTTCTTCAACT
>Ga0272443_10006408_pt1 | contig 11665 bp, 13 predicted proteins | sample SSMAcet12_FD_193581 | JGI IMG/M metagenome (GOLD analysis project Ga0272443, IMG submission 193581) | Marine sediment archaeal communities from Little Sippewissett salt marsh, Falmouth, MA, United States - SSM-Acet-12 | ecosystem: Environmental > Aquatic > Marine > Wetlands > Sediment ... | reverse complement strand
AAGTGGTGCTCTCGTTCGACGAGAGCTACACACGGGGATGGGAACCAGCCGTGGTCAGCATCGGAGGCACCTACTGGATTGAGGGTAGCATCATGACGCCGGAAGTCTATTTCGGCGAGCAGTACATCTTCTACGGCCCACCGCAACTCTACGTACGGCAAGTGAAGACAGGCTACCTTTGGCCGGACCAGAAGACCGAACTACGCGCGCTGTACCTATCGCCACTATCGACACTGGCAGCCCCGATACAGTTGCCTCTGCTGTTCAGATCAGACGGCCTGTCAAAGAAGACTCTCGCTGTCGTGGTCCTGCGCTGTGTCCTTGTAGTCACAACGCTGGTGTGGACTATCCGCCGACGCTCAGCCCGACCGGAAGTCGTGACTGCTCTTTCAATCTACATCCTCGTTGCCATTGCACTATCGCTACCGATATTGGGAGACCTATACTAGAACCATGGAAAGCAATCCTGGGACACTGCCGGACCAACTCAGATTGCTGGCAGAGAACGAGCGCGCCATAGGCTCCCTCTACGAGGAGTACGCACGCCATCTGCCCGAGCACGAGGACTTCTGGTTGGGCCTCGCCGCTGAGGAGCGGCAGCACGCGGAATGGATTGAGCAGTTGGGGGCCTCCGAATCGGCGACCTCCGGTCTCAAACCGCGATTCACAATCGAGGCGATTCGTACTTTCGCGGCCTACATACGCGAACAGCATGGCTACGCGAAACAGGGGACAACCATGGCAGCCTCGGTTGCGACCGCATACGGCATAGAGACAGCCCTCATGGAGCGCAGGTTCTTTGAACAGCGGCCACAAATGAGTCCCGATGAGGCCGCGGTGATTGCCCGAATCAGAAGAGAGACCGAGCAGCACGTCGTAAAAACGAAAGACGCGCTCACAACGTTCGTCAACACATCGGCTGCCGACACGCCGTGAGCGCGTCATCGCATGCAATCAGAAACGAGCTAGTCTTCTGAGGCCGAAATCAGGACCTTCATGAAGTTGGCACTGCCGCTCGCAATCTCCTCGAACGTCTCCTGCACCCTCTCGATGGGGCGGATATCCGAGACAATCTTGTCCAGAGGCATATTGGCCTCGGTAACGAGGCGGATTGCCTCCTCGAAGTCCTGCGCCACGTAGTTGCGCGCGCCAACAACGGTGTACTCACGCCAGAGGATGGTGCGCAGGTCGACCATCATTGGCTCGGCGAAGATGGCGACAATCACAATCCGGCCGTGAGTGCGTGGCAGCTTCGTCATCATCTCGGCGCCGGCCTGAGAGCCGGTGACCTCGAAGACAACGTCGGCGCCATCGCCATCGGTGGCGTCCATCACATGCTTCACGACGTCGGTATCGCTCGGATTCACTACCTCGAAGCCCAGTTCCTTCGCCAGCTCAACACGGGCGGGGTTGACCTCCACTACGAGAACGTTCGCGCCCTTCTCCTGGCACACAAGTGCCTCGAGCACGCCGATAGGGCCTGCACCGATGACCACGCAGTAGTCTCCGGCCTTGACCTCACCGAAACGAACATCGTGCGCCGCTACTGCCATCGGTTCTACGAGGGCCGCATGCACCATGTTGATGTCGTCCGGCACCTTGTGAAGCAGATAGGCAGGCACCGTCCATGAACCCTGGAAACCGCCCGGCGATGTAATGCCGATGAAGTTCACGGTGGGGCACACGTTGATGTCGCCACGGGCACACGTCTGGCACTTCCCGCACGCGGCGGTCGGACGAAGCACAACCTTGTCTCCAATCTTGAAGTCGGTTACGCCCTCGCCAAGCTCGACTACCGTACCGACTGCCTCATGTCCAACCACCTGGGGTGGCGTCAGCCGGTGGTCCATATGGCCGAGAAAGATGTGCAGGTCCGTACCGCAGATGCCGCAATAGGCAACTTCCATACGCACTTCGCCCGCTTTCGGGGGAACGATAGGGGACTCACCAACCGAGAACTTCTTGTTACCCTCGTAGTACGCAGCTTTCATAGCTCCTCCAATGCGTTTCTATCTCTCGAGCGCGCCGCTCGAGTCATTCCAGAGTTTCTTGCGCGCATCGGCCATAGTTGCCATGACGACCTCGGGGTCGGCTTCGCACACTTCGCACAATGCGCGTATCATCGCATCCTCCTTCGGAGGACAACCCGGAACCTTCTTGTCGGCACCGTCCAGGCCTGCGGCACACTTGCCAAGAGCGACGAGCTTACCCGGCGACTCAACATCGGACGCGCTACCGATAACCACTGTCAGGTCCTTCATCTTGTCGCCGTAGCCTGCCTGCTTCATATAGGTGATGGCGCTCACCAGCTCGTTCGTGCACCCGCTGCATGCGGATTCGCCCTGGACGATGTTCACCTCGGGATAGCGGGAGCGAAAGACATCGAAGCCCGTCAGGAACTCCTGGCGATGCTCTTCAATCGATTCACCAACCACCTCTATCGCATCCAGTGAGGCATCCTTGCCCTCTTTCCTGGCAAGGTACTGAATGTGCATTATCTGTGACGGGTCTATACCCATCAGGGCCGCCCCAACAACGTCCGCATACAGTGCATCGCGTGCTGCGACGACCACGCCCATCTCGCGCGTGTCATCAGGATACTGCCACAATCCCTGCATGCCAACGGTTGCGTCGATGACGGCAAAATGAGGCTTCACAATCGTGCAGAGGTCCACGATGGCCTGGTCCAGACCAACCCGGTGGCTCTTGCGCTTCTCGCTGCCAGGCATGACGCCCTTCATGTTCTTCAAGGCCAGTGTCGCATAGGTCCGGATGTGGGTCTTGAGCACAGGTATGCTGATTATGACGTCCGACTCAAGCGCCGTCTTCGCGATGCGGACCTTCTCCATTGCGAGTGCACCCGGCACCTCGATCTCCTCGTAGTCATCGGTGTTGAGATTGCGCAGCTCAACGCCCAGTCGCGCAGCAACATCAGTCACGCCGGAGGTGTCAAAAGCCTCCTGAGTACTGAATCCGCCGAAGTCGTAGCCGGCGATGGCCCCATCACCGATGATAACGGACTTCGGGTTCATCTCGAGCACAAGCTTCGTAACGGCCTCAACAACGTCGCCGTCCGCCTGGCAACCACTGTGCCTCGGAGAAGGCTTGCACTGGTTGGGCTTCACCAACACGCGCGTGTCCGGACCGATGAGTCCTTCGAACCCCCCTGCGAGACGGACCGCCTCACGTACGGCATCCTCAACGGAACCGCTGCCGACACTTGTAATCGCAACACGATTGGTCATTGCCCCCCCTTGGCAGGTGTTCTGCCTATGCCGAACCAACAGCACGTGTTGGCTCCGCGGCAAGTATAGCCTCGCACCAAGATGATATCAAAGCACCCGTACCCTACCCGCAGTCTCAGTAGCCCCGCATCTTGTCCACGACATTCAGCAGCGGTTCGCCGGCAAGATAGCGGCGCAGGTTCTCCGAGAAGAATCCTGCCGCCCCCACATCGTACTCTGCGATATCTCCACTCACGTGTGGGCTGAAGATAACGTTCCTCAAGCGTCGCAGAGGGCTATCGGCCGGCAGTGGCTCCATCTGGAACACGTCAAGTCCGGCACCGGCAATCCAGCCCTCTTCAAGGGCTTGCACCAGCACCGGCTCATCCACGATGCCCCCCCTGGACACGTTGATGAGATAGCCCTCGGGATTCATTACCTTCAACTCGGCCTCTCCGATGAGATTGGCCGACTCAGATGTCAGTGGCAGTGCAAGCACAACGAAATCGCTCCGCTACAGCAGGTCGTGCATACGAGAGAGAGGCAGCACCTCGTCGACATCTTCGAACGTATCCGTTTCCGTCGCGGTCCGACTGGTGCCGAGCACTCGCATCCCATGCAGCTTCGAGACATGGGCAACCGCCTTGCCGATGCGACCGAGGCCGATTATGCCCACTGTCCTACCGGGTAGCACCTTCATGGGGAACCACTTGAATCTGCCCTCCACCTGCTGGTAGAAGCTGGTTGGCGCGCCCTTGGCAAACATGAGCATGAGCATCAGAACAAACTCGGACATCGTCACTTCGTGGATGCCGCTCATGTTGGTCACCACGACGTCACTGCCAACGAGTTCATCGGTCAGCACTCTTTCCACGCCCGTCGATATGGTTTGAATCCACTTCAGCCACGGCGCCCGCTCCAACAGCCGCTCAGGTGGCTTCAGCGTGTAGACAATCTCAACGCGCGAGAGCAGCGCGTCCAACTCATTGGCGCTGGAGTAGTCACCCTGCCGCTCAGCCCGTGCAAGGTCCGCCACACTGACCACTTCGAGATGGTCCGGTGCGACCTCGCGGATAATGCTCATGGCTTCGTCCTCGATTTTGTTGGTCACGACGACAAGTCTCTTCGACTCCATGGAGTTTCCTCTCTTCCTGCAGGCTGGACCGCCACACAAAGGTAGCGTATCAACTGTGCATGTTACACTCTGTCCCCAGAATTCATCTACGCGACACATTCCGGACAAGAGGAGAGTGACATGCCAACCTACGCCTACGACCACGTACACCTTATCAGCCCTGACCCTCAGAAAGCCGCCCAATTCTTCGTGGACAAGTTCGGCGCCACCATCAAGAGCAGCGGGACCGCACCGAACGGCACCGCGATGGTTGCCGTGGACTTCTTCGGCTCCAATATCTTCCTGATGGGCAAGACCGATGAGCCTGCGGGTGGAAGTCCCGACCCGACACAGAGCTACGGCCTGGAGCACTTCGGCATCGTCACCGATGACCTTGACGCCGCCGCTGCAGACCTCAAGGCCAAGGGCGTCGAGTTCGTCCAGGACGTGACTGATTTCCGGCCGGGCGTCAGGATCTCGTTCCTGAAGGGCCCGGACAACACCATCATCGAGCTACTGGAACGCAAGCCCGTTTCCTAGACCCCTTCCTCCCGACGAGACTCCAAGGGGCGAAATGAACGGTTTCATGCGCCCCTTTTCGTATCCCCGTGCCTACCGGCTCGTCGGGAGCCGAGTTGCTCGTGGGCCTTCCTTGACGCTCCCCTGACGTAGCTATACACTCACACGCAGACACATGATTTGTCCCAAGTGCCATGTACCTATGATTGTCGTTGAATACGACGACGTCGAACTCGACTACTGCCTCCAGTGCGAGGGCCTGTGGTTCGACAGCGGTGAGATTGAACTGGTCGGGGCCAAGTCGGGAGTCCATGCCGGCGACTGCTTCAGCACGCGCCCGGCCGACACGAAAGAGGCCAGGCTCAAGTGCCCCATCTGCCGCAAGAAGATGGACAAGCGGCTGCTGGGCTCCACCGAGCCGGTCCTTGCCGACGTGTGCCCCGTATGCGACGGTCTCTGGCTCGACAAGGGAGAACTCGAGCAGGTGCTGGCTCAACACCTGGATGATGCAGGGGACACCGTGAAGGAGCGTCTCGCGAAGAATCACCTCAGGGGAATCTTCGGTCTTTCCTCCCCTGATTCTGATAAGAGGACACCAAGTGATACCGGCAATGCCGGATAGTGAGGAGATGTGACATGTGGTGGATCTGGGTAGTCATAGGAATAGTCTTAGTCATCGCGGTCGCACTGATCGGCGTCTACAACGGACTGGTGCGCAAGCGCAACCAGGTCAAGAACGCGTGGGCGCAGATAGACGTCCAGTTGAAGAGGCGGTACGACCTCATCCCCAACCTTGTAGAGACCGTGAAGGGCTACGCGAAACATGAGCGTGAGACCCTGGAGGCGGTCACGCAGGCGCGAAACCTCGCCCAGCAGGTCGCCAATGCCGGCGCTGGCGCCCGCGCCAAAGTCGAGGGAGAGCTCAGCTCCGCGCTGAGCCGGCTGCTCGCCGTCGCCGAAGCCTACCCTGACCTGAAAGCGAACCAGAACTTCCTGGCGTTGCAGGAAGAGCTTACCTCTACTGAAAACAAGATCGGCTTTGCGCGGCAGTTCTACAACGACTCCGTGCTGCGCTACAACAACCAGACACAGGTATTCCCCTCCAACATCGTTGCCGGCATGTTCGGCTTCAAGGCTGAGGAGTTCTTCGAGACCACTTCCGAGGTGGAGAGGGAAGCACCCAAGGTCAGCTTTACCTAGGCTTGAGCAACTGATATGTGGGAACAGATTCGAGCGAACCGTATTCGCTCAGGCTTCATCATCGTCTTCATGGGGGCGCTTCTCGTCTTCGTGGGGTTCGCACTCGGCCTGTATTTCTTTGGCAGCGCTGAGGCTGGCGCCGTGATCGCCATCATCGCGTGGGCCATCATGATGCTCGTTGCCTTCTCTCAGGGCGACAACATACTGCTGTCATTGGGAAAGGCGCACAAGATAGAGAAACAGGACCATCCCCGCCTCTATAACATCGTGGAGGAGATGACGATAGCCTCCGGTCTGCCCAAGATACCCGACATCTACATCATAGATGACCCATCGCCCAACGCGTTCGCAACAGGCAGGAAGCCCGAGAAGGCTGCGGTAGCGGTCACATCTGGCTTGCTGCAGCGACTCAACCGCGACGAATTGCAGGGAGTGATAGCCCACGAACTGGGACACATCGGCAACCGTGACACGATGCTGATGGCCATCGGCAGTATCATGCTCGGCACCATCGTGATTCTGGCCTACTACGGAAGCCGTGTCATGTTCTTCAGCGGCGGCAACCGGAGAAGCAGTTCAGGCGGCGGAGGTGGCGGCGGAGCCATTCTGCTCATCGTGGCCCTTGTCTTGCTCATACTCGCGCCCATCGCTGCGCGCCTGCTCTACTTCGCGCTGTCCCGCAAGCGCGAGTACCTGGCAGACGCGTCGTCTGCACTCTACACCCGCTATCCAGAGGGCCTTGCGTCCGCGCTGGAGAAAATCTCCGGCTCCACGACACAACTGAAAACGGCCAACAACGCAACGGCGCCGATGTACATCATCAACCCGTTCCGCAAGAAGGGAATGGCCGCATCCGACCTGACAGCCACTCACCCGCCGACGTCAAAGCGCATACAGGTGCTGAGGTCGATGTCCGGCGCGTCGTTCGGCGAGTACGACGCCGCCTTCAAACAGGTGGCAGGAAAACGGGGAGTGGTGCCGCACGGAGCGATGGCTGCGGTAGCGGCGACTCCACTCAGGGCGGCATCAGCGGAAGCCGATAAGACGACCGACACGGAAGTGAAGCGCGCCCGTGAAGTGGGCGACGTCCTCTGGAAGAAGAACAACTACCGCACTATTGACTGTCAGTGCGGCGCACGGCTGCGCGTTCCGCCCGGCCTCAAGGCGGACAGCGTCCGCTGTCCGCGTTGCAACACCGTCCACAAACTCTAGCTACGAGTTCGCCTTCCCGACGTGGTCCGGTATGTGTATGCCGGTGAGAACCTCGTAGGCGGCCACAAGCGCCTGGTGACCCTTCTTGCCCACTCCTGCCGCTTCAGCAGCGTTGTATAGCTGCGATACGAGCGCAGTCGCCGGCAAAGCCGTCTTGAGTTCTCGCCCTGCCCCGAGCATTATCCCGAGGTCCTTCTGCATCGTCTCCACCGTCCCACCGGGTTCCCAGTCTCCAACCATGAGCTTTGAACCCAGTTGCTCGAGCTGGAAGGAGGCGGCGGCTCCATCCTTGATTGCGTCATACACTCGCTGTACGTCAAGACCAAGCGCCGCGGCCATCGTCAGGGCCTCGCTCACCGCAAGCATGTTGACCGTCACAAGAATCTGATTGCAGATCTTGGCGCCCTGCCCGGCGCCGTTGTGTTCGCCGACGTGGACGATATTGGTACCCATCGCCTGCATTACCGGCAGGGCCCTGTCGAACGCCTTCTTCGGGCCACCAACCATGATGGACAGGGTACCGGCCTCAGCCTTCATGGTGCTGCCACTCACGGGCGCATCGAGCATCAGCACGCCGCCCTCGGCAAGCTTTGCGGAGATATCACGGGCCTCGGAGGGGGCAATGGTACTGTGGTCGACGAGGACCATGCCGGGCTTCGCGCCCTCAAGCAGGCCGTTCCTGCCAAGCGCAACCTCCGCAGTATCCCCACCATGCTTGACCATCGTGACTACAACGTCGGAACGTTCCGCCACCTCGCGCGCGGAGCCTGCCTCGGTTGCGCCGAAGGAAACGGCATACTCGATGCCCGGACGACTGCGATTCCACACAGTAACGGGAAATCCTTTCTCGAGGAGGTTTCTGCACATTGGCTTGCCAATGTATCCGAGTCCGATGAAGCCGACATTCAACTTAGACATGCGCTCCTTTCACGTGCCTGCCCTGTTCGCTGCCCAGGCCGCTCTGCCAGGATTGCCGGCCGTTCGCTACGAACGGCACAGCTCCGAACCGTGAGACGTGCTATTCTAGGTTTCAGTATTTGGTGCGTCAAACCACGAAAGGGAACGATTCATGACTACTGTGCCACTCGCGAGAGCCCTGACCGACGCCGGCTACGGCGCCCGGCGCAGAGTCGTGGTCCTCATCAAGTCCGGTCTTGTCCAGGTCAACGGCGAGGTTGCCGAGTCATACACTCAACCGGTCGACCCGACGAAGGACAAGATAGAGGTTGCCGGCAGGCGCACAGGTGAGGAGACTCCCCGCCGTGTCTACATCGCCATGAACAAGCCCGAGGGCTACCTGTCCACGACCGAGGACGACCGCGGTCGCCCCACCGTGATAGACCTCCTTCCGGAGAACCTGCGCAAGGCGGGGCTGCATCCGGCGGGACGCCTTGACGAGGACAGCACGGGACTGCTCATCCTCACCAATGATGGAAAACTGACGTACGAGCTGACGCATCCCCGTTTCGAGCACCAGAAGGAGTATTATGTCGCTCTCACGGGCAGTCTGCCGGAGGACGATAGGAAACGACTCGAAGAAGGCGTCGAGATAGAGGAACAGGTGACGTGGCCCGCGAAGGTCCGCAAGCTCGAGGGGGAGACTCCCTACAGCTACAGCGTCGTCATCCACGAAGGCCGCAAGCGGCAGGTACGCATGATGTTCGCCGCGGTGAACCAGCAGGTTGCACTGCTGAAGAGGGTGCGACTTGGTGGACTGACGCTCGGATCCATCCCCGAGGGTCAATACCGCGAACTATCCCCCGAAGAGGTCAGAAGCCTTACGCGGCCGCCGGCGAAGGCAAGACCGGTGGGCGGCGCAGCGACTGGAAGAACCACACCGGCACGGCCGGGTGCATCCACATACTCGACGACACGAGATTCAGCGCGGCCACGCTTCAGGTCTGAGCGTACAGAAGGAGAGCCGCAGCGTCCCCGCGGGCGATACACCGACAGGCCTCCTCGGGAAGCATACGGAGACGAATCATGGTCTGCAAGCCCGCGCAGGCGATACGATGAGAGACCTCCACGCAGAGAGTACGACGACAGGCGTGGCCCCGAGCGACCGCGTTACCGCTCCGACCGGGAGGAAGGAGCACCGGAGCGCCCGCCACGAAGGTACGACGAGAGACCTCCTCGCAGAGAGTACGACGACAGGCGTGGCCCCGAGCGACCGCGTTACCGCTCCGACCGGGAGGAAGGAGCGCCCGAGCGCCCGCCGCGAAGGTACACCGAGAGACCGCCTCGCAGAGAGTACGAGGACAGGCGCGGCCCAGAGAGACCGCGCTATCGCACCGACCGGGAGGAAGGAGCGCCAGAGCGCCCGCCTCGCAGGTACACCGAGAGACCGCCAAGGGGAGATTACGCAGACAGGCGCGGACCCGAAAGGACGAGCTACCGCTCAGACCGCGACGATGCAGCGCCACAAAGAAGGGCCCCTACGCGGCGTCCTACTAATCCCGGATGGGACAAGGACAATGCCCGTGCATCCCGACACGGACGGGACTCGCAGCCAACGGCCCGTGGAGACTTCGAGGGTGGAAGCGGGCCAGAACGCCGCGAGAGGCGTCCAGTGGGCAGGCCGCCCGCAAGAGGCTCGGGGATAACAGACAGGCCGGGAGCAGCAAGGCAGGGAAGGAGAACTCCGGGACCGGGTTCGCGCTCCAGCCGGACTACGGAAGGTGGTGCTTCACGACCGCCGAGCCGACAGGGACCTGCAACTCGCGGGACACAACGTCGCACTTCGCCAGGAGAAGGAAGAAGACCTCCCTCGGAGCGTCGCTGAGCGCCTCGTAGTTGCCCTGCCCTTTCGAGATGACCAGGTCCGCGTTCATGAAGCGCTCGTGTGCCTCATGTGAACACGCAGACAGCACGAGGCCGGGCGTGCCTGCCCCGTTGTCCACAACCTCCGCGACGCCATCGATACCCACATCGCTGGCATCCTGCCGTGTTACGTCATTGATGACGGGTCGCCCACGCACCATGTATGTGTATCGGCAGTGGTTGATGCGCCGCATCCGCTCGATGAGCACGCGGTCGAAGACTATCTCGCCGGTGTTGTCGCCAATCACCAGTATGTCTCTGGCGCTCTCAACCCTCGCACGCAGCTCCCCGTAGTCGTCCACGCCGAGGTCCTTCTCCATCACCCTCCGGGCGAGGTCTCCAACATCTCCGAACTCGGAAACGACACCGAGGTCCATTGAATTCCCCGCGATGGAGAGCTTGACCGCGGCCAGCAGCGGGTCGGGGAAATCCTCAATCCCGTTGCCCAACTCGGCCACAACAGCCATGGCGAGGTTATTCGCTTCCACCTTCTGTGCCTTGAACGGGTCCACGACGCCGGTGAGCTCGGCTATCACACCATACACGCCGGCGGCGAAATCAGGAGGGGTGGATTCGGGAGACAGCTCAGCAATGAGCTGCGAGACTCTGCGCACGACTTCCCACTCTATGGCGGGGTCGTCGCTGCAACGACGAGTCGTTGAAATCGCCTGGCGCGTGAAACAGGGAATACATTCGACATTGATTCTCAAGCAAAGACCTCCGATACACCAGCCGGGGACAGTCGGCTCGGCCCCGATACTGACACTAGCCGTTGTCCACCGACGAGACAACCTTAGCCTGTCGGCGCGCGCGAAGCAACAGGGGGACCATGATGAGAATCGAGATAATGCCCATGAAAGCGCAGACAAGGAACACGGTCGTGATTCCCTGGCTTTCGGCCACATAGCCCATTCCGCTTGCGGAGAACGAACCGACGCCGAAGGCGCAGAAGAAATAGATACCGAACATCCTTCCGCGCCAGGAATCGGGGGTGTAGTCGGCGATCAGTGCGTTGTAGACCGGCTGTGTCATGAAGTGGAAGAAGGCGAACAGGGCCGCAAACCCCAGAAGGGCTGCGCCGCCGAAAGACCATACTCCGAAGAGGGCCGGGCCGGAGATGGCCACGGCTATCAACGCGAGCAGTTCACGGCTCCTCCGGTCTGAGAGGTAGCCCCCCAGGAACTGTCCTCCAACACCGAAGATGAGCGCCACCGTCGTAAAGGAGCCGCCCAGCATTACGGGGTCGATTCCGGCAATGCTCGACGTTACGCTCGCGCTGAGGTGGGCGGGAAGGAAGGTCAGCACGCCCCTGTACACAAGGCCGTTCATGATATTGGAGGCGAGAATGAGTATCAGGGGCACGGCCACAGGGCGAAGCACCCGGATGCTCGTATCGACGACCGGGTTGTCATGCAGCACAGCCGGAGGACGAATCCTCTTTGGCAGCCTGAGGATCAGCAGTCCAATCACTATGCAGGGAACTGCAAACGCCGCGTACGCAACGCGCCAGCCCAGGCCGGCCGCGATTGCGCCTGTAATGATGGGACCGAGTGCGAGTCCAAGGTTGCCCCCGGTG
>Ga0272443_10006407_pt1 | contig 11666 bp, 11 predicted proteins | sample SSMAcet12_FD_193581 | JGI IMG/M metagenome (GOLD analysis project Ga0272443, IMG submission 193581) | Marine sediment archaeal communities from Little Sippewissett salt marsh, Falmouth, MA, United States - SSM-Acet-12 | ecosystem: Environmental > Aquatic > Marine > Wetlands > Sediment ... | reverse complement strand
TCTCCACTTGAATAGCCAAACAGGCCAATATAATCAGACCCGGTCTTATTCATAGTAAATTCACTTATAGTGTAGCCCTGTCCGTCAAAGAAGCCAGTGAAGTTATCGCTCCTATCTTTACCAATCGGCTGTGTCGGGCTGCCGGCAGCGAGGGATATGTCATTTGTCATAATATAATAGCAACTCAAATTCCTGGAATCTGTTGAGAGAGTAATGAGATCTTCCCTTGTGCTTATCCTGTATGGATCTGCCTCTGTTCCACTGCCACCGCTGTACAAACCGGAATCATACTGATCTAAAGCTACAGCTTCTTTGGCAACCGGACATATGGTTATTCCTGTGGAGGAATTTGTGTATGTCTGGTTCCACTCTGTTGAATTACCGGCAGAGATAATTGACTGGGGGATCTCACCTGCTGTAATTTCTGTGGATGTCATATTTACAGATGAAGAAAAAGACGAAGAATTCCCACTATAATTTAAACTGGAGCTGTTTTCAGATTGCTTAAAGGGTTTAGATGACTCCGCTATAAATTCAGCTTTTGTTATATTCTCTTCCTCAATCGTGGCGTTTATACCCTGCCCGTTCTGAGAATTATCCTCAGAATTTCCAGCAGTTATTTCACCCAATTTTTCGGCAGTTTGTACTACCTCCGGAATGGTTACGGACAGTTCATCACCTGCATCCTCACCGGCTGAGACAGGTAAAACAAAAAGTGCACAGATCACAATAAGTATGCACATGACTCCCAATGACCAGTTTACTGATGGCTGCACTTTCAAAAACTTTCTGCTTTCTTCGGCTCTTCCGGATATGTTATCCACTATTTCCCCATGATCAAACATTATTATCTTCTCCCTGACTTCACTGATTTGATATATTTTGGACCTGACTTCACCAGCCCAAATATTCTACACCCACATATTCACCAGATAACTCCGTTATTTTAACCAATAAACCAGAATTTTCATTTTCAAAGTAAAATATATCATCAATCAAAATAAAGTAATTAAATAATTTGTTATAACCCACCACATATAAATCCCTTTTGATATGTTCCATTTAGATTATATACTCACGTTTCGCCGATCCTGAATAGTAAATCACAGATTAAGACAAATGGCCTAAAACATCTCATATTTTGCCCTAAAAAGGTCCCATATATTCTGATTTACGAAGTAAAACAGGAATTTCATATATTCCACAATAAATTGTCACCTCAGCCACAATGTGTCATATGTCGCCCTAATGACAAAAATAATCCCAAATATGATAATATCAAATCCAATTTGATCATTTGCCTTTTGAAATGGGCGAAAGGACAGTATATAATTCACAATAATCATTATGTATCAGTCAGACAAACGGGAGTCACAGACTCTGAATATTTTTAACAAAATATCGGAAAATATTAGCCTGCATGAACCAACATGAAAATATCACCAAACAAGCAGATCAAGCAAAAAAGTCACCCATGGGCAACGGCTCACAGAAGATATATGAAAAATATAAGTTTTTCATAGTAGATAAATTAATCAGATAACTGATTTCCAGCTATACAGCAATTCCAACTGCATTGAGAAGAATTAAAAGAATCGCACCCGGAAGTCCGCCTATTGCACAGATAATGACGGATGCCCATGTGACCTTAAAGGTCTCCATACCTAAGATTCCAAACTGGCTCACAACAATCAGAGTAATTATTCCCACAATTGAATTGATTATCAGGGTTGTTACATTCTTCAGCATATACCAGATGAAAAATACAATCCCGACAGCAATTAAAATTGTAATCAGTGTTCCAATCATAGTTACTTACCAATTATCCGTATGCTATTAAACCTCACCGATGGAAGTTTTGACGATCCAATCTCTCTTGATGATTCAGAAAGACCACCAATATTCTTCATCATCTCAAAGAAATTGCCCGAAACCATAGCAGACCGTACAGCACTGCCATATTCTCCGGACTCCATCCACGATGTATTTGAAAGCTCAAGTGAAAAATCACCTGTAATTGCATTTGCAGTATGTGCACCAACGACATCATGTACATAGAGCGCTTTCTCATCGAAGATATCACTTCTCTCACCGTCAACATGCAGGTTGTGCATACCAATTGACGGCAGTCCGCCGGCTCCGCCCCGCTTTGCACTTCCCGTGGATTCTTCACCGTACCTGTATGCAGTCTTTAAATCATATGCAAAGGATTTCAGGACACCATCGGATACAAAATCAATTCTCCGTGTCGGGACACCTTCCGCATCAAGGAAGGTGCTCCCCTGGCCATCCATTGGATCGTCATATATGCAGAGGCATTCGTCAAACAGTTGTTCATCCAGTTTTCCGGCAAGAAAAGACCTGTTAGAATGGACATTTCTGCCCGAAAACGATGGCATAAGTACAGATCCAAGAAGCTGACCAAATGCCACAGGTGAGAATATAACATCATAATTTCCCGATTCAATCTCCTCCGCATTTACTGAATGTGCAGCAAGAAACGCAGCCTGCTTACCTGTTTCCTTTGCATCAATCCGGTCAGTAAAACAGGCAGAGTCAAATTCATAACCTGTGGATGTTCCGGAGATTGCTTCAAGAGAGACCGAAATCCGGCTCTTTTCCCGGGCATAAAATACACCTTCTGAGTTGACAATTACAGAGTAGCCCGTGCCAAGAGAAGATCCTCCGCCTGCAATATTCACATCAAAATCAGATGCACCCTCTTTCATCTCCTCAATCAGAGACGATGCAACAGAAATATCGGGCTTTAAGGAACTGTCAAAAATATCCAGATCTATATCGCTTAGAGGCACAGGGGAAGGAAGGCCCTCCCACTTCTGCCCTGTCGCAAGTTTTGCACTTGCTTCTGCGGCAGCGAGGCATTCCTGCCATCTGTCTGGGTTGCCTGTTGTGGATGAGCCAATCTTTCCGCCCTTAATCAGCCTGATGCCAATGCCAAATGACTCTGACCCTCCGGCCTCGCCAATTAAATCACCCTTAAGCTGTGCCTCAACACTACTGCCTCCGGCCAGGAATACCTCAACCTCATCAGCACATTTTTTCCCTTCCTTTATGATAATTTCAGAAATATTCCTTATTTTATCCTCATTCACCGCAACCACCTACCACAGCATCACCAAGCAGTATATGTGGTGAGCCGTCCGTGACCGGAACACTCTGACCGCCCTTTCCGCAGTAACCCGGAGTCATCTTTTTGTCATTGCCACAGAGGCCTATATTATGCATGGTCTTTAAGATGTCACCTGAAAGTGATACATCACGCACCATATCTGAGAGTTCACCATTCTCTATCACATAGCCGTATTCGGCATTGAACTGAAAGACCCCTCTTCCGGGATCGACCTGACCGCCGCGTGAACCTTTGAGAAGGATTCCGTTTCTGCACTCCGAAATTATCTCATCATACGAAGAATCCCCGTTCTCTATGAATGTATTGCTCATTCTGACAAGAGGAACCTCTCCTGCCTGTCCTCTCGCATGCCCTGCATCACCGTCACCGACAACTGCAAGGGTCTGCCGGTTGTGAAGATATGCACTTAAAACTCCGTTTCTGATGATTTCTGTTCTGACCGGAAGAACACCCTCGGAATCAACCGGCATAAAACCAAACTCGTGCATGGTCGGATCATCGACAACGGTCAGATTGGCGCTGCCTATATTTTCGCCGATCATTCCCTTTATTACCGAAATTCCTTCCTTTACAAGGTCACCCTCACTGGCATGGCCGATTGCCTCATGTGCAAAGACCCCTGCAAGCTGCTGGTCAAGAACGGCATTCATTTTACCGCCCTTTGCAGGTAAGGCATCCAGAAGTGCCACAGCTCTTTCGGCAGCCTCTGTGCCCTTAGCTTCCTTATGCCTCATATTAAGTCCGGAGATTGTATGCTCACTCTCTCTTGCAGCCTGCATATCCCCGCCTCTTCCTGCAACCGCCGATATGGAGTATCCTGACCGGCAGATTGAGTATGAAAATTCAGCACCGGAAGAATTTTCAAAAGAAACAGTCCCCGAACCTTCCGAATATCCGGCACGGGTGCTTACAATACCGTCAACCTTTCTCGCCTGTGACTCTATGCCAAACAGAAGGGAACATTTCTCTTCCAGGGAAACTGACACCGGATCTTCTTTCATTCCGGGCATCCCCAGAATTCCGGATTTGGCCTCCCCTAGTTCCACATCCTCCACAGTCACCATCGCATGACGGAGTGCCTGAATGATGTATTCATTCTTCTCCTTTCTGCTCTTTGCACTGTAATTGTCAATAGTTACAATTCCCCACCCGTGCCTTCCGAGCACACGAAGAATTGCTGTATCAAAAAACGATGTTCCCGCAGATTCCACCACGCTGTTGTCAATATCAATATGCGTGGAGGTGCCGGCAGTATGCCTTATATCATAATATTTTGGTTCTTCCATTCGAAGATCACCTGTACCATTAAAAAATAAAAAAACTGGTTGAAATTTATTCAGAGTCCGGTAGAAGAGGTAATATTACCGGAAATTGATTCAATAAATTCAGAGGGCTTCATATTTGCAAGTTTGTTAAGTTTTGCCATGAAGTCATCCTTCTTCTCAGGCACAAGAGCAATCTCGAGCACCTCTTCTATTGTGCTGACCGGAATTATCTCCACCATATCTTTGTACCTGTCCTCAATTAAGACATCATCAAGGTTTGACTCCGGAATTATTACCGTCTTTATGCCGGCCTTTGCCGCAGCCTCAATCTTGTAGGTCGCACCGCCGATTGGGAGAACATTACCCCTTACAGAGAGCGAACCCGTCATTGCAACATCCTGTCTGACAGGGATGTTCTCAATGGCGCTGATGACAGCAGTTGCGACACTTACTGAAGCGGAATCACCCTCGACACCGTTGTATGTACCGATGAACTGGATATGAATATCCATATTCCGGATGTCCTTTCCCGTAAACTTCTTTAAGATTGCACTGACGTTTTTGATTGACTCCTGTGCAATCTCCTTTAAAAGTCCGGTTGCGATAACATTGCCGGTTGCACCCTGTGTGGGGGTTGCCTCAGCCATAATCGGGAGAACCTGGCCGGAGTCATGACCAACGACTGCAAGGCCGTTAACCCTTCCGACTTCCCTGCCTTCGACTATTGTAAGGTCATATTCGCGGCTTCTGCGGGTGTATTCATCTGAGATCTGATCCTCAACAGACTTTGCAATCTCCTTCGCCTTTAAGACATGTTCGGATGTTGTAATCTCGGAACTGTCCTGACGGGCCATATCACCGGAAACACGAATAAGACCGCCTATGTCACGGAGCTTCAGTGTAAGATGCCCTTTGCGGTTGCTTCTTCTTCTGGCCTCCCGCATAATCTCCTCAATTGCAGATCTGTCAAACGGAGGAATCTTGCCATCGTTTTTGACTTCCTGTGCAATGAAGGTGACAAATTTCTTCTGGTTCTCAGGTGTGTCAGGCATCGTATCCTGCATATATACCTCATAACCATATCCCCTGATCCTTGAACGCAGTGCAGGGTGCATACCCTCCATTGCATCCATGTTTCCTGCCGCTATCATTATAAAACGACATGGTACAGGTTCGGTCTTGACCATAGCACCACTTGAACGCTCACTCTGCCCGGTAATTGAGAACTCACCTTCCTGAAGTGCTGTAAGGAGATTCTGCTGCGAATGAGGGGTTAAGGTGTTGATCTCATCAATAAAGAGGACTCCCCTGTTTGACTTGTGGATAGCCCCGGCTTCAACACGGTCATGTGCAGGTGTCTCAAGGCCGCCGGACTGAAACGGATCGTGCCTTACATCACCAAGAAGTGCACCTGCATGTGATCCTGTCCCGTCAATGTATGGTGCTGTGCTGTCCGGTGTGTTGGATACAAGAAGTTTTGGCACCATTGCCTCCTCTTTGGGCCTTGAGTACTGGAGTGCCATGAATATGAAGGCAGCACCGATGATACCCATAAGCAGCTGTCCGGTTATTATCGCATAGCCCATGATTCCGAATATAAGAATCATGATGAGAGTATTTCTTGTCTGTGCCCTCTTCTTTGCCTCAGCCTTATGAGCGCCGACTATCTCCTTACCCCTTCCGGCTTTCACTGACCGGATTATCGGGTTATTTGAATCTTCAGAGTTTGGATATACAAGTATGTCCTGCATCTCCTCTTTCGGGAGAAGTTCAGCCATCGCCTTTGCAAGCATTGATTTACCGGTACCGGGAGTTCCGATCATCATGACGTGACGTCTCTGGATGGCGGCCTTCTTTATGACCTCAACTGCATGCTCCTGCCCTATAACCTGATCAATTAGCTTTTCGGGCACCTCAATCTCAGAGGATGAGTGAAGGCTTTCAAGCTCAATATCTTCAGGCTTGATTTTCGGATCCTCCTTCTTCTCTTCCGGATTTTCTTCAGAACCTACAACTGATACATTGGGATTGTCATTTATTGTCTTTTTATTATCCTGATTTATGCTCTCTTTGGTTTCAGCAGGCCCCGGAGATTCCCCTGCTCCGCCCGGATTGCTGGCCTCAGAAGAGACATTATCAATATTGGGATCTATTATATCGTCTTTTTCCATTAACTGGTTAACCTCACATAAGCGATAGTTCTTAAATGATTCTTTGTGATAGTTTAAGTACTTTCTAGAACAGGTAATTGAGATGAAAATAATCGGAAATGAAAAATCACAGGTTCTTGCGGCAAAAACAGCCGGAATTTTAGGTGCGGAGCTGCTGCCGGTTGAGTTCCGAAAATTCCCTGACGGAGAACTTTTCTTAAGGGCAGAAGGTATTGGCAGTGAGATAACCATAATCGGGAGCATTGTTGACAGTGATTCCTTTGTGCAGCTTCTGCTTTTAATAGATGCGTGTGAAGGAGCAGAGATCACCCTTGTCATTCCATACATGGGATATGCAAGACAGGACAAAAAATTCCATGAGGGCGAGCCTGTCAGCAGCCGGGCAATTGCAGGTGCACTCTCACGTAATGTATCAAAGATATATACCATCAATATCCATGAAGAGTCAGTGCTTGATTTCTTCAGTACAGATGCAGAAAACCTCTCTCTTGCACCATATATGGGCAGGTACATAAAGGAACTCGGCCTTGAAAATCCACTGATACTCGGACCCGACGGTGGTGCGGCAGAGTTTGCAAAGGCGGTTGCAGGTGAAAACGGATGGGACAGTGATCATCTTGTCAAAACCAGACTTTCAGGCACTGAGGTCAGGATTGAACCAAAGACTGTTGAAGCAAAAGGAAGGGAGGTTGTCTTTGTCGATGACATCATCGCCACCGGGGGCACACTTGCAAACGCAGCATCGATGCTTATGAATCAGGGGGCAGCCGGAGTTCATGCCGCATGTGTCCACGGTGTCTTTGCAAAAGGCGGCTACTCAAAACTCTGTTCTTCCGGGCTTAAATCTGTTGTATCAGCAGATACAATCGAATCAGCATCAAGTGTGATATCAGCGGCACAGTGCATAGCCGATGCACTCCGGAAGTAGGTCAGTTTAAGAGAGAGGCACATATAACCGGGAAAAATCCGGTCTGCCTGAAATAAACACTCGGACCCAAGATATTAAGCCGGCAAATAAGCCTAAAATTCAAAAGAACAGCAGATAATGAATAAATTAAATACAGACCAATATTATGATAATTCTTGATTCATCATTCTTTTTTACCGACATTCCCCTCAATGAGAAGGCGCTGATTCCACCCTCAGTACTATGTGAACTGAAGGATTTCAGGTCAAAATGCCGGTTTGATACTCTCAGCCAGAATATGGTATCAGTGGAGTCCCCCTCAGCAGAGTCCCTTGCGCTTGCAAGAAAGGGTGCTGAGAAGACAAAGGATATAACCGTACTCTCGGAGACTGACCTTGATGTCATTGCACTCGCAATAGAGAAGAAGGCCGGGCTTGCAACAGATGACTTTGCAGTATCAAATACAGCACAGTATCTTGGAATAAAGGTGAATCCGATTCAGCAGAGAAGACCGTCAGTCAGAAAATGGAAATACCGGTGCAGTGGATGCGGAAGGTACGCCAAAGATTCAGGAATCTGTGATGTCTGTGGATCGGAGATAAAAAGAAAGCTTAAATGATTGGAAACAAATCCTATTCTTATGTCATCCCTTGAAGAACTTGTCGGCAAAGCGAAGATGCTGCATTCGGAAGGAAGAAGCACAAGCCAGATTGCAGATGAACTGAGTCTCTCTGCTGAGACAGTCACCTGGCTTTTAACCCAGCAGAAGGGTGATGAAGCTCCAAAGGACGTTTTAATTGACTGGTCTGCCATAAGCGGACATGCGGATATGCTTAAGGATTCCGCAGTAATGATGATTAAAAGGTACTACTACTCCCTGGACGATACAGGAAAAGAGTACTGCCCTCCGGAAGTTGTAATCGGGATTGCCCATTCCGGAATTCCGCTTGCAACCCTGATTGCAGCAGAGGAAAACTGCCTCTTTACAATGTTTCACCCGAAAAAACATGCTGCGGGCCAGAATCCAACAGGATCACTCAACAGCAGTTTTGCAGATGTTTCAGGTAAGAACTGTATAATTGTTGATGATGTCATCACAAGCGGAAAGACCGTAACAGAGACTCTCTCATATATAAGAAGCCACGGCGGAAATCCGGTTGCGATTCTTGTACTCTTTAACAAACGCGGAATTAAGGATATAGAAGGCGTACCTCTGATATCTCTTGTAAAGATTGAGAGAATTGACTGATAAAAACGGATAAATAAGATTAAAATAAGGAAAATCTATGGCAATTATTGATGTGGTGGTATTTGAGATAGGCGGAACACTTTATGCACTGGACATACATCTTGCAAGGGAAATTGTTGAGATGATGCCGATAACGCCTGTCCCAAGGGCTCCGTCACATATTGCAGGAATTATCAATTTAAGGGGCGAAATTACAAATATAATCAAACTCAATGAGATTCTTGCCCTTCCTGAGAATGATGACCGGGAAAACCAGAAGATTATTGTTCTTGTGGCTGATGCATCAGGAGGTTCAAACCTTGGAATCATAGTTGATAATGTACATTCAGTCATACAGGTGGATGAGAATACAATAGACAAAATGGATTCAGCATTCTCAAAAGAGGCATATGTAAGGGGAATTATTAAGGAGAAATCTGATCTAGACGGTGAGGAGAAGACGGATCTTATTATCTGGGTTGATCTCGGACTGATTCTCAATGTTCTCAAAGAAGAATAACAGGTAAATTCACACACTTTTTTCAGACTGTATATTCCTTTTAGAGAATAACAGAATCACAGATAAAAGGAGCACAGAATATAACAATAGTTCAGTTTAAGAAAATATCTGAGAACCAGACTCAGATCTGATGCAACATGGCATCCGGAATGTCTCAGGAACTCATCGAAAAATATATATAGAACCACAATTCTACATTTATGGAAGATCTTAGACAGGAGTATCTGCATATGATAGGAAATCAACCAATTGTAATTTTACGTGACAATGTTGAAGTCACAAAAGGAAGGGAGGCACAGAACTCCAACATCATGGCATGCAAGGCCATTGCAGAGGCAGTCAGAACAACCCTCGGTCCACGTGGAATGGACAAAATGCTCGTTTCACCATCAGGCGATGTGGTCATCACAAACGACGGCGCAACAATTCTCCACGAACTTGCAGTTGAGCATCCGGCTGCAAAGATGGTTATTGCCGTTGCTGAAACACAGGACAATGAAGTGGGTGACGGTACAACAACAGCATCAATTCTCATTGGTTCACTGATGGAAGAGGCACAGAGACTTATTGCAAAGGGAATTCATCCTACAATAATAGCAAAGGGATATACTATTGCAATGCAGAGGGCTCTTGAAATCCTTGAGGACAATGCAATTACAGCAGAAGGAAAGGACATTGAACTTTTATCAAAGGTTGCAGCAACGGCCGTCACCGGAAAGTCAATTGAATCTATGAAAGAATCCATCACAAAGATTGTTGTTGATGCAGTCTGTGAAGTTGCAACAGAGGAAGACGGAAAGTTCTCAGTTGACGAGGATGATGTCAGGATCAAGACCGTTATCGGGGACAGCCTTGAATCAGCAGAACTCATCACCGGATTTTTGATTGACAAGACACGCTGTGATGAGGGCATGCCAAAGAGAGTTGAGAATGCAAAAATTGCACTTCTGTTAAAACCTCTTGAGATAGCCAAGACAGAGACCAAATCAAAGATTAAGATCACATCATCACAGCAGCTTGAGGCATTCTCTGAACAGGAGAAGGAGACGCTCAAAGCAATGGCTGATAAGATCAGTGCAGCCGGCGTAAATGTTCTTCTCTGCCAGAAGGGAATTGCAGATGCAGTCCAGTACTACCTTGCACAGCACAATATTCTTGCAATCCAGGACGTACCGGAGAAGGACATGAAAGCATTTGCACGTGCTCTTTCAGGAACAATTGTAAACAGCCCTGAAGACCTTGAAGAGGCAGTTCTCGGAAACGCAGAAGTTGTTGAAGAGATGAAGGACATAAAGGTTACAAAGTTCACCGGATGCACAAACGGCCACACAGTTACAATTCTCATAAAAGGATCAAACCAGATCTACGTTGATGAACTTGAGCGTGCAGTCTATGATGCAGCAAGGGTTGTTATGGACGCACTTGAGGACGGCAAATATGTCGTTGGTGCAGCAGCAATTGATACCGAGGTCAACTTAAAACTGCGTGAATATGCTTCCACATTAGGCGGAAGAGTCCAGATCGCAGTTGAAGCATTCTCAAACATCTTTGAGACAATTCCTGAAACACTCGCAGAAAACTCAGGACTTGATTCAATTGACGTACTTGTTGACCTTAAGGCAGCACATGCAAACGGCGAGAAGTATGCAGGACTTAATGTGTACACCGGAAAGATCACCAATATGTATGATGAGGGTGTAATTGAGCCAATGCGTGTCAAGAGGCAGGCAATCGAGAGCGCTGCAGAGACAGCATCACTGCTCATCCGTGTCGATGACATGCTGATCTCAAAATCAGGCTCCCAGATGTAAAAATCTGAATAAAACTATTTTTTTCAACTTTTTTTCCACAGTGCAATATTGTCCCGCAGGACAGTTTAGCAACTTAAGATAGCGGCAGCCTTTTTTCTGTTTAAGACAAAGCAGTTTTTATGGTTAAGGATAATGCCACATTTGCAGGAGGGTGCTTCTGGGGAGTTGAAGCGGCATTTCAGAGAGTAAAAGGTGTCACTGCAACAAGAGTAGGATATACCGGTGGTGAGACTGAAGACCCGGATTACACAGCAGTGTGCACCGGAAATACGGGTCATGCTGAAGCTGTGCAGATTGCATTTGACTCTGATATTATAACATTCAGGGAACTCTTAGAGATATTTTTTTCAGTACATGACCCGACCACTTTAAACAGGCAGGGGCCGGATGTCGGTGATCAGTACAGGTCTGCTGTATTTTACCGGAATGATGAGCAGAAGGAGGAAGCTTTGAATTACATAAAGGAGCTTGAGAATAAGAAGGCGTTTGAAAACCCCATTGTAACCGAAGTCGTGCCGCTTGGGGATTTCTGGAAGGCGGAGGACTACCACCAGAAGTATTTCGAGAAGATGGGGCGTAAGTGGGGCTTTTATGAATGAATGTTCCTTTAGCA
>Ga0272443_10006406_pt1 | contig 11667 bp, 8 predicted proteins | sample SSMAcet12_FD_193581 | JGI IMG/M metagenome (GOLD analysis project Ga0272443, IMG submission 193581) | Marine sediment archaeal communities from Little Sippewissett salt marsh, Falmouth, MA, United States - SSM-Acet-12 | ecosystem: Environmental > Aquatic > Marine > Wetlands > Sediment ... | reverse complement strand
AATATTGACAGTTGATGCCGAATCAGATGAATCGCTCACAGCTTCTTCGAATTGCTTGTTAGCATTATCTACGACGATGTCTAAATGTGAATAATACTGCTCCTGAAGGTTTTTCATATCACCGTATAAAAGTATCAATTCAGCAGTTCGAGCTTGGATATTCAGAAGTTTTAGAATCTTATCCTGTATTGGATCAAGCATTGCTCTGATCTCCAGTATCTTAGCAATGTTTTCTTTTTCAGTTTCAGAAGTAAGTATTTCCTCTAATTCCTTGATCTTCGTTGGTATTTCCTCCATTAGCGATAGCTGCACACCAGATTCTGATTTTGATAGCATGGTATCCGATTTAATAATCATATCGTTTATTGCTTTTGTCATATCCTTTTCCATGTCAATTATGTCATAAGCAAAGATAGCTTTTTTGTGTTCCTGCATTATTTTGCTATTAATTATTTCGGATGTACTACCAGAAGCCATTATCAAAAGAATTCCAACAATAGCGAATACAATAAGCATTATGATTTTCACATAGAGTTTTAGATTCATTTTATCACCTATTTTTCACCAACAAGTTTTTATTATTTAAATTTTTGTATAATTTAATGATTTTATACGAGACAAGAAAAAATATTTAGATGAAATATATACTGAAGATAGCTCTACCCCTTCCAGTTAAACGTCAGTTTGATTATATCTTACCTGAAGATCTATATGAGGAAAACTTAGTTGGTAGGAGAGTATTAGTTCCACTTGGCAAACGTACAGTTACTGGTATTATAGTTGATGTAACGGATGAATCAGAAAGTAGCAAGCTAAAAGAGATATTCGAGTTGCTCGACGAAGAGCCAGTCTTTAAGCCAAATTTTCTTGAGCTAACCAAGTGGATAGCAGACTATTATATAACGAGCTGGGGTATTACTTTGAACGCTGCTCTTCCGCAAGGCATGTCTCCAAAGAGTTTACTGAAAGTCGAGATTGATAAGCCATTAACTGAGGTAGATATACAGCTACTTGAAAAAAAAGCTCCTCGACGTGCTGAATTATATAGAGAATTCCTGAATCATTTCGATCCCATATCTGTTTCATCTCTTGAAAACATTATGAATAGCAAATCTATAATGCCTCAAATTAATGCTCTGGAAAAAATGGGCGCTATTCAATGCAAAAGAGTATTACAAGGTTCAGCTAAGCCAAAAACTCAGAAAGCTGTTAGAATTAGCGATGAAATTTTTAATGATAAGGCAAAGCTGAAGGATATACTGGACGAGCTTGATGCCAAAGCTCCAAAGCAATCGCTAATGCTAAGCCATTTATTTTTACTTCGCATGAATTCAACTATACCTGCCCTTGCTGCAGATGCCTTGAAACAAGTAAATTGTAGCCCGCAAACTATTACGGCATTAGAAAAGAAGGGTTATGTAGAAACATTCTATGTTGAAATAGATCGCTCTAAAGAATTGTTACAAGGCGAGAACTTAAGTACTCGCAACGAAGCAGAGCTTGAACTAACAGCCGAGCAGGAATCAGCACTCGATAAAATAATTGAATCTATTAAGCAGCATTCAAGCAAACCTTTTCTTTTGCATGGTGTTACAGGCAGTGGAAAGACTTTGATATATATACACATTATCGAAGAAGCCCTAAATAGAGGAAAAACTGCACTTATATTAGTACCAGAAATATCCCTAACTCCCCAGCTAATAGATCGTTTCGAAAGGGTTTTCCCTGACCAGATAGCAGTACTACATAGCAAAATGTCAGAGGGGCAGAAGTATGACTCCTGGCGAGCTATTCTTAATGGCAAAGTAAAAATCGTGTTAGGTGCTAGATCAGCACTATTTGCCCCATTAACCAACTTAGGCATCATCATTGTAGATGAAGAGCATGAGCATACTTACAAACAGGATTCACCTGCTCCCAGATATAATGCAAGAGATGCGGCAGTAGTAAGAGCAAAAATTGAACAATGCTCTATTGTGCTCGGTTCTGCTACCCCATCTTTGGAAAGTATGTACAATGCTAACTCTGGCAAATATTCGCTGCTTAATATTACTCAAAGAGCTGATGGCGCTTCGATGCCTAAGATCAAAATAATTGACACTTTGAATGCCAAAAAAACAGGACAGATGGATGGACCATTCAGCAAAGAGCTAATCCAAGAGATTATCCATCGAATGCAACGGAAGGAAGGCGTAATCCTCATGCAAAATCGCCGCGGTTTTTCTGTGCTTTTGGAATGTCCTGACTGTGGAAATGTTCCTATGTGCAAGGACTGTGATGTCGCTATGACATATCACAAATCAAGTAATCAACTTAGATGCCACTATTGCGGATGGACAATTCGTGCTTACAAAGAATGTCCCGAATGTGGATACCCAAAACTCAACGAACTAGGAACTGGCACACAAAAGATTGAAAAAATTTTGGAAGAAGTATTAATCCGAGAAGGATACGAGCCAAAAATTCTACGTATGGACTTAGATACCACCAGAAGAAAGGGATCACACAGAAAAATCCTACATAGCTTTGCAAGCGGAGAAACAGATATTTTAGTAGGAACTCAAATGGTTGCTAAGGGCTTGGATATTGCTCGTGTTACATTAGTTGGTGTTATCAATGCAGACTTACAGTTATTTATGCCCGATTTTAGAGCTTCAGAAAGAACTTATCAACTACTTACTCAAGTCTCAGGTAGAGCTGGGCGAACAGGCAGTAAACCAGGTAGAGTTATAATACAGACATCTCATCCCGAAAGTAGTGCGATTACTTCTGTGCTTCATACATCTTACGATATGTTCTATAATCTGGAAGTTTCGCACCGACGCTCTGCGAAGTATCCTCCATTTACTCGCTTTGTCTTAATAGAATTTACAGGAATTAATGAAGAGTTAGTTGACAAGCATTCTATACTCTTTTCCAGATATCTGCCTGTTAATCATAATGTTATAGATGTTCTCGGACCTGTGCAACCGAATATTCCCAAGCTAAGGAAATACTTCCGAAGGCAAATAGTAATTAAGTCAAGCAAGAAGAATGATCCATCTGGAAAGATACTCAGGCATATACTTAATAATGTAATGGATGCTTATAACAAAGATCATTTCTCAGATAAAGTAAGAGTAACTATTGATATAGATTCTTTCTCAGGATCATAACTGCTCTAAGTTTTCTTCAATCTGTTGTTTGTACCATAATTCAAAGTACTTTCCTTTTAATTCGATAAGTCTATCATGAGTGCCTTTTTCGATTATCCGCCCATTTTCTAAAGTAATAATCATATCGGCATTATGAACAGTAGAAATTCTATGGGAAATAATTATGGAGGTCTTTTCGTTCATAATCCTTTGTAGATTTTCTAATATTCGTTTTTCAGTTTCGGTATCAACTGAAGACAAGGCATCGTCAAGTATCAGAATTTGCGGGTTTTTAAGTAATGCTCTAGCTATTGCCAGACGCTGCTTTTGACCACCTGAAAGAGTAACACCACGTTCTCCGAGCATAGTCTCGTAGCCATCTTCAAAAGTAAGAACATCATCATGCAGACATGCAATTTTGCTGAAAGCAATTATTTCTTCATCGCTGGCAGTAGGTCTGCTAAATCTTATATTTTCTGCTATACTCATAGAGAATAGGAATGGCTCTTGAGGAACAGTACTTATGGCTTTGCGAAGGTCATTAATTGCATAATTTCTGATGTTTATTCCATCTATTTGCAACTCGCCAATGCTTACATCATATATACGAGGAATAAGATTCACAAGGGCAGTTTTACCGCTTCCAATTCCACCTACTACTCCTAATGTAGCACCTTTTTTCATTAGAATATTAATATCGGATAATGCATAAGGGAGATCATCAGTGAATCTGAAACTAACATTATTGAAATAAATCTCGCCTTCAACCTGTTTACCTGAAATCTCATCAAAGCTAACGATAGTGGATTTAGTTTCAATAATATTGAACAATCTTTCGATAGAAGCACTAGCCCTTTGCACTACATTTGTAATCCAACCAATAGCTGCAATAGGCCAAATAAGCAAATTTAGATAAATAAAGAATTGAGTAAGATCGCCAAGTGTTGCATTGCCATTAATGACTTCCCAACCACCAAAGCCAATTACAACTAACTGAGACACCCCAACCAGTGTTAATATTATTGGCACCATCCCAGTCTGATACTTAGCCAGCTTCATATTCTTTTTTAGATAATCTCGGCTAATATCATTGAATTGTTTTTGTTCATGCTCTTGACGGAGATATGTTTTTATTATACGAATACCTGAGAATGACTCCTGTGACTGATGTGTCATTTCAGAGAATTGCTCCTGTACAGCTTTGAATGATCTATGTACTTTTTTCCCAAGAAAATAAACAGATATAGCTATCAATGGCAAAGGAGCTAATACGAACAAAGTAATCTTAGCATTCAATGATAGCATAAAATACAGAGCAAACGAAAAAGTAGTTATTGTATTTGCACCATACATCAGAGCAGGACCAATAAATTCCCTTGCAGCTTGAATATCGTTAGTTGAATGAGCCATCAAATCGCCCGAACTTTTACGTTGAAAGAAATCCATGTCCTGAGATTCTATGGAATGGAGAAAGTCTCTACGTAGATCATATTCAATAAGTCGTGAACCAACAATGATTGTGTTTCTTGTAAAGAACATAAAAACACCGCTTCCAGCAGACAACAAAAAGATATAGAGAAGTTGCATCCAAATATCTGTCATCTGAAAATGCTCTAACTTAATCATATCAACTGTTACACCAACCACACGTGGCACGGCAGTAGAGCAAAGATTAGAAACAATAACGAAAATAAACCCAAGCAAGAAACGGGATTTGTATTCTTCTATATATGGCAATAGTTTTTTTATTTCAATCATTTTGAATTATTCAATCTTGTTTTCAACCAATCTTAAGCTATCGTTATTAAAACGAATTCTAAGCCAATCACGTGCAAAATCCAAGGTCATTTTTCTATCTTTTTCACGAGTATTTTCTTTGAAAGTGATGATAAACGTTGGAATAGTATCATAAACATAAGTAGTATCGTCAATACTCCTAAACTCGATAGCTTTAGCATAACTATAATTCTTTATCTTATCGAAATGGAACTTAAGCTCCTTGTCGAATTGTTTGAAAGGTATAGTATCGTGTCGTTTGATCTTCATTATCTCATTTTCAAGAAGTTGTATCTTTAAATCTTTATCGTTTATTATCTTTTCATTTTTAGTATAAATATCTTCAAGTATTTTTAGCTTAAAATCTGAGTTAAATGTAGCAAACCTCCTTTCTATATCTTCATTGTTTCCTTGTCCTTGGTGAATCTTGATAATAGTTTTATCAGTTAATGCGAAAGTCTCATTTCCGCTTATTCCATATAAGTCCAAAAGGTCTTGCAAAAACAGAACTTTTTCTTCATCTATTGGATTCCCAATATAAAATAGATTGATAACAGAGAGAGTATCCGAGTATTCTATTCTTGAGTTAATTAGTTCGCTACCCTCGAATTTCGCTCTTTCAATGATGAATTTATCTGCTGCGATGTTGAATCTAGTTTCCTGAATCACATTGAAAAAAATCACAGCACTCGGAATTACTGTTAGTACCAACAAAACCGCAGCGTAAATTTTGTATTTCTTGAGTAAAGTCTCCTCAATGTAGGTAACCAATGGAAATTTCAAATACTTAACAACCACAAAAGTAGAGATACTGATAAATACAGAATTAATAAAGAATAAATAGAAAGCTCCGAAGAAATATTCCATATTTAATGTGGCTAAACCATAGCCAGCAGTGCATAAGGGAGGCATTAGAGCTGTGGCAATGGCGACGCCAGGCACTACATTGCTCTTTTCCTTTCTTGAACCAGCAACAATACCAGCAAACCCACCAAATATAGCCACAAGAACATCGAGTATAGTTGGTTTTGTGCGAGCTAATATCTCGGTCTGCTCTATATTCAAAGGAGTAATCAGAAAATAAACAGTGGAAGTTATTAAAGATATGAATACTGCAATTGCGAAATTCTTTAAAGACTTGAACAAAGTATCAAAATCATTTGTGCCAATAGATAATCCAATTCCGAGGATTGGACCCATGAGTGGAGATATAAGCATAGCTCCAATGATTACTGCAATAGAATTTACATTAAGTCCAATAGAAGCAATAATAATTGAGAACATCAGAATCCAAGCAGGAGCTCCTCTAAAGGAAATATCCCGCTTAATACCAGCAATACTTGCTTCGATATCAGCGCCTTCCTTAATACCGAGAGTATCGCTAAATAATCTTTTTCCAGCAGCAATGATGTATAACACTTCTTTTCTCATACCTCAGCCCAAATTTGATTTAAAAAGTAGTAATATACGTTATAGTTAGATTACAAACAAAAAGTATCATCAGCGACAATGAATAAGCAGGGGATTAATCAAAGATCGAAGCGCTTGCATATTAATTAGATAAGTATGAAGAATTATCTTCTTAAGTATTCATCATGCAAATTCTTAAAGTCATTCTTAACTAATTTTGATTTATCATAATGTCCGTCCTGTAATTTCTGGCGATATGCCTCGTACAAAGTTACAGCAGCTGCAACAGAGATATTCAAGCTCTGTATCATTCCGACCTGCGGAATTAGGAAGTTGCCATCAGCTAATTGAACTGCCATATCAGAAACGCCATCATGCTCATTGCCAAACACCAAAGCTATTGGTTCTGTTAGATTTAGCTCAAAAAGGGAAACAGCATCTTTTGACATGTGTGTAGTGAATATTTTCTTGCCCTCAGCACGTAAAGCTTCGTAACACTCATTTATGGAGTCATAGCGATGAATGTCTATCCATTTTTTTGCACTGCCTGAGCTTTTTTTACCTAACTTTGGGAAACGTTGGCTGCCATAATAAACTGTATGAACGTCAATTATACCAACAGCATCACAAGAACGAAGCACTGCTGAAAAATTATGTGGGTCGTTTAGATTTTCAAGAACGATTGTCAGGTCTGGCTGACGTTTCTCAACTATCCGCCTTACTTTATCCCAGCGTTTATCAGTACGATACTCAATAGGAATTTTTCTTTGGTTTTTAGGCATAGTTATTTTTTCACAAAATCATTCATATCTATATGCCTGCTTATTACTTATCAGCTTCACCCATCACAGGATCAATAGAACCGATTGCTGCTACTACGTCGGCTATCATCGAGCCCTCAACCATAGCAGGCAATCCCTGTAAATTGCCAGAGGAAGGAGAGCGTATCTTCATTTTCCATGGTTCGCCCTTTCCGTCGGATACAATGAAAAAGCCCAGTTCGCCCTTTGGAGCTTCTATGGCTGTGTATGTTTCGCCTGGTTCTGGCTCAGCTCCGAAGTTAATAAGCATGAAATCGTTTATCAGGTCTTCCATCTTGGTATATACTTCCTTCTTCCTAGGAAGTGCTGCTTTCGGTTCATTTGCGATTATTGGACCTGAAGGAATGTTCTCCAGTAATTGATTGACAATTTTTAAACTCTCTAACATCTCATCAATCCTTACCATATATCTAGCCCAAACGTCGCCTTCGGGATATGAAATAACGTTGAAATCAAGCTGATCGTAAAGCAAATATGGCTCGTCCTTGCGGAGGTCTCTTGGAACTCCTGAGCCGCGTAGTGTCGGGCCCGTAAGCCCAAGGTCTATCGCCTGCTCTGCTGAAACTACACAAACGCCGGCAGTCCTATCCACAAATATCTTGTTTTTATGTACTAATCTACCGAAGTAATCAAGTTCTTTTGGGAACTGAGCAGCCCATTCTTTAATCATACTAATTGATTTATCGTCTATATCATTAGCTACACCACCTATACGCGTATAGCTGGTTGTGAATCTTGCACCAGTAAAAATCTCGAATATGTCATAGAGTTTTTCTCTTTCTACGAATGTCCATAGCAATAGGGTAACGGCTCCCACATCCATGCAAGTTGAACCCATAGCCATCAGGTGCGAGGATATTCTGGCAAGCTCGCTTACCAAAGTACGTATCCATTTGGCTTTCTGAGGAGTATCTATTCCGAGTGCTTTTTCGATAGCAAGAGCAATTGCTGTGTTATTTGATAATGGAGAGAGGTAATCCAGACGGTCAGTGTGAGGAATAAACTCATGGTAAGTCATATTCTCTGCTATTTTTTCATAACCACGATGAAGATATCCCAGCTCTGGTATTGCTTTGATTACGGTTTCGCCATCAAGTCGCAATAGCACTCTCAAAACACCATGTGTAGCTGGATGCTGAGGTCCCATATTCAAGACAAGATCGTTTTCTAATGGGTCTTCAAGAATTAGAGATGTATCCTTATTAACCAATTCTCTGAATATTTTGTCATGTCTGGATTTCAGAAGACCGTCCCTATGCTCTTTAGTCTTTACGTTAAAAGCCAATCTGTCATAAATTTTTGATTTAGTATCAGTTGGATTCTTTTCCATTTTTAAATACTCCTATATAATCATGCTCTTACTTTTTCATACCGAAAAACTTGTATAATTTACAAATATATTGAAAATTTACTCGAAAAAAAATATGGATATTGGATTTTGGGAACTTATTTGGTTTTTATGTGTAAATATTATTATATTTAGCTTAGATGAATAGATAATAAACAGAGTTGTTCTTTATTCTTGAAAGGAGTTCGTATTATGAAAATAAAATTTTTTATTACATTGCTATCTATTGCCTTCCTCCTTTCAAATTGCGAAAAAGATACTTATTGTGTTTATGAGCAAGGAGATAAAGTAGAGCAAGAATATGAAGTTTCTGGGTTCGATGGAATTCATGTTAAAAATATGGCAAAAGTACATCTAACTCAATCGGATACTTTCTCTGTGAAAATAAAGGGGTATCAGAGTATTATTGATAATTTGATAGTTTATGTGAAAGATAATACTCTGGTAATTGAGAATGACAAATGTGCAAATCAGAGTTTAGAAATAATTGTCAGAGTGAGTATGCCTTTCGTAAAAGACCTTTACCTAAGTGGTACAGGAGGGTTTTTGATTAACCCTTTTGATAATTTTGAAGATCTTTTTGTTTCATTTAGTGGTAGTGGGTATATCTATAATTTAAAAGATACTATGAGATTGGATAAATTGCATACAACAATTTCTGGTTATGGATATTTAAGTTTGTATCTCGTAGCGAATGAATTAGATATTGATGTTTCTGGATCGGCTTACGTAATTGCATTAGGTAATGCTAATTCTATAAAATTCTCTTTGGCTGGAAGTACCTCTTACCATGGATTTGGTCTGCAAACAAAGTTTTCAGATATAATAATAAGTGGAGAGGGGAACCTCGAAGTATTTGCTTCTGAAAAACTTGATATTAATTTTTCAGGTAGTGGTAAAGTGTTCTATAAGGGATACCCTACTATCACTTCGAGAATAACTGGAGAAGTTGAAATAATAGACAGTAATTGATATGCTGTAGTGGTTTATTAATACTCTATCTATATACTTTATTCAACATGAATCGAACGGAATCATTTATTCAATCATTTGGGTTGAGTAGATTTGTATTAAAATATCAGAAATTATAGAAATCAATCTTTCGAATATCTTGAAATCAAAATAATATTATCATAAATACTTCTTACATATACTATTAAGCATTATTTGAAATTATACTGATGGATACTTATGAAAATAATTCTTTCACTTATACTCACATTTACTTTAACATGCTCATCGTCAATCTCACAGTCTTATATAGGAAGTTTTGACTTAGTTGCATCACAAAATTATACAAATGGAAACATACAAAGAGATACTATTTCTTATTATTTTGGAAATGAAAAAACAGCAATCCTAATTCATGGAAGAGGAGAAAGCCAAAATATGCGAATGGTATTTAGTACGTCAGACACAATAATCACGAGTCTCTTTGAAATCAATGGGAAAAAAGGAGGATTTATATTACCTATGAATGACGATTATTGGCCCGGGATATCACATGCACTTCGCCCTTATGACAAAGGACCTCGTAAAGAACTCAATTATACTGGAAAAGAGAAACATATTGAAGGATTTACATGCAGGGAAGTCCTCGCTGAAAACGAAGACTTTAATGTAGTTCTATGGGTTGCAGAAGATATTCCGCTATCAATGACTCAAGTATTTAGCTATCAAAGTGTAGGCAAGGGGAAAACTATAAAAGAGATGGAGATGCTCGACAAGTTTGGATTAAAAGGACTATCTCTGGAATTAATTTTAAAAAGTAAACAAGGTGGAGCAGATGTAACAATACAACTGATGAATTTCACTGAAACATTTGATGAGAATATTTTCAGTACAGATGGGTACGAATTAATTGAGGTTGAGTAAGATATCTTTATTTTAGCTAACAATTTCTTCAAGTAACTGTTAGTGTTTAAGAAAAACCGAAATCTTGATTATAAACCTTTGATTAATTATTCTTAGAAATCTAAGGAATTTGTCTCCTCTACAATTAAACAGGATAAAATTTTTATTAAAGAATTGGAATTTTAATTATGAATAAATTTCTTAAGCCAGCCAATATTTCATTTTACATATTAATGTTTTTAGTGTTTTTTTTCATTGGGGTTTATGCGGCAGGATTTGTTGGAGCGGGAAAAAATCAAATGCTTGCCGGAGGTGCTATTATATTGGGCTGGGGAGTTATGTTCGCTGGTATCGCCTTTTTGGGTTCTTTCTTCATCGCTTATTATGTCCAACGTAAAAGCATTGTAAGGTTAAATTGGATATTATTGATTATGTTGGTAGTTCTCTATGGGGTTACTCATTACCGCTATATTGAACGTCAGAAAGAAAAAGATAAAAACGAGATAAAGCAACCAATTAAAAAAACAACAAAGCCGATTATGAATTTTGAAGCTGCTTCTATGCTCTTCAATGTAAGTTCACTTTTTGTTAACCAAGGTGATAATAGCACTGATATAACACAAATTCCAGAACAAAAAATAGGAATTGGATTTTTCAAACCAGATTATTTTGAACATTCAACACTTTATTTTTATGGTACTGTAAATCTTGAAAAAGGAATTTTGGAACATACTCCAATGGATAGTGTTGTATTCACAAACGATAAGCACGGCAATCTAACTACCATCTACGCACCTCCTTGGCTATATCCCGAACATTTAAAGTTGGACTATGGTATAATCATCTTCAAAGTTTTAGGAATTGGACATGATTTTTTAAAAGTAGAAGTCAACAAAGAAACTAAGCAATTGGCTTATCTTGATAAGTTAAAGGGGACGTTTGTAACATGGCATGAATTTCTTCTAACCATTAATAGTGTTGAGTTTAATGATAATAGCTCAAAAAAGGTGTTTGTTAAGCCATTGGATTATGCAGGAGAAAAAAAAGTTAAATTCGATTTTATGCAACCTATACTAATCGAAGGAGATTGGATGTATGCAAGATTTGTAAAAGAGAGCTTCGCCGAGCAAGGCAAGGGTTGGATACGCTGGAAAAAGGATAATTTACTGCATATTACGTATTCATTGCTAAATTGAAATTGATGATGTAGGGCTAACTGTCGAATTAACATTGATTAATAAACAGGACTCAAGAAGAGTTAATGAAAAGATCACTATAAATCTAAATAATAGCAAGGTTAGTAGAATTATCTCTCGATTCATAC
>Ga0272443_10006405_pt1 | contig 11669 bp, 10 predicted proteins | sample SSMAcet12_FD_193581 | JGI IMG/M metagenome (GOLD analysis project Ga0272443, IMG submission 193581) | Marine sediment archaeal communities from Little Sippewissett salt marsh, Falmouth, MA, United States - SSM-Acet-12 | ecosystem: Environmental > Aquatic > Marine > Wetlands > Sediment ... | reverse complement strand
CCAGACTGTATAGTAAATATATTATGGAATGAATTGAAGTGCCTGTCAATGCTATTTGGCACTTTTATGGGTGATTTTTGTAGTAGGATTATGGACAATGTCCCGGGGTCCTGACCGCAGCTTAGAGAAAAGGGTGTAATTTGATGGGCAAGAATAAAAAGTCAGCAGAAACGCGGATCAAGATCTTCAACGCTTGCAGCGAAATCCTCCGCAGGGAAGGGTTATCAAATTTGACCCTGCAGTCGGTTGCCAGCGAGGCTGGGATCAGCAAAGGTGGGTTGTTATACCATTTTGAAACCAAACAGGCACTGATCGAAGCCTTATTTGAATACCATAATGACATCTTTGAGACCCGTCTAGATGAGCTGGTTGAAAATGAGGGGGAAAAGCCTGGAGCGTTTTTACAGGCTTATGCCAAAGCGTCCGCTGAGCAGATGGCAGATCCAGACAATGCCAGCCTGTATGCCAGCCTCTTTGCGGCTGAGGAACAGTACTCTGGTGCACATAAATTGATGCGGAAAAAGTATGTCAACTGGCAAAAAAAGATAGAAAGCTGTGGTATTGATCCTGAGTGGGCGATGATGCTGCGTTTTGCTACTGACGGGTTGTGGTTCATTGAAATGCACCGCTATGCGCCCCCCAGCCCAGAACAGCGGGAAAAAATCGTTCAGATGATCGTTAAGATGGCATCCTGGATGGAAAGCCCGCTCGATTAAAACTCATCTCTCCTCAAAGCTAACCACCTGAATCGAGTTGTTCACCCGGTATCCAGATCTTAAAAGATATGATTTTTGTCCTGTTCTCTCTTTCGCTTTCTTATGTATAATAAACCCATAACTATACCGTCTGGATGGTATAGTAAATAGGATCGAACGCTTTCTCCAACCAGGCATGTGATCTGGGTACAACCATTCGATATCCAGCGCATGTTTACCGGTTTTACAACAATACCGCTGAAAGTTTTAATAAAACCATGAGCTGTTCGTTAACCTCGGCAATATGCAGGAAGATTTCCAAAGAGGATTTGTGACCGTTTTAATTTTATTGAATTGGGTTGCCTCAGTAATACTGGAAAGAAAAGGAGGTTCAAGGGTAAAAGATATTCAGTGTTCATTTTCCCATTTAAAACAGTTTTACATAAGGAGCGAAGAATGTTGTCACTAAAAAGATTTGTGAGTCTATTTGTGTTGCTGGCAGTGCTTTCAGCCATGCTGGTAGCCTGCGCCCCTGCCGAACCTGCTGAAGTTGAAAGCCCGGATGCGGCTGAAGAGGTCGATGCTGGTGAAGCTGAAGAAGAAGAGGAAGCAGCAGCTGTTGAGGAAGAAGAGGCAGTTGTACCGGAAGGCCCCTCAGGAACCCTGCGGGTAGCTCTTTCAGTTATGCCCAACTCCCTCTTTATCCCCCTGACAGCCGAGCGCAATGCAGATAATGTTGCTACCCAGCTTACAGACAGCTTGGTCTATCTGGATAAGGACGGAGAAATCCAGCCAGCGCTGGCGGAAAGCTGGGAGATCTCTGAGGACGGCACTGTCTATACCTTCTATCTCCGGGAAGGGGTGACCTTCCATAATGGTGAGGTATTCAATGCTGATGATGTGGTGGCTACCTGGGAAATCGGCTCTGAGACCGGTCAGTGGACAGATCAATTCACTCTTGTTGAGGTTGAAAAGATCGATGATTACACTGTCACTCTCACCTCCGAATCCCCTAACCCAGAACTGCTGGTCAAAATCCATGACTTCTGGGCCATTGCTCCCAATGAGTACATGGAAGAGGTTGGCATAGAAGGGTTCTCGGAGTTCCCCATCGGAACCGGCCCCTTCATGTTTGAGGAGTGGGTCAAAGGCGATCACATCACCTATAAGGCCAATCCTGACTACTGGATGGAAGGTTACCCTCTGGTTGAGACCTTAATTTTCCGACCCATTGAAGAATCTGCTACCCGTGTGGCTGCGATCCAGGCAGATGAAGTCGATATTGTGGGACGCCTCAGCTCCGAAGAGGCTCAAAGCCTGATGGGAGTCGAGGGTGTGGAAGTGATCCAGTACCCAGCGGACCGCATTTACTACATCGCTTTCAATAACCTCACCACAGGTGTGGACCAGCCTACCATGGACGCAAGGGTCCGCCAGGCTATGAACTACGCTGTGGATATCGATGCCATCATCGATGCTCTCTTTGATGGATTTGGAAAACCGGCCGCTGGCTACGTTTCCTCTGGAGAGCTGGGATACGGAGTGGTAGAGCCCTTTGGCTATGACCCTGTCAAAGCCCAGGAGCTGTTGGCGGAAGCTGGTTATGAAGATGGTTTCGCCATGGACATGGCCTGCCCGGCAGGCGCTTACATGAATTTTGAAGAAGTTTGTGAAGCTATCGCCGGCTATCTCGGTGAGGTTGGCATTGAAATTTCCTTGGAGATCATGGAATCCGGCCAGTTCTGGGAGCTGGAAGCCAACAAGGAACTGCCCCCGCTGTTTGGTGACAGCTGGTCAACCCTTTCCGGGGAAGCCCTGCGCCGCCTGACCGGTGCCCTGGGTGGTTATGATGCCGCTTATTCATCCTGGTCCGATCCTGTGATCGATGAATACCTGGCTGATATTTCCACAAACGTCAACCGTGAAGAGCGTAAAGCCCTTTATGAAGAACTGCAGGTTTATATGCAGGAGGAACCTCCGTTCATTTATCTGTACGAACCGGTTGTCTTTGAAGCCAAACAGTCCCGCGTGATGGATTACTTCCCGCGCTCGGCTGAGGATTACTGGCTGTTTGAGACCTATGTTGTTGAGTAATTCCTGCTTCTCCATCTAATGGATAGCTGAGGGTGTGTCCGGTTGGCTTGCTTGTTGATCAGCCGGGCACACCTTCACGTTAGGGACACAGGTTGATTGGAATCTATTAAAATATCACTAAGCGCACCTGTGGATTACGTTCATAAGTTGCCCTGGATCCAGGAGGAGATTTCTAGAGATGAAAACCCTTAGAGAAGAGGTGGATGTTCTGGTAGCTGGGGGAGGGACCGCTGGTCATATCGCGGCACTCCAGGCAGCCCGGGCAGGTGTAAAGACCTCTGTTATCGAAGCTGGTTCAATGCTGGCCGGCACAATGACTGCCGGGGGCGTCAACACCCCCAATCATTTTTACAGCACCCTGGGACCTGTTGTACTGGGCATACCCTGGGAATTATTTGTCAAATCCAAACAGATTGAAGGATTACCGATACCGGATTATCGCAAGCGCAGGCCGGTAGAAACTCCGGGTTATTATTCCTATATTAATATTCCGATCTATGTTGCAGTTGTGGAAGGGGAAGCCCAAAAAGCTGGCTTGATCATTCATTATCACGAATTCATCAAGGACATCAAGGCAGTTGGGGATACCTGGGAGATCACATCCGTCGGGCGGGGGATTGAACGCATCACTCGCGCCAGAGAGGTGATCGATTGCACCGGGGACTCTGATGTTGTCCGGCTGCTTGGTCTGGGAACGATGCGGGATGAGACCCGCCAGCCCGGATCCTATCAATTCATCATTGAAGGTATTCGCCATGAGCAGATCTGGGAGAAAGAAGTACAGATCCTCTATGAAGAAGCCCTGGAGAACGGCCTCCTTCAGAAAGGGGATTACTCTTACCCCAACATCCTTCCATTCAAGTATTTACTGGATATGGGAGGTCGAAACTGCACCCATATCTATCATTCCGACACGTCCGACGCGGATGGGCAGACAGACGCCAATTTGGAAGGAAGAGAACGCATGCTGCGTATGTTCCAATTCCTGAAATCAACCATTCCGGGTTGTGAGGGAGTGGAACTGACCGCCATGTATCCCCGGGCAGTCGCTCGCGAGACCTATCGGATTGAAGGGGAATATGTTATCAGCGAGGATGATTTCAAGAACGCGGTTGATTTTGAGGACAAGATCTGCAATGCGTTCAACTATATTGATATGCACAGTGAGGAGAGGGGCTGCGACCTGTACTTCCATGATTCTGAAGAGATGCTGCCCAAGGTCCCCTTCCGGGCGTTGATCCCCAAGGGGAGTTCGCGGATCACCGCTGCAGGGAGGATCGTTTCCGCCCAGCGAGTAGCCCTGGCCGGCATCCGAGCCCAATGTGTCTGTATGGCTATGGGTCAAGCTATGGGTGCCGCAGCGGCTCTGGCAGTTCAGCGGAAAGTCCCCTCCAGGGAGATCGGTTCTGAAGATATTGTCGCATTAACAGTAGAGCATGGGGCAGTAGAGGTTTAGTCAGAATATGAAAGAAATCCATGAAGATTCCCGATCCATCGAGGTGATCGCAGAAGCTGATGTGCTTGTGATAGGCAGCGGTCCTGGCGGACTTGCCGCGGCTGTTTCTGCAGCCCGGGCTGGGGTTTCAACCTTATTGGTGGAAAGATATGGTTGTTTTGGTGGCGTGATCTCCCAGGTTGGCGTGGAAAGCATTGCCTGGTACCGCCATGAGGGGACCACAGATGTTGAGGGCATAGGTATTGAATTTGAACAACGTGCCAAAGCGCTGGGAGGGAGCAGACAAGAATCCCAATCCCAGAGCGAAGCCCTTGACCCAGAAATGTTTAAACTTGTTGCTGATCAGTTCGTGGAAAGCGCAGGCGTTCGCCCCTTGCTGCACTGCCTGGTTGCCGCACCATATCTGGAAGGGAATGTGCTCCGGGGTGTGATCACTGAGAGCAAAATGGGCCGGAAAGCGCTGTTGGGAAAAGTGATTATTGATGCTACGGGAGATGCGGATATCGCATCCCAAACAGGAGCGCCCTGTCAAAAAACTCCCCGTGATGAAATGATGGGAGTGACCGTGATGTTTTCCTGTTCCGGGATCGATAAACAGCGTTTTCAAGACTACATTCGAGAGAATCCCAGCACCTATGGCGATTGGACAGACAGCTGGAATGTTAAAACCTCTGGGAAGGAGGATAACCTTTTCAGCCCCTATCTGGATAAACCTTTCAAGTTTGCCCGTGAAGAAGGACTGATCCCTGATAATATTCTCAGTTTGGGAGGAACTTGGGGGAGCATCACGGACGCCGGGGAAGCGGTCAGTATGAATATGGTCTATCTGACAGGGTATGACCCTACGGATGTGTGGGACCTGACCCGGGCTGAAATGGAAGGACGAAACCAGGTAAATCTGGCATTGCGCGCTCTACGGGGTTACCTGCCAGGATTTGAAAAAGCCAAGCTTCGGACATTTGGAATGACTTTGGGCACGCGGGATTCCAGGAAAATCATCGGGAATTATGTCCTGACAGCCCATGATGTCCAGAATCAAGCTCGTTTTGAGGATTCCATTGGGATCTTTCCGGAATTCATCGATGGATACGGGATGTTGGTGCTGCCTACTACTGGGCGGTATTTTCAGGTGCCCTACCGCGCCCTGCTTCCCCAGAATGTGGAAAACTTGCTGGTTGCCGGACGCTGCATATCCGGGGATAAGATCGCTCATGCTGCTACTCGCAGTATGATGTGCTGCACTGTGACCGGGCAGGGGGCTGGTACAGCGGCTGCCGCTGCTGTCAAGAACAACACAACTCCCCGGGAATTGGATGTGGAAAAGATCCAGGAGATCCTTGAAAAACAGGGTGTGCGTTTATTTTAGGAGGAGCTTATGGGACGTTATTTTGCCTCAAAATTTTTCCAATCTCTCCTGCTTCTCTTTGGAGTGCTGTTCCTGGTCTTTATGATGGTCCGGGTCACCGGGGATCCTGCTGCCCTTATGATGTCGCGGGAGGCTTCCCCGGAGCAGATAGAAGCATTTCGGGAGGAAATGGGTTTTAACGATCCCGTGCTGGTCCAATTTAAGCGTTTTATGTCTGGCGCGATTCGGGGTGATTTTGGCACCTCACTCCATTTCAAGACCCCGGCTTTGCCGCTTGTGTTGGAGCGCCTGCCAGCAACGGTTCAGCTCGCCTCTGTGGCTTTGTTGATGGCGGTCGTGATTGGCATTCCCATAGGCCTGCTTGGTGGATTCACCCCCGGCAGCGCAGTGGATAACATAGGCCGTGCCTTAGCTTTGATTGGACAGAGTGTGCCTAATTTCTGGCTTGGCTTGATGATGATCCTTTACCTGGGAGTCAAACTGGGTTGGTTCCCGACGTTTGGACGGGATCAGTGGAATTCTGTGATCATGCCGGCTTTTGTGCTGGGGCTGCCTGTGATGGGCCAGCTGGTCCGCTTGACCCGATCCGCTGTTTTGGAGATCAGAGGGGAGGACTTCATCCGCACTGCTCACAGCAAAGGCCTTGAGCCCCGAACGATCTATCTTAAACATGTCCTTCGAAACGTTGCCATTCCGCTGGTGAGTGTGATCGGTGTCCAGTTTGGATACATGCTGGGCGGGTCAATCTATATTGAGGCAATTTTTTCCTGGCCGGGGATGGGCGGTTTGTTGGAGCAGTCGATTGGTTGGCGGGATTTCCCACTGGTTCAGGCTATCGCGGTATTTACCAGCCTGATCGTACTGATGCTGAACCTGCTGACGGATATGGCTTATTCCATTATTGATCCGAGGATTCGCTATGGCCGATAAAGAACCCAAAACCCAACAGACAGTTGACAGCCTCCTGGACACAGAAAAGACATTCAAAGACCGCCTGGCGTACTTCGGCCGATTCTTATGGCGTGATCGCGGAGGCGTGATCGGTCTGACAGTCTTCCTGATCGTGGTTTTTGCGGCGGTATTTGCGCCTGTGATCACCAAGCAGGACCCCTTCACGCAGGATCTGAGGGCAAGCAAGCTGCCGCCAGCCTGGAAGGAAGAGGGAACCTGGGAACATCCTTTTGGTACCGACAGCCTTGGCAAGGATATCTTCAGCCGGGTGATCTACGGCACGCGGGTTTCGTTGATGGTCGGGCTCTTTGGTGTATTGATCGCTGGCATCCTGGGGATGCTGATCGGAGCTATCGCTGGTTATGCCGGAGGTCGGTTGGATGCAGCCATCATGGGTGGTGTGAACCTGATCCTTTCCCTGCCTTATTTGTTATTTGTGGTCTTTATTGCCACCGTGCTGGGAAGGAGTCTTATCAACGTGATCCTGATCTTTGGTATCACCGACGCTCCGATCTTTGCCCGTGTCACCCGAGGCGAGGTGCTCCGTATCAGGGAATCCGGGTATGTGGAGTCAGCTATCAGCGCGGGTGCCCGCTGGCCGACGATCATCTTTGATCATATCATCCCTAACTTGATCGGACCGCTGATCACACTGGCCACATTCGAGATGTCAGCAATGATCTTCTATGAAGCCGGGTTGGGATTCTTGGGATTAAGCGTGCCGCCCAATGAATATCCCACCTGGGGCAACATGCTGGCAGCTGGCAGGAAGTATATGACCAGCTATCCCTGGATCGCATCTTTTCCAGGCCTGGCGATCATGTTCACCTCGTTGGGGATGAACCTGCTCGGCGACTGGCTTAGGGATGTTTTGGATCCGCGTATGCGCCGGTCGAGGAAGTAGGGAGAAAGCCGATGTCAATAATTCTTAAAGTAGAGGACCTGGTCACGAAGTTTTACACCCTGGATGGTGTGGTCAACGCCGTGAACGGTGTCAGTTTTGAATTAAGTGAAGGAGAAACCCTGGCGATCGTTGGGGAGAGCGGCAGCGGGAAGAGTGTGACCATGATGTCACTGTTGGGTTTGATTCCCCTGCCGCCAGGGAAGATCGAATCCGGTACTGCGGCCTTTCAAAGCGATGCGGGATTGTGTGATCTGCTGACCCTGAGTCCCGAAGAACTCCGAGAAATCCGCGGCGGACAGATCGGGTTTGTGTTCCAAGACCCGATTTCCACGCTGAACCCGATTCTGACCATCGGGGAGCAAATATCGGAGACCCTGATCCGTCACAAGGGGCTTTCCATCGAAGAAGCCCGGGAACAGACGATCAAGCTGTTATCCCAGGTGGGCATTCCTGATCCTGAGCTGCGCTATAAGGCCTATCCCTTCCAGTTTTCCGGTGGGATGCGCCAGCGTGTGGTGATTGCCATTGCCATTGCTTGCACGCCAAAGATCATCATAGCTGACGAGCCAACCACAGCCCTGGATGTGACTGTCCAGGCACAGATTATTGAACTATTCAAAGAGCTGCGGGATGCGCTTGATGTGGCGGTGATCTGGATCACCCATGATCTTGGTGTGGTAGCTGGTTTGGCAGAACGGGTTCTGGTGATGTACGGCGGTCGGCCGGTTGAAATTGCCGCTGTCAGGGAGCTGTACAAGAATCCTAAACACCCGTACACCCTGGGTTTGCTGGGTGCCTTGCCCAGCCTGGAAGCCAAAGAGTCCAAACGCCTGGAAAGCATCCAGGGAACACCCCCCGATCTGCTTATACCCCTGAAGCACTGCCCCTTTGCCTGGCGCTGTGACTTTGCCTTTGACCGGTGTTGGGAAGAGATCCCGCCGTTGATCACAGTGGGTGACCAGCACAGGGCAGCCTGCTTTTTCGACCTGGAAAAAGGAGGGCCGCGAGATGACTGAACCCCAGACGCTGGTGGAGGTTAAAGACCTAAAAAAGCACTTTCCTATCACAAGCGGTTTCCTCAGCCGCGCGAAGAGGGCAGTCAAAGCGGTGGATGGGATCAGCTTTGTTATTCATGAAGGCGAAACCCTTGGCATGGTCGGGGAGAGCGGCTGCGGAAAATCCACCGCTGGCAGAGCAATTCTGCAGCTGCATAAACCCACTTCCGGCCATGTATTTTATAAAGGCAGTGACCTCACCCAGATGACCCCGGAAGAGCTTCGAGCCCGGCGGACAGATATGCAAATGATTTTCCAGGATCCTTATGCGACATTGAATCCGCGCCATTCGGTCAGGAAAATCATTGGCGAACCGCTGGTGATCAACGGGAGGATGAAAAAAAGCAGTACGGAATTGCAGGATCGGGTAGCGGAGCTGCTGGAACTGGTGGGTTTGGATCCCGCCTACATGAAAAGATTTCCGCACGAATTCTCCGGGGGGCAGCGTCAGCGGATTGGTATCGCCCGCGCCCTTTCCCTTGATCCCAAGTTCATTGTTTGTGATGAACCGATCTCAGCGCTGGATGTTTCCATCCAGGCTCAGGTGGTCAACCTGATGCAGGACCTGCAGGAACAGCTCGGTGTGGCTTACCTGTTCATCGCGCATGATTTAAGCATGGTTAAACACATCTCCCACCGTATTGTGGTCATGTACCTGGGAAAGATCATGGAAATGACGGACCGCAACACGCTTTTTGAGGATCCGCTTCACCCTTATACCCAATCCCTCAACTCGGCTGTCCCGATTCCCAACCCGGAAATAGAGATGAACCGGAAGCGTTTTATCCTGGAAGGGGATCCTCCAAGTCCGGCAAATCCGCCTTCTGGTTGTGTTTTTCACACCCGATGTCCGCTTGCTATCGATGAATGTATCACGGTGGAACCAGAATTTCGGGAGATCACTCCCGGGCATTTCACCGCCTGCCATCTGGCTGACAGGAAAGGAGGCAGCAAGATCATTCCTCCCGACCCCGTCAGAAAAGGATCTTGAGGAGGAAGACCATGGAATTTCCACTTGATGTCGATGTGCACTGCACGGACGGCCACTGCGGTCGGTCGACCCATTTGATCTTCAACCCGGTCACAGAACAAGTCAGCCACCTGGTTGTACGGGAAAAAATGGGGGCAGGAGAGGAGCGCCTGGTTTCTACCAAGCTGGTTGCCAATACGGTCGCAGAGGTAATTGTGCTGAGCTGTACTTTGAAGGAATTCTCTAAGCTGGAGCCTTTTGTCCAGACGGACTTCATATATGGCGATCTTCCGCAACACGCCACTGATCCCAGTCTGACAATGCTCTGGCCTTACGTGGTCCCGGTCAAACGGGTTGTGGATCCCAAGATCCGTCGGATTCCGCCTGGAGAGCTGGCTGTTCACAGGGGAATGCGAGTCAAAGCAACGGATGGCTGGGTGGGGCGTGTGGACGAATTCATTATCGGCCCAGTGAGCGGCAACATCACTCATCTGGTACTGCGGGAAGGGCATCCCTGGAAAGAAAAGGATATCACCATACCGCTTTCTTATATCGATCGGATTGAAGAGAAAGGAGTGTTCCTGAATATTGATAAAGAATGTATCGCTTCACTTCCCAGCGTTCCTGTAAAAAGGCGCTGGGGGTAAATGAATCACTATTGCATCCAGCTTAGCCCTTTTTCTGGTGCTGAACTGGGGTTTATATCGTTAGATAGGATTGTTATTAAGAAAGGAATTGAACGATGAAATATACTGACTTGAATACCCCCGCAAGATTGCTGCTTGGACCTGGCCCGAGTTCAGTTCACCCCCGGGTGCTCAAAGCCATGTCGCACCCGCTTCTGGGACACCTGGATCCCCAATTCCTGGTGGTCATGAACGAGGTTCAGGAGCTGCTGCGTTATGTCTTTGAAACCGAGAATCAGCTCACAATCCCGGTATCGGGAACTGGCAGCGCCAGCATGGAAGCAGCCATCTGCAATTTCATTGAGCCTGGTGATGAGATCATCATTGGGGTGAATGGATATTTCAGTGAGCGTTTGTGTGATATGGCAGAACGATACGGCGCGGTTGTCCGCCGCCTGGAAAGACCCTGGGGAGATGTTTTCAGCCGAGAAGAGGTCGAGGAAGAACTGAAAAAGAAACCTGCCAAGATCCTGGCGCTGGTGCATGCTGAAACATCCACGGGCGCACTCCAGCCCATTGATGGGATGGGTGAACTGGCCCATCAGTACGGCGCCTTGTTTTTGATCGATTGTGTGACCTCTTTAGGCGGCATACCGGTAAAGATCGATGAAAGAGAAGTCGATATTGCCTACAGCGGTACGCAGAAATGCCTCAGCTGCCCACCCGGATTGGGACCGCTAACTGTTAGCGAGCGAGCCAGAGAAGTCCTGCATCAGCGAAAATCCAAGGTCAAGAATTGGTACTTGGACTTGAGCCTTGTGGAGCATTATTGGGGTGATACTCGCTCCTATCATCACACTGCGCCAATCTCCATGAACTTTGCTCTCCGGGAGGCGCTGCGCTTGGTCTATGAAGAAGGGCTTGAAAACCGTTTTAACAGGCACCGCGAGAACGCTGAGATCCTCTGGGCAGGCCTGGAGGAGATGGGGCTGGAGCCTTACGTCCCCCTGGATCATCGACTGCCTTCGCTTACTACGGTGCGTGTCCCGGATGGCATCCAGGAAGCTGAGATCCGGAAGCAGCTTCTGAATGAATATAATCTGGAGATTGCTGGTGGTTTGGGTGTTTTTGCCGGTAAATTCTGGAGAATTGGCCTGATGGGTTATTCCTCTCGCAAGGAGAATATCTGTACCTTGCTGGGCGCATTAAGGGAGCTGATAGGCTGAAAGCTGATTTGTCGAACATAGTGAGCTCCCCGGTCAACAACCGGGGAGTTTTTCTGTTAAGACTCCTGGCCACAGCTTTTTTTACTTGAAATCACTCCTGATGTTATAATCCGATGACATGACTACCAATCTCTGGACCATCCTGCTGGCATCTGCCCTCACCGCGATCGTCACAGGGCTGGGTGCCCTTCCTTTTTTCTTTTTCAAAAAGTTCAGCCGCTGGTGGTTGGGGATATTTCAGGCTGCTACAGCCGGTCTGATGCTGGGCGCCAGCCATAACTTGATCCAGGAAGGCGCGAATCTGAACCCATACAGGACATTTGCAG
>Ga0272443_10006404_pt1 | contig 11672 bp, 9 predicted proteins | sample SSMAcet12_FD_193581 | JGI IMG/M metagenome (GOLD analysis project Ga0272443, IMG submission 193581) | Marine sediment archaeal communities from Little Sippewissett salt marsh, Falmouth, MA, United States - SSM-Acet-12 | ecosystem: Environmental > Aquatic > Marine > Wetlands > Sediment ... | reverse complement strand
TTTGAGTCGATAGACAGATTAAGGATGAAAATTCAGGAAACCATGCAGGAGATAAGAGAGGTCAACATCCACTCGGCAACCGATGAGGATACCTCCGAGATAATCAGCAGCGAGCAGCCTCTCATGCCGGCGGAGGAGAACCTTCTCGACAGTTTTAAAGTCCTATAATGCGGGGCACATGACCGTCCTGCCGGATATTTACTCATCCTTCCGGATTACACCCGATGAAACGATACAGGATAATTTCTGAACTTGGAAAGGGAGCCACCGGAATTGTATTCCGTGCTGTTAGTTCAAAAGATGGCAGCACTGTTGCACTGAAAAAGCTTGTGCTGCCCGGACATCTCGATGCACGCGAGGAAGAGGAATTCATCAAACGTTTCAAAACCGAGGGAAAGGCGGCGCTTTCTCTCAAGCATCCGGGAATAGTATCGGCAATTGACTCAGGCCTGGATGAGGGGACGTTTTACATCGCGTACGAACTTATAGACGGCGTAACCATTGAAGAGGCGCTGAAATCCGGAAGGGAATTTCCACCGGACGAGGTGACAGATTTAATCGTACAGGCTTCAAGTGCCCTTGAATACGCTCACTCACAGGGAGTCGTACATCGCGATATCTCTCCCGGCAATATTTACGTCGGAAAAGACGGAAAAATCAGGATTTCGGACTTCGGAGTCGCGGGTTTTACCAGCAGGGTAACAATGACCGCTGGATCTGACGCGATAGTCGGCACCCCCGGTTACATGTCACCAGAACAGATAACCGGTGGCGACGCAGATCCAAGGAGCGACATTTTCTCGCTCGGTTGCGTTGCCTACGAACTTCTCACAGGTAAACAGGCTTTTTCCGGAGACAACCTCGCTACTATTGTCCATAACGTTATCAATAAACAGCCCGTTCCAATCCGTGAAATTAACCCGAAGGTGCCGCCTGCACTCGAGGAACTTGTTTTCAGGATGCTGGCCAAGAAAATTGAATACAGGTTCCAGGGGATGTCGGAAGTTAACGCGTCGGCCATTAATGTGCTTGAACAGATACCTGTTCAGAGGAAGAAATCAGCGGTCGGCGAGACAACACATACTCCAATGCTTGTTATCTCAGGCGGGTCGTCGGATGGAAAACAATATATTCTCCAGCCTACGGTAACAACGATCGGGAAGACCATCGGAGATATCCTTATTGACAATGATCCAGGCATCGCCGGACAGCATGCATGGATTACCAGAACCGACACCGGCTGGGTACTTTATGACGCCGACACAGAGTCGGGGACATTTCTTAATGGTGAACGTATAGAGCAGGAAGAAATTCTTCCGGGCGATAAGATTCAGATAGGCGAAACCATACTTGAGTTCAGGGGAGCGGGTGGTCATGTCGGGCAGTTTGCGGAATCGGTAACTAAAGCACCGGCTGATCAGGATAAGCAGGCGGGATCTCCGATATCAAAGACCGCCTGGCCTGTTGTGGTAATTCTTGCGATCCCGGGAATCCTTGTAATAGCCGCACTTATTGTTTTCGGTATTATTCTTCCGGCAGGATATCACGATAATCTTGATGCAGTGACTGTCACCAGATGGGTGTCGGCATACACCAGGCTTGATATACAGGACGTCGGAACACCGGACTGGAACTCGGATGTTATTAACATTCTGGCCGAGTGGGAAGCCGATCCACTTGTTTCTTACGACTCGCTTGAAGCATCAGGCACGGAACACGGTCCGGCTGATTACATGATGCCCGCCTACATTCCGGGGCATGAAAAATTCAACAATGAAGTCGATTTTCGTTTCAGGCTGTTCCAGCTGACCGAACAGTTCCTGAATGAAATCGCACTGGGTACGGCTGGAATGAACCCGGACAATACGCGGGTCAGTCCGGTGGTTCAGGCTGTCAGCGGACTGAGGGTGATAATAAATCAGCTTGAAACCGGTGACGGGATAAGCCCGATATGGGCTCAGCGCAAGAACCAGCTACTTGCGGTTGTGAACAAGTGGATCACAAACGCCACGGGATCGTCGGAAATTACAGTGCCTGTCACCTTCCATGCGGAAATAGAACAGGCACAGGAATCTATTCTTACAGGTTATTACACTTACCAGGGAGCCGGTACCGATATCAATATACTCAATGATGCAATCATCGAGTTCCAGAACGCGATTCAGGACCTGTCGAATATACTCTCTATCAGTGAAAATGAGGATGCCCGGGCACTCAGGGCGCTTACTTATTTCCTGGGTGCGCGGATTTACAAGGAGGCTGCCGATATTCAGGAGCCGAGGCTGTATAATGATGCCCTTGTTTATCTTGATAATGCGGACGCGGACCTTGCTTATGTCGGGCCGGCTGCATGGGATCATTCCATCCCGCTGGATTTCACGGCTGACTTCCCGACACATACTTCACTTCAAACTCAGATCAATGCGCTGAAAGCCATCATCAACCAGATAATCGCAAATATGCAGTCAAACGGTTAGAATATCCTGTGTACCTATGCGGAACTTCCTCGATAAATACTTACATTTCATCGTATGGCCTGTGGTCATAATTCTTGCGACATATGGAAGCTGGATTCTGATTAACCGTGAAGAGAACATTATTTCCATGCCGGCGTCGGATATAAACCAGATAGGGGATGAAATTCCACCCGCAGTCGTCGACCAGCCAATTCTTGAGGAAGTTACACCGGATGGTGCAGTACGCTGGACACTTTACCTGGACAGGATCGTGCGGGAGGAGGGCGCTATTATGGAACTTGAGAGTCCTCGTGCCCTCTACAGGCTTGAAGATGGAAGGGTTCTGGAAGTTACGGGGGATATGGGAGTTTACAACGAGGATGAAAGGATTCTGGAGCTGACCGGAAACGTCGAAGGTGTGGCGCGAACAGATGATTTCTCATTTACGGTCGATCAGATGATATGGAACAACCCAGAGGGAATCATAACCGCGTCCGGACACGTATCGGTTATCCGTGGAGGAATCCTCTTGACCGGTGCCACGCTCAAAATCGACCTTGATAGTGATTACACAAGTCTTGAAATAACCGGTGAAAATGACCAGGGTATTTCAATTAAGTCGTCGGGGGAAGCCCTGGAGGAACTGGGGCTGGACCTTTAATACATGCCATCACGATACGAAGAAATAGATTTTTCCAGGCTTCAGACCTCCTCGATTGAGAACCGGGAGAGCCTCGTTAATATTCGGGATTTCAGAGATCCTGTAACAATTGATTCGGATACCGCGGACAGGATACTCGAATCGTTTCCGCCCATTCTCGCCGGAATCGAATTAAGGAAGCTTGTCGGAAGCCTTAAAAATGCCATTGATAAGGGCAAACCGCGAATCTGGTCAATGGGTGCTCACTCCATAAAAGTCGGCCTCTCACGGCACCTTACAGCGCTCATGGAAGCGGGATACATAACTCACCTTGCGACCAACGGGGCAGGGATAATCCATGACACCGAGATAGCGTGTTTCGGCCATACATCGGAAGATGTGCCCGGCACAATACATTCGGGAAAATTCGCAGTGACCGCCGAGACAGGTGAAATCATAAATGGGGCAGTTAAAAAGGCGCAAGATGAGGGCCTTGGCCTTGGCGAATCAATTGGCGCGGCAATCACTGAGCTGAAGCCCCAATACTTAAAATCAAGTCTCTCCGCAGCCTGCTACAGGCTGAATATTCCATTTACTGTACATCTCGCGATCGGAACCGATGTCAATCATATCCATCCGTCCGTTGACGGCGCTGCACTCGGTGATTCGACACACCGCGACTTCCGAATTTTCACAAAGAGCATTTCAGGACTCAACGGAGGGGTCATTGTAAATCTTGGAAGCGCGGTTGTGCTTCCGGTAGTTATCGAGAAGGCAATCGCGGTCTGCCAGAACCTTGATTATAAGATCGGTGGTTTCGACGGGTACAACCTGGATTTCATAAAGCATTACCGCTCAAACCTGAATCCGGTATGCCGCGCTAAGGAATCGGGTGGACATGGAGCGAACATAGTCGGGCATCACGAGATCACGATACCACTCCTTACAATGCTCCTTCTTGCCGGTTAAACAAGGCGTATTATAAAAACCTCGGCATGCTTGCATACGGCATGTTAAACTGCTTATATTCACATGATTTTCGTAAATTCGTGGAGGATTAATGTCCCTGGTTGAGAAATACGGAAGTCTTTTTAACAGTTTCAGCGGGAAAAAGGTCCTGGTTGTCGGAGACCTGATGCTCGATACATACCTTATCGGGAAGGCCTCGAGGATATCTCCTGAAGCCCCTGTTCCGGTTGTAAAACTCGACCATCGTGAAGACCGGCTCGGTGGGGCGGCTAACTGCGCGATGAACATAGCTGCACTTGGTGGAGTTCCAATAATGATGGGGGCTGTCGGAAGGCAGGAGCCGGGGGAGAGGTTCCTGGAAATCGTCCATCAGCATGACTTTCCCGACCAGGGAATCCTTGTACACGACTACTTTACTACGACTCGAAAGGTCAGGGTGGTTGCCGAGTCACAGCAGATAGTCAGGGTCGATGAGGAAGTGAAGTTCGAGATGACCGATATGAATTTCAAGCGTTCGGTCAGCTTCCTTGAGAAAACAATACCTGAGGTCGGGGCAATAGCAATTTCCGATTACGCAAAGGGATTCGTTACGGGGGAATTGATGACGGAAATCAATAACCTTGCGAAAATCAGGACCATACCGATCCTTGTCGATCCCAAGCCTGTAAACGCATCTCTATTCAAGGGTGTCGAGCTTCTCAAACCCAACAGAAAGGAAGCGGGCGAGCTTTCTGGTATCGACATTACGGATGATAAATCATGCGATCTCGCAGCGGAGAAGATCATAGGCGAGTATTCTCCGAAAGCGCTACTGATCACAAGGGGATCGCACGGCATGCATCTCTATAATGAAGACGCCAGCCCTGTCAGAATGCTTGTGAATGTAAGTTACGTGTATGATGTGTCGGGTGCCGGGGACACGGTACTCGCGACAATAGCGCTTGCACGTGCTGCGGGTGTTGAAATTGCCGATGCGTGTGAAGTTGCGGCATATGCCGCATCTGTCGCTGTTCGTAAACCGGGAACATCGACTGTTACACCCGATGAAATCCTGGATGCCCTTAAATCTCACGGGTAATGCGCATAAAATCGGATTAGATTGTTTATAATATGTAACTTGCGAATAAATTTGCGGTTTTAACCATAACCTGTATTACCAAGAGCATGGACCCGTCAGGTTTAATATTTGTCATTATTCTGCTTGCTGTCTCCGGATTCGTCGCATGGGCCGGTGACACGGTCGGTCGTGTCATGGGCAAGCGCCGTATCACGCTCTTCGGAATGCGTCCGAAGAGAACCTCAATACTGATTGCGATCCTGACGGGAATGCTGATTACAGGTGGGACAATTCTGACGCTTGCCATAGCAAGCGAAGATGTAAGGGCAATGCTCAGCCGGATTACAACTATCAGGCAGAACATCAGGGAGCTTGAAGATGAGAATGCTTCCCTTACAGATGATAACGAAACCCTGAGGCTTGCGCAGGATGTGCTTCAGTCGCATAACTACCAGTTAAGTGAAACAAATACGAACCTGACCTGGCAGCTAACAACCGCACAATCCGAGCTTATTAATACAAATGAAAAGGTTGAGGACCTCTACAACGATCTTGTCGGCCTGACAACAGAGCTTGACACACTGAATTCCGAAATAGAATCACTTAATTCCGATGTCGATGAACTGGATACGGAAGTCGGCTCGCTTCAGGTGGAGCGTCAGAGTCTCCAGGATCAGATCATCGAAAAGGAAGAGCTTCTTGCATCGCTAAACGGACGGATCGAGGAATTAAACCTTGAGATTCTTGAGTTATCAGGGCAGGTTGCGGCATTCGAATTCGGGGAGCAGAAGGTTCTCGAAGGTCAACAGCTTGGGGCGGTGCTTGTCGATCCGGCAATCACGCGAGGCGCAATCGAGGCGCATATCGCAAGATGGCTCGACAACATACCGATCACATACCGCGATCCGGAAACCGGCACGTTTATCCTCATGGATAACGAGATCACCATATCTCTGGATTCGCTTTCTGACGCGGTCGACTCGATCCAGAGGGTGACATCGGACCAGGCGATAGTAGTCGCGTACTCGACATCGAATGTCGTCGAGGATCAGCCCGTTCCGGTAAGGCTCGATGTTTCCTACAATCGACGGATCTTCATAGAGGGCAGTCTGATGTTCTCGCAGGTTTACGATGCCCCCGCGAGCGGAACCGATCCGATGCGTGCGACACTCGCGCAATTTTTCAGCGCAGCCCGTGATTATCTGATTAACGAAAAGGATATTGTTCCAACAACCGCGGGAGATGTCCTTCAGCTTACGTACGACGATCTTTCGGAGCTGTCGGCGAGGCTCGATGAGATGGAGTTTCCGGTCGAGCTCAGAATGGTTGCACTTAAGGACCTCACGCGTCCGGATTTCCTCGTGTACGGCGACGCGTTTACTGTTACAATTCTGCCCGAAAGTCCGGGACCGGAGGTTTCGGACGAGGGGAATTCAACTGATCCGGAGTGAAATTTTACCGCGTATTTGAGAATGATCTGATAAGTAAGGGAGATGAGGCGCGATGAAACGTGTACTCAGCGTATCGATAGGTTCGAGCAAACGTGACAAGACATACACGGGCGAATTTCTCGGCCAGGAGGTTGAAGTCGGGCGAAAAGGCACGGATGGCGATATGAAGAAGGCCGGGGAGATCATTAAGGAACTCGATGGCAAGATCGACTGCTTCGGAATCGGCGGAACCGATATTTATCTCTGGTCCTCGACTAGAAAATATAAAATCCGCGACGCGTGGAAGATCGCTTCGAACGCGAAAACGTCACCGGTTGTTGACGGCGGCGAGATCAAGCATACGCTCGAGAGGCAGGTCATCCGCGACCTTAAATCGGTGCATGGGATCATAAAGGATGGCGATCCCGCGTTACTTGTCAGCGGTGTGGATCGAATCGGAATGGCGGAGGCGCTCGATGAGGTCGGGTGCGACACGATTTACGGCGACTACATGTTCGCACTCGGTTTCAACAAACCGATCACGTCGCTGAAGCAGCTCAACCGGATCGCCGCGACGCTCCTTCCGATAATGACGAAACTCCCGTTCAAGTGGCTGTATCCGACCGGTAAGAAGCAGGAGGAGTTCAAGCCCAAGTTTCCCGAGCAGTTCAAAAGGGCGAAGATTGTCGCGGGTGATTTTCACTACATTCGAAAGTACATGCCCGAGGACATGAAGGGAAAGGTGATCGTCACGAACACGACGACCGAGGAGGACGTGAAGCTTTTGACCGAGCGCGGAGTGAAGACACTGGTCACGACTACGCCGCGGATGGGCGGGCGCAGTTTCGGAACGAACGTGCTTCAGTCGCTGATTGTCGCGATAAGCGAACAGCGTCCGGAGAACATGACGTGGGACGATTATCTTGTGTGGATAAAGAAGATGGACCTGAAGCCAAGCATCCAGGAACTGGGGTAGGGGATTATTTAGCGTTTTTGAGTATTAGTGCAGGAAATTCCAGTACTGTAGTTCTGCGACAAGCACATACGGCCTCGCGGCCGTCCTGTTGCTTGTCACCGCCACCTAGTTTTTTATAATAGTTTTATCATGCATATAAGTTGAATAACTTACTAATTTGTGTTAATGATATTTTAAAATCAAATACAGGATAAATTATCTTATGGGCCAAGTACTATTAATTATATTAGGAGCACTGCTTGCCTTTGGTGGGGGGCTTGCTGCTTTTTTTATACAAAGTAATTATCAAAAGAAACAGCAAAAAAAGATCATTGTTGAGTTCTTTAGGGTAATGCTTCAATCATTTATTGACTTTTATCCATTTCTTGAAGATGCATACAGCAGATCTGAAGTGATATGGGTTGACCATTTAATGAGAATCGCAAATGAACTTCAAATAGTAGAACGTAACTGGGAACACCTTATTCTCATTGAGGACAGTACAACAAGGAAAGAAATATGGAATTGGTTTAGAAGACTCAAAACAAATCAATTGAAAATTACAAGCTTAAGCCAGATGAAACAACAAGGTGGAGATCTTACGTGGGTAAACAAGGAAATCGAAAAGGAAGTAAATAATTTAAAAACCCTAATGACTGAAGCAAAACAATTGCTTGAAAAACTCAAGTAGAATTGTTGGCAGTTACAATCTGTGTGACACGCATTAGTCCATTCTTGTCGCTGGGCAATCTCATGCTACAATTCCCATCGCTCGATGTTTACTATCTCTCTTCACACCATGGAGGAACCTGCAATGATCTGCATCCGTAAACAATTCCTTTTAAAACCGACCATACTCCTTTCGGCTTTCCTGTTTTCCCTCATCTTCGCGATGCCCGCGTTCGCCGACGAGTATTTCATGGATGAAGTCGATCTCGACGGTGATGGCACTATCGAGACAGTTATCGGCCAGTACAACCAGGATAGCGGCGAATTCTATTTCAGCGTCGATGATCAGGAATACTCCGGATGGCTCGAACCGTGGCTCATGGGAATCGAGATAGTCGATCTTGACAAGTCAGACGATTACCTCGAAATCTGCGTATCGACCGCGGGACCATCGGATGATTACGAGTACCTCTACTTCGAATTTATCGACAGGGAGATAGTCGAGATAGGGCACATCTACGGTATAGTCGAATCTAAAGGCGAAGGAGTCATTCTCTCCGATCAATGGATGGGATTCTGGACGCGGACAAAGAAATACGAGCTTGATCAGCGTACGCGAGAGATTTTCGAGGTTCCACAGCAGATATTCGCACTGAAATGTTACAGCGAGGAGGTGACCATAGGACTTGAATGCACCGTTACCGAATCCTTTGATATCTATCTGGATCGTTCGCGTGATGATGTGCTTGAGTCCTGCGAACCGGAAGATGAAATTCACATACTCGCGTGCTGGGATACTCCGCCCGAACCCGATGATGACTATTTCACCGAGAGTTACTACACCGACTGGTACCTGATTTATACGGCGTCGGGGCTAACCGGATGGGCGCAGCTTGACGATTTCGCGTGGAATGTCGATGGGATCATGTGGGCGGACTGAACCGGAAAGCCCTTATCCCATCGCAATGCATCTTGACTAAATCCTCATCTAATGTGATAAACTACATGTTGGCGCGGCAGTTGGCGCGCCGAAGTTTTGTGCGTGGTACCTGTAGCTCAGTTGGTTAGAGCGTCTGACTGTGGATCAGAAGGCCGAGGGTTCAAATCCCTCCAGGTACCCCAGGTATCGAATATTCAGGCAGGCCGTATCGGGCCTGTTTTTTAATCGCCCCGACAACTTCTTATTTATAACCACCGTGCTTTATTGTAAGATAGTCGCACGCATTTAAGGGAATATGAGCTATGGCTAAAAAGTACCAGGCCCCGAGGGGCACTATCGATTTCCTTCCACCGGAGAGCATAAAACAGCTCCATGTCGAAGCCGTATTTCGCGACCTTTGCGAGAATTACGGGTACCAGCCGGTACGCACACCGACCTTTGAGTCGACGGAGCTATTTGCACGTGGCGCGGGCGAGTCCAGCGACATTGTATCGAAGGAGATGTACACGTTCGATGACAAGAAGGGCCGCTCGATGACACTTCGCCCGGAGGGTACACCCGGTGTTGTCAGGTCGCTTATCCAGTCCGGATGGAATTTCTCCCAGCAGCTGAGGCTCTATTACATCGGATCGATGTTCCGCTACCAGCGTCCGCAGAAGGGTCGCTACAGGGAGCACACGCAGGCGGGTGTCGAGATTTTCGGTGCGGATGAAGTAACCGCAGATGCAGAAGTTATCAGTCTCGCCGTGAATTTCCTCGAGGGCGTCGGGCTTGAAGACCTGAATGTGATCATTAACACGATCGGCTCATCGGTCGATCGAAACGCATACAATCACGATCTGAAAAATTTCATCGATCAGCATCTCGGAAGTTTCTGTCCGGACTGCCATTTCCGCGCGAAACATAATCCGATGAGGGTGTTCGACTGCAAGGTACCCGAGTGTCATAAGGCGCTTAAGAACGCACCCCGCATACATGATTCGCTTGCACCGGAATCGAAGGACCGGTTCAACGATCTGATAGACCTTCTTCAGGCCGAGGGATTGAGGTTCGACATTGACAATACCCTTGTACGGGGTCTCGATTACTACACGCACACGGTATTCGAGGTCACTATGAAGGGTGATGAGGGGCAGCAGTCCAGCCTTATGGGTGGTGGACGTTACAACGATCTTATCGAGCTTTATGGCGGTCCGTCGACACCTGCGATGGGATTCGGCGCCGGGATTGAGAGGATAATGGAGTCGATAGACTGGTCGGACCTTGATGAAATTCTCCTTCCTGAGTGCGATATAGCGGTTATAGGACTTGGACACGAGGGACTTCTCGCAGGAACACCCATTGCGAACAGGCTGAGAAGCCAGGGAGCGATAGTCCACATGGACCATCGCGGAACTGCAATGAAGAACCAGCTCGGACAGGCTAACACCCTGAAAGCGTCCGCGGTAATTATTATCGGTGAGGATGAACTTGATAAGGGCGTCGCCATGATAAAGGATATGTCAACGGGTGATCAGGAGAGCGTCCCGCTCGATCAGGTGGTAGAATATATCCTGAATGTCTTTGAGGATGATCGGGATAACGACTGATTGTCCATTCCCGGAAGTGAAACAACTTTGTATCAGCAAATTAAAAATATAACGCCATTCCTTTTTGGAATTGTAGCGTTGTTTATTTTGTGCCTGCCAGCCCGGGCCGGTCATATGTTCCTTGAGTACAACGGTAATCTTTCCGAAGGATACACGTACTTCCGTGGCGCATTCGACCTTGGCGATATCGATCACGACGGCCTTGATGAAATGGTGATCGCGGATGATTCCGGCGGGTATCATGTCTACAGGTACACACCGGGAGGCTTTGTTCCGATGTGGATCAGCGATCCGCTTCTCGAAAATGGTCATATCGTGTCCGTTTCGATCGTTCACGAGGGTATTCCGGGAATCAGACCCCAAATTCTTCTCCTGGATAATGCCGGAACACTCTACCAGGTTGTCTACAGCGGATATTTTTTCGAAATAACATCGACCTATGAAAATTACCGGACTCCCGGTGAGTCGGGACGGCTTGTGATTACCGGAATGGGTACCGGCGAGAGAAATGTAATTATCGCGCTTCCCCAAACACTTGAGGCTAACGCTGAGAATGGTTCACTACCTGAAGACTCATCGGATGAGCCTGAAGATGAATCGTTTGACGATCAGGTTGAAGAACTTACGGCTGATTCAGTCGAAAGCGAGAATAGTGACGCTCAGTCTGCGTATGATCAGTGGGCAGGCATGACGCTTTACAAAATGACCTCGGATGGCCTTCTTGAATTAACAGATGAGGAGATAAGCGAACTTGAGGAAGGCCAGGTGTATTTTCTGGACGATCTGTCCCTGAGCGATCTCACAGGACTTCAGAAACTCGAATCTTCGGTTGGACGTTTCTTTCCGGAACTTGATTACAATTCCCAGCGTGCGGGTGTGGCCGATCTTGATCGCGACGCGCTTCTTGAGCTTTTAGTCGCGTTCAACGATCCGAACCTGCCCATAGACAGGCTTGAAATCTGGAGTG